>ERZ941706.20-NODE-20-length-60101-cov-12.871215_pt1 | contig 60101 bp, 54 predicted proteins | sample MGYA00521232_ERZ941706 | MGnify/ENA primary metagenome ERZ941706 (study PRJEB32759, sample SAMN07749893) | skin metagenome | biome: transportation; feature: city; material: polyester macromolecule | host: Homo sapiens | place: Hong Kong:ER line | collected...
CGCGCGTTGGCGAGCGCGACCTGAGGGTCCTCGAGCTTCGTGTCGGCGAACGCGTTGTCGTCGTTCGTGCCGGGGTCGACCCATTCCTCGTCGTCGTTGTCGCCCGGACGCCCGGCGTCGCCGCCGAGAGCGCTCGAGATGCCGCGCAGCGCGTCGGTGACCTCCGAGGGGATGACCCACATCTTGTTCGAATCGCCCTGCGCTAGCTGCGGCAGCGTCTGCAGGTACTGGTAGGCGAGCAGACGCTGCGTCGGCTTGCCGCGGTGGATGGCGTCGAACACCTGCTGGATGGCGCGCGCCTCACCCTGGGCCTTGAGGACGGCGGCCTGCGCCTCACCCTCGGCGCGCAGGATCTGGCTCTGCTTCTCACCCTCGGCCGTGAGGATCTGGCTCTGCTTGAAACCCTCGGCGTTCAGGATGGCTGCGCGGCGGTCACGCTCGGCGCGCATCTGCTTCTCCATCGAATCCTGCACCGACGCCGGCGGGTCGATCGCCTTGAGCTCCACACGATTCACGCGGATGCCCCAGCGGCCCGTCGCCTCGTCGAGCACGCCGCGCAGCTGCCCGTTGATCTGGTCACGCGAGGTGAGCGTCTGCTCGAGGTCGAGCGAACCGATGACGTTGCGCAGCGTCGTCACCGTCAGCTGCTCGATACCCTGGATGAAGTTCTCGATCTCGTAGACGGCCGACTTCGGATCCGTCACCGAGTAGTAGATGACGGTGTCGATGCTGACGACGAGGTTGTCGCTCGTGATGACGGGCTGCGGCGGGAACGTGACGACCTGCTCACGCAGATCGATGTTCGCGCGCACCCTGTCGATGAACGGCACGAGGATGTGCAGACCGTCCGTCAGCGTGCGGTTGTACGAGCCGAGACGCTCGACGATCTGAGCCGTCTGCTGCGGCACGATGCGGATCGTGCGCATGACGACGACGACCGCGAAGACCAGCAGCAGGATGACGACGATGAGTCCTGGGGACATGTTCCCTCCCTGTGGCCGGGCGAACCCGGCGTGATGCGCGGACGCTGGCGGGAGTGCTCGCTCAGCGCCGCTCGGTGGTGGTGGGGTCGACGAGCAGAGTCGCGCCCTGCAGGTCGATGACGTGGACGGGCGAACCGAGGGGCAGCGTCGTGCGCACGTCGGTGCGCGCGCTCCACAGGTCGCCGTGCACCTTGACGAGGCCCTGCGACTCGGAGACCGGCTCGACGACGAACCCCGTCTGACCGACGACCGAACGCGGCCCGATGTCGGTGTTGTCGCGCGTCGGGCGCAGACGGCGACGCAGCATCGGGCGCAGCGTGAACAACAACCCGACGGCGACGGCCACCGCGATCGGCGCACTGATGACGAAGTCCGCACCGAAGTACGACGCGATCGCGCCCGCGAGCGCGCCGAGCGCGAGCATGATGAACACGAAGTCGACCGTGACAGCCTCGACGGCGGCCATCGCGAGGGCGACGCCCAGCCACATCAGCCATGCACTGTTGTTCATGCTCGGTCCAGCTCCCCGCTTCGACGACTTCGTACCTGCAATCTACGTGGAACGCTCGTCCGGTTCGACCCGAGAACCTAACGATTACCTCACGGCGACGCGGCAGCGGCGTCGTCCCAGGCCGGCGGTTCGCCGGGCGTCAGCGCCGGATCGTCCACGGCGAAGGTACGCACCGGACCCTTCGGGGTGAGCGGGCCCTCGAACCGGACGGTGACGCGGCCACGCCCTGAACCCCACACCCAACCCGCGCCGAACTCGTCGTGATGCACGTCCATGCCGGGGCGCCACGACGGCGTCGTGCCGGGGCTGAAACGCGTCGTCAACTCCTGAGGCAGGGTCGACGGCGCCTCGTCGGCGTCGGGGTCAGCGTCGTCGCTGCTGGGGGTGGCGGCTGTCGACGACTCACCGACGGCCTCGGGAAAGGCCGGCGTGTCGACGGGAGCCTCGAGTTCGAACAGCCCCGACTGCGCGTGCGTGACGAAACCGCTGACGCCCACACCGATGAGACGCACACCCTGCGCGAGGTCGAGTCCGTCGAGCAGGCGCTGAGCCGTGCGGGCGATGACGTCGGCGTCACGGCTCGGGGTCGGTGATGTCGAGCTGCGCGTCAACGAACTGAAGTCAGGAAGGCGCACCTTGAGGTGCACGGTGCGCCCGAAGACTCCGGCCTTCTCGCAGCGAGCGGAGACGGCCTGCGCGATGCGCTCGATCTCGCGGCGCAGCACGGCGCGATCGTGGACGTCGCGTTCGAACGTCTCCTCGTGCGAGACGCTCTTCGCCTCGCGGGTGAGGGTGAGGTCCCGATCGTCGCGGGCGCGCGCCAGTTCGTGGAGGGAATGCCCGTGACGCTCACCGAAGATGCTGACGAGGTCGACGTGCGTCATCGCGCGCAGCTGTTCGACCGTCTCGACACCGAAGGTGCGCAGCCGCGCCGCAGTCGCCGGGCCGACGCCGCTGATCGCGCGCACCGACATCGGCGCGAGGAACTCGAGCTCGCTGCCCGGTTCGACGACGGTGATGCCCGCCGGCTTGTTCAGGTCGGAGCCGATCTTCGCGAGCATCTTCGACGACGCCGCCCCCGCGCTGACGCTCAAACCGCCCGTTGCGTCGGCGACGTCACGGCGCAGGGTCTCGAGCACCTCGCGCACGTGCGCGGTGCTCGAGACCTCGAGGTCGGCGCCGCGCAGGTCGACGTACGCCTCATCGATCGAGACCTGCTCGACGAGCGGCGACAGCTCGCGCAGCACGGCCATGACGGCGAGCGACGACGCGCGGTACGCCTCGAACCGTGGCGAGAGGAACGCCGTGCCGGCCGGGCAGATGGCCCGTGCCTCGGCGGTGCTCATCGCACTGCGGGCGCCGAACGCTCGCGCCTCGTACGACGCCGTCGAGACGACGCCGCGCAGGCCGGTGCCACCGACGATGACGGGGCGTCCACGTAGGCTCGGCTTGTCGCGCTGCTCGACCGAGGCGAAGAACGCGTCGAGGTCGACGTGGACGATGCTGGCGTCGTCTCTCACACCAGGTCGATGACCACCTTGACGTCGCCGTCGCGGCGCTCGAAGGCCTCGGCGAACTTCTCGAGCGGCACGCGTCGCGTGATGAGTCGCTCCAGCCAGGCGTTGTCGGCCTTCGCGAGCACCTCGGCCGCGCCCTGGTAGTGACGCAGGTTCGCGTTGACCGAGCCGACGACGACTCCGTTGTCGAGCACGAGGTCGCGGTTGATGTGGCCCAGGTCGACCTCTTGCTCCTTCGGCGCGGAGATGCCCGTCAGGCACACGATGCCGTAGGGCACGTTGTTGGCGAGCACGCCCGAGATGACGGGCACCGCGCCGGTGGCCTCGATGACGACGTCGGGGGCGATCTGCTGCATCTGTTCCACGACGTCGCCCGTGACGTAGGTGGCGCCGAGGTCGCGCACGAGCTCGGGCTTGAGACCGTCGGTGGGCCGGTCGAGGACGTAGACGTCGAGGCCCTTCTGGGCGCCGATGAGCGCGCCGAGCAGACCGATCGGCCCGGCACCGGTGACGAGCACCTTCTTCGGCGCGAACGTCGCGCGGGCGCCGATGCGCTCGACCTGCTCCCAGGCCTTCGTCACGACGGTCGTCGGCTCGAGCAGCACGCCGACCTTCTCCAGCGACGGGTCGAGCTTGACGGCGTGGTCGGCGGGGATGCTCCAGCGCTGCGAACCGAACCCGTGGATCTGCTTGATGCCGTGCTCGGTGTACTCGCCGTTGCGGCACATGTCCCACTCCCCCGCGGCGCACGCGACGCACGGCACGGTGTCGGGCATGCGGACGATGCCGACGACGAGGTCGCCCTCGGCGAAGTCGGAGCCCTCGGGAGCCTGCAGGACGCGCCCGAGCGACTCGTGGCCGAGGACGAGGCGCTCGGCGCCCTCGGGCGCCCAGCCGTAGGCACCGTCGGCGATCTCGTGGTCGGTGCCGCACACGCCGAGGGCGATGCCCTCGACGAGCAGGTCGCCGGGCCCGGGCGTCGGGTCGGGCATGTCGGTGACGGCGAGGGAATCCTTGCTCAGGGGCAGGACGGTGAGTGCGCGCATGACTCCAACTCTAGGCCCCGGGCAGGAGGTCATCCGACGCTTCGGTGGACCAGCAGCGGCAGGACGCAGACGGCGCCCGCCTCGCGTAGCGCGGCCGCGGCGACGGTGGGCTCCCACGTCGTCGACGAGGTGTCGACGACGAGCAGGACGCTCGCTCCCGCGACCTGCGGAGCGCTCCCGGCGAGGGCTTCGCGCCACGCGGCGGCCACCTCGGCGCCCGAGGCATCGCCGACGTTGGGCGGCACGACGTTCCACGTCGTGTGCGGCAGCTTGCCCGCGGCGCCGAGGTGCGCGGCCAGCGACTCGACCCGGGCGGTGCTGACCTCGCCCGAGCCGACCCGCGTCGGCAGCGCGACGATGCATGAGGGGCGCTGGCGCCACGTCTTCGACCAGGCCGCGAGCACGCGCACCGCGGATTCCTGCAGCGCCTGCGACGCCTCCTGCGTGCCCTGGGCGCGCCGATCCTCTCGCCGCTCGTCCTCCCACTCGGCTGCGTCGGCGTGGATGAGCACCCGCCCGGGGTCGGCGGCGAGGTTCGCGGGGATGCGCCCGCGGGTGCCGAACGCGCCACCGGGCCACATCTTGCGCGGTTCGAGGGTGATGGTCTCGGCGCGCAGCACCGCCGCGATGCGTTCGAGCGTCGCGGGGTCGATGTCCGTCGTCAGCGGCTCGGGCAGGTGGCCCAGGCAGACCGAGCACTGGCCGCAGTCGGCGGCCTCGGGGTCGTCGAGGGCCGTGCGCAGAAGCTTCATGAGGCACTGGGCGCCGGCGATGTAGCGGCGCATGATGTCGGCCTCGCGCTCCCGCGTCGCGATGACGCCCGCGTAGTGCTCCTCGTCGAAGCTCCACTCGACGCCGGTGGCGCGCCAGCCGTCGGGGGTGCGCTCGACGACGCCGTCGACGGCGAGTTGCTTGAGCAGCAGCTCGACCCGGTTGCGTCGCAGGCCCGTCTCCGCGTCGAGGGCCACGACGCTCATCGGCTCGGCCGCGGCCTGCAGTGCGGTCAGGAGCGTCGCGACCTGCTCCTTCTTCGGGATCGTCGCCGTCGCGAAGTACTCCCAGATGTTCTCGTCGCCCGCGGCGGGCAGCAGCGCGACGACGGCCGAGTCGATGGCACGGCCCGCACGCCCGATGTGCTGGTAGTACGACACCGGTGACGCCGGCGCGCCGAGGTGGACGACGAAACCGAGGTCGGGCTTGTCGTAGCCCATCCCGAGCGCTGACGTCGCGATGAGCGCCTTGACACGGTTGTGGCGCAGATCGTCCTCGAGCTGTTCTCGCTGAGCGGCCTCGAGCTGACCGGTGTACGCAGCGACGGGCAGCTCGTCACCGTGCGCGGCCGTCACAGCCGCCGCGAGACGTTCGGCGTCCGCGACCGTCAGGGTGTAGACGATGCCACTGCCCGGCAGTGACGCGAGATGGTCGACGACCCACGCGTAGCGCTGCAACGCCGTCATCTCCGGCAGCACCGCGAGGTGCAGCGACGAGCGGGCGAGCGGCCCCCGCAGCACGAGGGAGGCCTCCCCCAGCTGCTGCGCCAGATCCTCGGTGACGCGCTCGTTGGCCGTCGCCGTCGTCGCGAGCACGGGTGTCGCCGGGTTGAGCGTCGTCAGGACGTCGGCGACGCGGCGGTAGTCGGGGCGGAAGTCGTGCCCCCAGTCGGACAGGGCGTGCGCCTCGTCGATGACGAGCAGCCCCAGATCACCCGCGAGCGAACGCATGACGCGTTCACCGAACGTCGGGTTCGCGAGGCGCTCTGGCGAGACGAGCAGCACGTCGAGCTGCCCGGCCGTCACGGCCTGCTCGATGGCGCCCCAGGCGTCGAGGTTGCCGGAATGTATCGCAGCGGCCCGCAGCCCCGCACGCTCGGCGGCGGCCACCTGGTCGCGCATGAGGCTGAGCAGTGGTGAGACGACCAGCGTCGGGCCCGCGCCGCGGCTGCGGGCGATCGCCGTCGCCACCCAGTAGACGGCCGACTTGCCCCACCCCGTCGCCTGGACGACGACGACGCGCGCGCCCGGCCGACCGAGCGCCTCGACCGCGACGCGCTGATCGTCGCGCAGGCGAGCGTCCGGCCCGGCCAGGGCGTGCAGCACGGAGGAGGCGACGGCGTCGAAGCCGGTGTCGTGTTCAGCGTTCATGGGACGAACTGTGGCACGAGACACCGACAACCCCAGAACGACGCGGATTCAGCCCTGCGACGAGGACGCCGCCGCAGCCTTCTCGGCACGCTTGCGACGCCGCTCGGCGGCGATGCGGGCGTCGTCGGCCTCGGCCTCCTCGAGCGTCGGCGCGGTGCCACCCATGGAGGCGGGCAGGAACTCGAGGTCGGCGCCGCTCAGCGTCGGGTAATTCGCGCGTGCCGCGTCGAGCAGCTTCTGCATCGCGTCCTTGACGCGCTGCGTGTTCTCCTCGGGGCTGAGCGTCTCGTCGTACGTCATCGGCTCACCGACGGCGACGGTGATCGGCGTGTTCGTGCGCCCGAGACGCTTCGGCTTGCCCTTCGTCCACACACGCTGCGAACCCCACAGGATCATCGGCACGATCGGCACCCCGGCCTCCTGCGCCATGCGCACGCCGCCGGTCTTGAAGGACTTGAGCTCGAATGAGCGGGAGATCGTCTCCTCCGGGAAGATGCCGACGAGCTCGCCGCGCTTCAGGGCAGCGACGGCGTCGCGGTAGCTCTGCGCGCCGTTGCCGCGCTCGACGGCGATGTGCTTCATGCCGCGCATGAGCGGGCCCGAGATCTTGTGGTCGAAGACCTCCTTCTTCGCCATGAATCGGATGACGCGGCGCTGCTTGATCGCCGGGAAGCCCGCGTACGTGAAGTCCATGTACGACAAGTGGTTCATCATGACGACGGCGCCACCGGTGCGCGGCAGGTTCTCGGAGCCGACGAGGGTGAACTTGAGCCCCTGCGCGGCGAAGAGGCTGCGCGCAATGGCGAGAACGGGAGGGTAGACGAGTTCCATGTCCACCAGCCTAATCCCGCTAGGCTGACGCGGTGCTGCAACAGATCGAGGCGACGCGCTTCGTCGTCCCCCTGCGTGAGGGCGGCTCGCTGCCCGGCGTCGTCGAGGGTTCCGACCTCGGCACGTGGGTCGTCAAGTTCCGCGGAGCCGGCCAGGGGCTCAAGGTGCTCGTCGCGGAGGTCGTCGTCGGCGAACTCGCCCGTGCGCTCGGCCTGCGGGTGCCCGAGCTCGAGCTCGTCGAGCTGCCGGAGGCCATCGCGAAGTACGAGGCCGACGAGGAGGTGCAAGATCTGCTGACGGCGAGCGTCGGGCTCAACCTCGGCGTCGACCTGCTGCCGGGCGCCTTCGCCTATGACGGCTCCATCCCGCCGCCCGCCGACGAGGCCGCCACGATCCTGTGGCTCGATGCGTTCACCGCGAACATCGACCGCACCCCGCACAACCCGAACCTCGTGCGCTGGCACGGGCAGACGTGGTGCATCGACCACGGTGCGGCGCTGTACTTCCACTACTCGTGGCCGTCGAAGGGCTCCCACCCGGAGCGTTTCGCGGCGCAGCGCTTCGATCTGGGCTCCCACATCATGGCCGGGGTGGTCGACCCCTCGCCCGCGGCCGCAGCGGCCGCACACGAGCGTCTTGCTGCGCTCGTCACCCCTGGCCTGTTGCGCGAGATCCTGACGCTCGTGCCCGACGAATGGCTCGAGACGAGTGAGTCGATGCCGCACGCCGACGACGTGCGCGCCGCCTACGTCGAGAACCTGCTCGCGCGCCTCGCCGCCCCGCAAGCATGGTCGCCGGCGTTCGCGGGTGAGATGCGATGAGCGTCGGCTACCAGTACGTCGTGCTGCGTCTCGTGCCGTCGATCGAGCGCGAGGAGTTCCTCAACGTCGGCGTCGCGCTCTACGCGCAGATGGCCGATTTCCTCGACGCCCGTTTCCACCTCGACGCGACCCGCCTCGCCGCCTTCGCTCCGACGCTCGCCGCCGCAGACGTCGAGCAGTCGCTCGCCTCGCTGTGCGCCGATGTGCGCGGCGAGCCGTGCCCCGGGCGCCCTGACCTGCCGAAGCTGGGGCAACGCTTCGGCTGGATCAGCGCGCCGCGTTCGACGATCGTCCAGCCGGGCCCGATGCACGGCGGGGTCAGCAACGACCCGGGCGCCACCCTCGAACGTCTCGTCGACCGGCTCGTGCGCTGAGCTGGCTCAGGCCCATACCCGCTCAATCCTGGGGCGTGGTCGGTAGGGTCGAACCATGAGCATCGAACGAACCACTGCGCCCGACCCCTACGATCACCTGCCGGTGTTCCCGGCCCTCACCGTCACGAGCACGAGCTTCAGCGACGGCGGCGACCTCGCCGAGACGTATGTCTACGACGGCTGGGGCGTGAACGGGCAAAACGTCTCGCCGCAGCTGTCGTGGAGCGGTGCGCCGGAGACGACGACGTCGTACGTCGTCACCTGCTTCGACCCGGACGCGCCGACCCCGTCGGGCTTCTGGCACTGGGCGATCGCAGGCATCCCGGCGGACGTCACCGAACTCGCCGAGGGCGCCGGATCGGGTGACGCCGCGTTGCCCGAGGGCGCCTTCCACGTCGCCGGTGATGGCGGCGTCAAGGGCTGGATGGGGCCGTGCCCGCCCGAGGGTGACGGCAAGCACCGATACATGTTCGCGGTCCACGCGATCGAGGGTGGCCCTCTCGCGATCGACGACTCGGTCACGCCCGCCGTCCTCAGCTTCAACGCCGTCTTCCAGACCGTCGCACGCGGCGTCACGACGGGCCTGTACGGTCACTGATCGTCCCGGCCACTGATCTCAGCGGCTGCCAGCCGACACAGCACGAGGCCCCGATGCCCACGAGTGGATGCTCGTCGACGTCGGGGCCTCGGCGCGCCCCGTCACACGCGTAGCGTGTACATCGCGACGGCGCTGGCGGCCGCGACGTTGAGCGAGTCGACGCCACCTGCCATCGGGATGCGGACGGTGACGTCGCACGCGGCGACCGTTCGCGTTCCGAGGCCGTCGCCCTCGGTGCCCATGACGAGCGCGAGGCGTTCGGGCTCACGCGCCGCGAGTTCGTCGAGCGTTACGGAATCGTCAGCCAGCGCCATCGCGGCGACCGTCCATCCGGCCTCCTGAAGTCGCGTCACCGAGCCGGGCCACGGGTCGATGCGCGTCCACGGCACCTGGAACACGGTGCCCATCGACACGCGCACCGAGCGGCGGTACAGCGGATCTGCGCAGCGCGGGGTGACGAGGACGGCGTCGACGCCGAGCGCCGCGGCCGATCGGAAGATGGCACCGACGTTCGTGTGATCGACGATGTCCTCGAGCACGACGACGCGCCGCGCGTCACGCAGCAGTTCTTCGGGCGAGGCCAGCGCGGGGCGGTTCATCGACGCGAGAGCCCCGCGGTGCAGATGGAAACCCGTCATCGACTCGATGACGTCGGCCTCCCCCACGTACACGGGGACGTCGGCGGCCTCGGCGTCCGCGACGATGTCGGCGAGGTCGTCGAGCCAGCGCTGGCCCATGAGGAAGCTGCGGGGACGGTCGCCGCGCGCGAGGGCGCGGCGGATGACCTTCTCGCTCTCGGCGATGTAGAGGCCGCGCTCGGTTTCGAGCTTCTTGCGCAGCGCGACGTCGGTGAGGCGGAAGTAGTCGGCGACGCGGTCGTCGTCGGGTGAGGTGATGCGGATCGGCACCGGCGATCAGGCCTGCGCGGCGCGGGCGCTCCAGCGCTCACCGTGACGATCGAGCTCGAGCGCGAGACCGAACGTCTCCGAGAGGTTCTCGGCCGTCAGTGTCGACTCGATCGGGCCGGCGGCGACGACGCGGCCCTCGCGCAGCATGAGGATGTCGGTGAAGCCCGGCGGGATCTCCTCGACGTGGTGGGTGACGAGCACGAGCGCCGGTGCGTCGACGTCCTCGGCGAGCGCGGTGAGGCGCTGCACGAGGTCTTCGCGGGCACCGAGGTCGAGCCCGGCGGCGGGCTCGTCGAGCAGCATGAGCTCGGGGTCGGTCATGAGGGCGCGGGCGATGAGGACGCGCTTGCGCTCCCCCTCGCTCAGCGTGCCGAAGCGACGCTCGGCGAGGTGCGCGGCGCCGAGTTCGTCGAGCAGTTCGCGTGCGCGTTCGTGGTCGAAGCTGTCGTACTTCTCACGCCAGCGTCCCACCATGCCGTAGCTCGCGGTGACGACGACGTCGGAGACCTTCTCACCGGCGGGGATGCGCTCGGCGAGGGCCGCCGTCGCGAGGCCGATGCGGGGGCGAAGCTCGAACACGTCGACGGCGCCGAGCACTTCGCCGAGGATGCCGGCGACGCCCGTCGAGGGATGCATGCGACCGGCGGCGACGTTGAGCAGTGTCGACTTGCCGGCGCCGTTGGGGCCGACGACGACCCAGCGCTCGCCTTCCTCCACCTCCCACGAGACGTCGTCGAGCAGCTTCTGCGCGCCGCGCGTGACACCGATCCCGGAGAAGGACAACACATCGCTCATACCCGTGACCCTACTGACTCGACGGGGTCGAATGCCACGCGACACGGCACGGATGACGTCGTGGACGCGCCTGGCGCCCAACCGACACGGGTGTAAGCTACAACTTGTATCTATGTTGCGTCGAACGCCTACCACCGTGGGCAGCAGATCGACCACCCGAACGAGGAGCGAGCATGAGCGAGCCGAAGATCTCCGCGGCCGACGCGGTCTACCGCGAGGTGAAGGGCCGCATCCTCGACGGCTCGATCGCCGGTGGCGCCCTCATCAGCGAGGGTGAGATCTCGGAACTGCTCGACGTCTCCCGCACCCCCGTGCGCGAGGCGTTCGTCCGGCTGCAGGCCGAGGGGTGGATGACGCTGTACCCCAAGCGCGGCGCACTCGTGCGCGCCGTCGAACCGCGCGAGGTGCGTGACGTCGTCGAGGCGCGCATCGCGGTGGAGTCGCGTGCGGCGCGCAGCGTCGTCGAGGCGCAGGAGCACCGCGACGTCGCCATCGATCTCGGCGAGATCCTGCGCCGGCAGCGCCAGAGCCTCGAAACCGGCGACCACGACGACTTCACCGAGACCGACTGCGTGTTCCACACCCACCTCGTCGCGGCCGGTGGCAACGCCATCCTCACCGAGTTCTACGAGCGTCTCGGGGAACGTCAGCGCCGCATGGCCGCGCGCATCCTGTGGAAGGACGACCGCCGCTGCCGCGACGTCCTCACCGCCCACGCCCGTCTCGTCGACCTCGTCGCCGCGGGCGACGCGACCGGTTTCGAGCAGGAGCTGACGGCGCACCTGCACCACTCCTACGACGGACTGCTCCCCTGAGCCTTCCGTCCGCCCGAGGTCACCCCACTCACCCACACCCGACGAAAGGCCCCCGCGTGTCACTCGACACCCCGACCCGCACCACCAGCCACGAACGCGTCACGACGAGCGTCGACTCCCCCGAGCGCGCCGGCGCCGGGGGCGCGCGGGCCGCCTGGCTGCCGGTCGGGGCGGCGATGTTCACCGTCGCGTGGGGTGGCAACCAGTTCACGCCGCTGCTCGGGCTCTACCGTGACATCGACGCGCTCTCGACGGGCGCCGTCGACCTGCTGCTCGGTGCGTACGTCCTCGGCATCATGCCCGCGCTGCTGCTCGGCGGGCCGGCCTCGGACCGCTGGGGCCGTCGCCCGCTCATGCTGCCCGCGCCGATCCTCGCGATCATCGCGTCGGTGCTGCTCGCCGTCGGCTCCGGGTCGCCGGCCGTGCTCTTCGTCGGCCGCATCTTCTCCGGCCTGGCGCTCGGGCTCGCCATGGTTGTCGGCGGCTCGTGGATCAAGGAACTGTCGAGCCCGCCGTTCGACGCCGAGGCCGACGCCGCCGCGGGCGCGCGTCGCGCGTCCATCAGCCTGACGGCCGGCTTCGCGCTCGGCGCCGCCACCGCCGCGGCGCTTGCCCAGTTCGCGCCGCTGCCCGCGGAGCTGTGCTACCTCGTCCACCTCGTCATCACGGCGGCGAGCTTCGTGCTCCTGACGCGCGCCCCCGAGACGCATGCCGCCCAAGACGTGCCGGGACGCTTCCTCGACGACCTGCGCGTGCCCGCTGCGGGCCACCGTCGCTTCCTGTTCGTCGTCCTGCCGATGGCGCCGTGGGTGTTCGGCTGCGCGGGATGCGCCTATGCCGTGCTGCCCGCCGTCATGGGTGATCGCACCGGCTCGTTCGGCATCGCCTTCTCGGGCCTGCTGTGCCTCGTCGCGCTCGGCTGCGGGCTGTTCATCCAGCAGGTCGGCAAGCGCTTCGACGACGTCAGCTCCGCGCGCGCCATCATCATCGCCCTGGCGATGACGCTGCCCGGCCTCGGCATCGCCGCACTTGCAGCGCACCTCGTCAGCCCGTGGCTCGCGCTCGTCGCGGCCGCCGTCCTCGGTCTCGCCTACGGCATGCTGCTCGTCTCCGGCCTGCAGGAGGTGCAGCGCATCGCCGGTCCCGAGGACCTCGCGGGACTGACGGCTGTCTACTATTCGATCACCTACCTCGGCTTCTTCGTGCCCGCCGCGCTCGCCGTCGTCAGCCACTGGCTGAGCTACCCCGTGATGTTCGTCGGTGGCGTCGTGCTCGCCGCGCTGAGCCTCGGCGTCGTCCTGATGTTCTCGCGCAAGCACCTTCCGTCGGCTCTGGCGCACTGACCCGTCGCCACTAGGCTGGGCGATCGTGTACGAACTGCCTGCCTCCGTGCGCCTCGCCCTGTGGGCCACGCACGCCATCGCCGCCGATCGCCCGCTCAGCGAGGCGCTCGGCGCCGCGCTGCCCGACGTCGACGCCGTCGAGGGTGGCCTGCCGCGCCTCGAACTGTGGCGAGACCTCGGCGAACGCATCGTCTGCGTCGACCTGCCCCGCCCGGGGGTCCACGGCGGGTTGCTGCCGCCCGGCGGACCCGCGACGCAGGCTGCGATCGAAGCCGGAGAATGCCTGTTCGTGCCGTCGCTCGGCGGGGTGCTCGTGCCGCGGCTGGAGTATTACGGGCCGGCCGGTGACGAGGGCCTCAAGCTCACGCTCGAACCGCACGACAGCGACCCGGTTCCGATCCACCGCCTCGAGGCACTCGCCCTGGCCGACATCGACCGGCGCTTCCGCGAGGCGTTGCTGGCGCATGTCGGGGTGCTCGAATCCCTGCAGATCGCACCGTTCCTCGGCTCCTCGGCCCGCGAGCGCGTCGACGAACGCCTCGACGGCGCGCGCTGGGCGTTGCCACCGGGCCTGCACCCGCGGGCGATGCGCATCATCACGACGGCCGGCCTCGTCGTCGCCGCCCTCGACGAGGCACTGACGACGAGCGGCGGCCTCGACGCGGGTAGCGTCGCAGCGCGCGAGCGCACGCTGCGCTCCCTGCTCGACGAGGCCGAACTCGCTCTCGCACAGGCCGCGACGGCGGCTGCCATCGGCCTCGCACACGACGCTGCCCGCCCTCGATGAGGACGGGCAGCGTTGATCGCGCGTTGCGGTGTGCTCAGAGCGGCGTGTCTCCGGCAATGACGTATCAGGCCGTACGGGAGCCTTCGAGCACCGTCGCGTAGACCTGCTGGGTGCGCTCGGCGATCGCGTCCCACCCGAAGTGCTCGACGGCGCGCTGACGCCCGGCTCGACCCCGTCGGCGGGCCTCTTCGACGTCGGAGGTCGCCTCGGTGAGGGCGCGCGCCAGATCGGCGACGAACGTATCGGGGTCGACGGGCGTACCCGTTCCGTCGTTCACCTGCTCGATCGGCACGAGCCAGCCCGTCTCGCCGTCGACGACGACCTCGGGGATGCCGCCCGTCGCGGTTGCGACGACGGCCGCTTCGCACGCCATCGCCTCGAGGTTCACGATGCCGAGGGGTTCGTACACCGACGGGCAGACGAACGTCGTGGCCTGCGACAGCAGCGCGACGACCTCCTCGCGCGGCAGCATGTCGGGAATCCACACGACGCCGTCGCGCTCGGCGCGCAGCTGGTCGATGAGGCCCTCGACCTCGGCGAGGATCTCGGGGGTGTCGGGCGCGCCCGCGCAGAACACGAGCTGCACGTTCGCAGGCACCTGACGCATCGCACGCAGCAGGAACGGCACGCCCTTCTGACGCGTGATGCGCCCGACGAACACGATGCTCGGGCGCTCGGGGTCGACCCCATGACGGCGCGCGATCTCGAGGGCGGCGTCACTGTGGTCGGGCGCCCAGGCCTGTGCGTCGATGCCGTTGTGGACGACATGGACCTTCGCCGGGTCGAGCTGTGGGTAGCTCGCGAGGACGTCCCTGCGCATGCCCTCGGAGACGGCGATGACGGCGGCCGCGCCCTCGTAGGCGGTGCGTTCGATGAAGGAGGAGATCGCGTAGCCGCCGCCGAGCTGTTCGGCCTTCCATGGCCGCATCGGCTCGAGGCTGTGCGCGCTCACGACGTGCGGGATGCCGTGGAGCATCGAGGAGAGGTGGCCGGCGAAGTTGGCGTACCAGGTGTGCGAGTGCACGACGTCAGCGCCGGCGACGGCGGGCACCATCGTCAGGTCGACGCCGAGGGTCTTGAGGGCGCCGTTCGCGTCGGCGAGTTCGGGAAGGTCGGGAAAGCCCTGCGTGCCCGGCTCGTCGATCGGTTCGCCGAACGCGCGGACCTGGGTGTCGATTCCGCTGCTGCGCAGCGCCTTGACGAGCTCGGCCACGTGCACGCCGGCCCCGCCGTAGATGTTGGGCGGATATTCCTTGGTCAGGATGTCGACTCTCACCCATGAACGTTATCCGCGCCGAGGGGTGTGAGGGAAGCCACGTCGGGGCATATTCTCGTCACATGCCAAACCGTGGAGGCCCCAAGATTCTCGCCATCGTCCTCGCCGGCGGCGAGGGCAAACGTCTCATGCCGCTGACGGCGGACCGGGCCAAGCCCGCCGTGCCGTTCGGTGGCATCTACCGCCTCATCGACTTCGCGCTGAGCAACCTCGTCAACTCGAACTACCTGCACATCGTCGTGCTGACGCAGTACAAGTCGCACAGCCTCGATCGTCACGTCACCACGACGTGGCGCATGAGCTCCCTGCTCGGCAACTACGTGACGCCGGTGCCCGCGCAGCAGCGTGTCGGCAAGAACTGGTACCTCGGTTCGGCCGACGCGATCTACCAGAGCCTCAACCTCATCCACGACGAGAAGCCCGACTACGTCGTCGTCGTCGGTGCCGACCACGTCTACCGCATGGACTTCGCCGACATGGTTGATGCGCACATCGCCTCGGGTGCGAAGGCGAGCGTCGCCGCGATCCGTCAGCCGATCTCGCTCGCCGACCAGTTCGGCGTCATCGACGTCGACCCGCAGAACCCGGCGCGCATCCGCGCCTTCCTCGAAAAGCCCACCGACCCGCAGGGGCTGCCGGACAGCCCCGACGAGGTGCTCGCCTCGATGGGCAACTACGTCTTCTCCACCGACGCGCTCATCGAGGCGGTCACACGTGATGCCGACCTGGAGGACAGCAAGCACGACATGGGCGGCGACATCATCCCCGCCTTCGTCGAGCGGGGTGAGGCGTTCGTCTACGACTTCAAGGACAACGAGATCCCCGGCGCGGAGGATCGCGACCGCGGGTACTGGCGCGACGTCGGCACGATCGACTCCTACTTCGACGCCCACATGGACCTCGTCTCGATCCACCCGATCTTCAACCTCTACAACGACCGCTGGCCGATCCACACGACGTCCGGCATGAGCCTGCCGCCCGCGAAGTTCGTCCATGGCAGCCACGGGCGCACCGGCACCGCCGTCGACTCGATCGTCTCCCCCGGCTGCATCATCTCCGGCGCGACGGTCAGCCACTCGGTGCTCTCGCCCAACGTCGTCGTGCGCTCGTTCAGCGACATCGACTCCTCGATCCTGCTCGACGGCGTCAAGGTCGGACGCTCGTGCATCGTGCGCCGCGCCATCATCGACAAGGACGTGACGCTGCCCGAGGGCACCCACATCGGCATCGACCACGACGCCGACCGCGCCCGCGGCTTCACCGTCACCGACTCCGGCATCGTCGTCGTCGGCAAGGGCACCGTCGTGACCCCCTGATCGAGCTACGCCCCTGGGGGTGAGGCCGATTCGCGCTCGGGCGCGGGTCGGCCTCACGTCGTGAACACCGGATGCGAGCGCGGCGCCTTCACGCTATGAATGAGGGGTGAACAACGACGCGCGCCGCACCGACCTGTTGGGCCTGACGTTCCAGGGCACCGACTCCCCCGGGCTGTTCCACGAGCTCACCGACGCGATGACGAAGTTCGGCGTCGAGATCGTCGACGTCGGCCAGGCCGTCCTCGGCGGTGGCATCACGCTGTCGTTCCTCGTCAGCGCAGCCGAACCCGACGAACTCGTCCTCGAGATGAAGCGCCTCGCCCGCCTGCGCTCGCTCGCCCTGACGCTCGCCGAGGGCATGAGCGACGACGTCGTGCGCCTGCCCGGACGCGCCGTCGTCACGCTGCTCGCACCGACGCTGCCCGCCGAGGCCCTCGCGGAGATCTCGGCCGAGGTCGTCCACCACGGCGGCAACATCGACCGCGTGCGCCGCCTCGCGCGCACGCCGGTCACCGCGATCGAGCTCGACGTCTCGGGCGTCGAGGTCATCGAGCTTCGCCGCCGGGTGCTCGAGGCCTCGCACGAGACGGGGTGTGACGCGAGCGTCGCCGAGGCCGGGCTCGCGCGCCGTGGCCGCCGACTCGTCGTCCTCGACGTCGATTCGACGCTCATCCAGGACGAGGTCATCGAACTGCTCGCCGCCCGCGCGGGCCGCGAGGCCGAGGTGGCGGAGGTGACCGAGCGCGCCATGCGCGGCGAGATCGACTTCGCCGAATCGCTGCACGAGCGCGTCGAGGCCCTCGCGGGGCTGCCCGCGAGCGTGCTCGACGAGGTGCGCGCCGAGATCCGCCTCACGCCCGGCGCCCGCACGCTCGTGCGCACCCTCAAGCGGCTCGGCTTCACCGTCGGCGTCGTCTCCGGCGGCTTCATCGAGGTCGTCGCGCCGCTCGCCGCCTCCCTCGGCATCGACCACGCGCGCGCCAACACCCTCGAGATCGTCGACGGCGCCCTGACCGGGCGCGTCCTCGGCGACGTCGTCGACCGCGAGGGCAAGGCACGTGCGCTCGCCGCGTTCGCCGAGGCCGAGCACCTGCCGCTGGAGCGCACCGTCGCGATCGGCGACGGCGCCAACGACCTCGACATGCTCGCCCTCGCGGGCCTCGGCATCGCGTTCAACGCCAAGCCCGTCGTGCGGGCGCAGGCGGACGCCTCTGTCAACGTCCCCTACCTCGACAGTGTCCTGTTCTTCCTCGGCATCAGCCGCGACGACATCGAGGAAGCCGACGACCTCGACGCGCTCGAGACGCCCGATGGTGCGACCGTCATGCTCGACGCGACGGACGTGGACGCCGCTGCGGCGACGCAGCGTGACGCCTAACATATGGCGCATGCCTGAACGTAGCGACCCCCGACGCTCCCTGCTCATCATCGGCGGCGCCGAGGACAAGATCGGCCGTGTGACCATCCTGCGCCGCTTCGTGCGCCTCGCCGGCGGCCGCAAGTCGAACATCGTCGTCATCCCGACGGCATCGTCGATGGCGGACGAGGTCATCGAGGTGTACTCGACCGTCTTCACACGCCTCGGCTGCCCGAGCGTGGGCAGCGTCGACCCGCAGTCGCGCGTCGACTCATCATCAGAAGAACTCGCCGAGCGCATCGACGCCGCGAGCGGCATCTTCATCTCCGGCGGCAACCAGCTCAAGCTGAGCCAGCTCATCGTCGGCACGCCCCTCGGCAAGGCCATCCTGCGCGCCCACGAGCGCGGCGCCGTCATCGCCGGCACGAGCGCCGGCGCGTCGATCATGAGCCAGTTCATGATCTCGATGGGCGAGGAGGGCGTGACGCCCCGTCAGCGCGCGAGCCAGCTGACGCAGGGCCTCGGCCTCGTGCCGGGCGTCATCATCGACCAGCACTTCGACCAGCGCTCGCGTTACGGGCGCCTGCTCTCCCTCGTCGCCGGCTCACCGAGCCTGCTCGGCATGGGCATCGACGAGGACACCGCCGCGGAGATCACGAACGGACGGGAGATGACGATCATCGGCTCCGGCGCCGTATTCGTCGTCGACGCGCGCATGGCGCAGACGGACGCACACGAGGCACGCCGCGACGCGCCGCTGCTCGTCACCGGTGCCGTCGTGCACTCGCTGCCCTACGGGGCGACCTTCGACCTGGAGACGGCCACGCTGACCGACTTCGTCGAACAGCACGCCGACGTCGCGGTCACCGCGGCGAAGGACCAGCACGACACCGCGACCGCTGCCGCCGCGCTGCGTCACTGATCGCGTCCACGTCGTTTCGAGGGGAAGAACAGAACATGACCGTCATCGACATCCCGCAGGCACCGGGCCCCATCGAGCCGTCGCTGCGCATCGTCAGCACGCGCGTCTACCGCGGCCCGAACGTGTGGTCCTACGACCCCGCGATCCACCTCGTCGTCGATCTCGGCGTGCTCGAGTACTACCCGACGCACGCGATCCCCGGCTTCGCGGATCGCCTCGTCGAACTCTTCCCCGGCCTGCAGCACCACTCGTGCTCGCGTGGCAAGGAGGGCGGCTTCGTCGAGCGCCTCCACGAGGGCACCTGGCTCGGCCACGTCGCCGAGCACCTCGCGCTGCAGCTGCAGCAGGAGGCCGGGCACGACGTGCGCCGCGGCAAGACGCGCGGAGTCAAGGGCGAGGAGGGGCGCTACAACGTCGTCTACGCCTACCTCGAGGAGAGCGTCGGCATTGCCGCCGGCCAGCTCGCCGTGCGCATCGTCAACCACGTCGTGCACCCCGAGGACGGCTTCGACGTCGAGGCCGCGCTCGAGACGTTCCACGCCCTCGTGCAGCGCCGCGCGTTCGGCCCGTCGACGCAGGCGATCATCGACGAGGCCGTCAGCCGCGACATCCCGTGGACGCGCCTCAACGGCGCCTCCCTCGTTCAGCTCGGCCAGGGCGTGCACGCCCAACGCATCCGCGCGACGATGACGAGCCGCACGTCGGCCCTCGCCGTCGACATTGCGTGCGACAAGAGCCTGACGCTCGACCTGCTCGGCTCGGCCGGGCTGCCGGTGCCGAAGTCGGAGGTCGTGCGCACGCGTGAGGGCGCGATCCAGGCGGCTCGCGAGATCGGCTTCCCCGTCGTCGTCAAGCCGCTCGACGGCAACCACGGCCGCGGCGTGTGCCTGGACCTCACCGACGACGAGGCCGTCAGCGAGGCCTACGACATCGCGATGGCGCAGAGCCGGCGCGGCGTGCTGCAGGTCGAGTCGTTCGTCACCGGCAAGGACTACCGCTGCCTCATCATCGACGGCAGGATGGCGGCCATCGCCGAACGCGTGCCCGCGCACGTCGTCGGTGACGGCGAGCACACCGTCGACGAGCTCATCGAACTGACGAACGCCGACCCGCGGCGCGGCTACGGGCACGAGAAGGTGCTGACGAAGATCAAGGTCGACGACGCCGCCCGCGACCTCGTCGCCGACCAGGGCTACGCGATGGACGCCGTCGTGCCCGAGGGCGAGACGGTGAAGCTCGCGCTGACGGGCAACATGTCGACCGGCGGCATCTCGATCGACCGCACCATGGACGCGCATCCCGACAATGTCGAGATCGCCGAGGAGGCCGCGCGCCTCATCGGCCTCGACGTCGCGGGCATCGACTTCATCTGCCCCGACATCACCGTCCCTGTACGTGAGACCGGCGGCGCGATCTGCGAGGTCAACGCCGCGCCCGGTTTCCGCATGCACACCCACCCGACGGTCGGTGAGCCGCAGTTCATCGCCAAGCCGGTCGTCGACCTGCTGTTCCCGCCCGGCTCGCCCTCGCGCGTGCCGATCGTCGCCGTCACCGGCACGAACGGCAAGACGACGACGTCGCGGATGCTCGCGCACATCATGAAGGGCCTCGGCAAGAAGGTCGGCATGACCTCGACCGACGGCATCGTCATCGACGAACGCCTGCTCATCACGCGTGATGCCTCCGGCCCCAAGTCGGCGAAGATGGTGCTGCAGAACCCGCGCGTCGACTTCGCGGTGCTCGAGGTGGCACGCGGCGGCATCCTGCGCGAGGGCCTCGGCTACGACCGCAACGACATCGCCGTCGTCACCAACATCCAGAGCGACCACCTCGGCATGCGCGGCATCAACTCGCTCGAAGATCTCGCGAACGTCAAGCAGGTCATCGTCGAGGCCGTCCCGCGCGACGGGTTCGCCGTCCTCAACGCCGACGACGAGTACGTGCGCCGCATGCGACGCGTGTGCCGCGGCACGATCGTGTGGTTCTCGATGGAGGCGCCCGGTAGTCGCGTGCGCCAGTTCATCGACGAGCGCTGCGTGCGTGGCGACCGCGCCGTCGTGCTCGAGCCGACGGACAAGGGCGAGATGATCGTCCTCAAGCAGGGCCGACGCTCCATGCAGCTCGCGTGGACGCACCTGCTGCCGAGCACGTTCAACGGCGCTGCGCGCATGAACGTCGCCAACGCCCTCGCCGCGGCCGGCGCCGCGTTCGCCGCGGGTGCCCCGCTGCACGACATCCGCCAGGGGCTGCGCACGTTCACGACGAGCTACTACCTCTCCCCCGGCCGCCTCAACCGCATCGAGGTCGACCACGCCGAGGTGTTCGTCGATTACTGCCACAACCCGGCCGGTCTGCAGCTGCTCGGCGAGTTCGTCGACCGCTACGTCGCCGGCAAGAACAAGTCGACGCGCGTGCAGCGCACCGTCGTCGTCGGCGCCGCCGGGGATCGACGGGACCAGGACATCCGCGAGATGGGCGAACTGGCCGCGAAGTGGTTCGACCACGTCATCATCCGCGAGGACGACAACCTGCGGCGCCGCGCGCCCGGCGAGACCGCAGCCCTCGTCGCCGAAGGTGCCCAGCAGGCGATCGACTCGGGTGAGGCACGCGCCGCGAGCGTCGAGACGGTGCTCGACGAGCTCGAGGCGACACAGGTGGCGATCGACTCAGCGCGCGCCGGCGACCTCGTCGTCATCTGCGCCGACAAGCACGCCCGTGTCATGGCCGCGCTCGAGGACCTGACGCACCTCGCGACGCCCGGCGCCCACGCCGACGAGGCCGCTCACCCCGGCGACCCCGACTTCAGCCGCGACGCCGTGTTCGAGTCGCCCGAGGACGACGTGATCGACGAACTCCTGCCCAGCAGCTGACGCCGGCACACGACGAACCCCGGCCGCGATCCTGTGTGATCGCAGCCGGGGTTCGTCGTGTGGCGGGCGCTCGTCCGTGTTCCGGTCGCCTCGGCGAGCGTGCCGTCAGGGCGACTCGAGCAGTGCCTTGAGGCTCGTCGCCATGTCGCCGAAGACACTCGGTGACGTGTCGTGCGACGCCGCTCGTTCGAGCGCGTCGATGGCGATACGGACGTCGTCGCGTGCCTCGTCGGGCACCGAATCGATGGGGGCGTCGCCGCTGCCGCGAGCGGCCCGCACCTTGCGGCGGATCTCGCGTGGGCCGTCCGTCGTCGCGCCGTGCTCGAGCAGCCACGCGTGCAGTTCGGCCTGGTGGCTGTGCGTCATGACGGCGACGACGTCACCGTCGTGGGCAACGTCGAGCAAGCCACGCAGACCGTCGAGTTCGGTCTCGTGGCTCGCCTCCGCGTGCGCGCCCACATGCGACAGCCCATCGCGCAGGTGCTTCTCGAGGTCCTCCATCGTGCGACCGCGCAGGTAGTGCTCCTTGTGCACGACGTGGACGACGTCGGCGCCGCGCCCGGCGAGTTCGCCGAGGGCGACGAGGATCTCGTCGCTGCGATCGCCGCCGGTGCCGAGGCCGAGCAGCAGCCGCGAGCCGGGCGCGACGAGGCCGCGGCCGACGTCGAGCAGGGCCTCGAGGCCACCTTCGTTGTGCGCCATGTCGACGATCACGCTCGCTTGCTGATCTGCCCCGAGCGGGAGGCTGTAGACGTTCATGCGCCCCGGGTTGAGCGTCGCGTCGGGCGCGAAGGTCTTGAGGCCCTGGACGACGGCGCTGCGCGGCAGGCCAAGCGCGAGCGCCCCCGCTGCTCCCGCGAGCGCGTTGGCGACGTTGTGGCGCGACAGCCCGGCGAGCGTCATCGGTACGTCGTCGAGGCTGACGAGCATGTCGATGCCGCCGTCCTCGATGCACGCGATGAAGCCGTCGATGACGGTGAACGCCTTGCCGCGCGCCGCGCGCACCTCGCGGATGCAGGGGGCGTTGGGGTCGAGAGTGAACGCGACGAGCTGGGCGGGGGTGCCGACGCGCATCGCCCACACGCGCGGGTCGTCCCCGTTGAGCACGCACCAGCCGGAGGGTCGCGTCACCTTCGTGATGATCGCCTTGACCTCGGCGAGCTGGTCGACGGTGTTGATGCCGCCGCTGCCGAGGTGGTCGGACGTGACGTTCGTGACGACGCTGACGTCGTTGTACGGCACGCCCATGCCGCGGTTGAGCAACCCGCCGCGCGCGGTCTCGAGCACCGCGACCTCGAGCCCCGGCGTCGCGAGGACGGCCTGCGCGCCGGCCGGGCCGGAGTAGTCGCCGTGCTCGATGTGCTCACCCATGACGAGGACGCCGTCCGTCGAGCTCCACGCCGTCGTGCGCCCGGCCGTCATCGCGATGTGCGCGACGAGGCGCGTCGTCGTCGTCTTGCCGTTCGTGCCGGTGATCGAGATGACGGGGACGCGCGGCCGCGGCAGCGTCTCGCGCGGTCCCTGCTCGGCGTCTCTCACGTCGGCGGCGGCGCGCACACAGGCGCCGTTCGCGCGCTCGGTGTCGAGCAGATCGTCGAGGGCACGCGCGATGGCGCGCCCCAGTGCACGGCCACGTTCGCGCCGGTTCCACGGGAAGGCGACGACGTACTCGCCCGGCTCCTCCCCGTGGCGCACGCGCACGCCAAGACGGCCCGTGCCGCTCAGTTGAGCGATCTGACGCGTCACGACCTCCGCGAGGCGCATGACGCACCGGTCGCGCACGGGCCCGCCTGGTTCGCCGATCTTGGGGCGGCGGGAATCGAGGGCCCGAAACGCAGCGGAGACTGTCTCCTCGGGGGCCGCGCACCACGCCCCCAGGTCGAGGGTCGTCTTGATCGCCTGACGGGTGAAGTAGAGGTTGGGGCCATCGAGAACACGGTTGCCGAGCAACTCGACTCGCGCGTGCGCCGGTTCAGGAGTCATGGGCGAAAGCGTAGGCGTCCGGCGAGCGGGGCGCACCCACGGGACACGGGTTGGACGAGGCCGGCCCTGGTCCTACTGCCCCATCGCGTGCACGCCGCCGTCGACGTGGACGATCTCGCCGGTGGTCGCCGGGAACCAGTCGGACAGTAGCGCCGCGCAGGCGCGCGCGGCGGGCACCGGGTCGCCGACGTTCCACCCGAGCGGCGCGCGCTCGTCCCAGGTCTGCTCGAACTGCTCGAAGCCCGGGATGGACTTCGCGGCGGTCGTACGGATCGGGCCGGCAGCGACGAGGTTGCTGCGCAGCCCCTTGGGGCCGAGGTCGCGCGCGAGGTAGCGGTTGGTCGACTCGAACGCCGCCTTGGCGACGCCCATCCAGTCGTAGACGGGCCAGGCGAACTTCGCGTCGAACGTCAGCCCGACGATCGCGCCCCCCGGCGACATGAGGGGTTCGCAGGCGGCGGCGAGGGCCTTGAGCGAGTACGCGGACGCGTGCAGCGCCGTCGAGACGTCCTCCCACGTCGCGCTCATGAAGTCGAACGCGCCCTGGGGCGCGAAGCCGATCGAGTGCAGCACGCCGTCGAGTTCGCCGACGAGGGGGCGCAGACGCTCGGCGAGCGTGTCGAGGTGCTCGGTGTTCGTCACGTCGAGTTCGACGACCTCGACGGGTTGCGGCAGGCGCCGACTGATCGTCTGGGTGATCTTCATCGTGCGCCCGAAGCTCGTGAGGACGACGTGCGCGCCCTCCTCCTGCGCGATGCGCGCGACGTGGAACGCGATCGAGGAGTCCATGAGGACACCGGTGATGAGGAGCTTCTTGCCTTCGAGCAGACCCATGGCCGGCCTTTCGTGATGGTGCGGGAACTGGGGGCGTGCGTGCGCGGGTGACTGGCGGGTGGCCGCCGGTCAGTGACCCATGCCGAGGCCACCGTCGACGGGGATGACGGCGCCGTTGATGTAGGCCGAGTCGTCGGAGGCGAGGAACGCGACGGCCGCGGCGACCTCGTCGGGCTGCGCGAACCGACCCGCCGGGATCGTCGCCTTGTACGCCGCCTGACGCTCGTCGGGCAGTGCGGCCGTCATGTCGGTCTCGATGAAGCCGGGCGCGACGACGTTCGCGGTGATGCCGCGCCCGCCGAGCTCACGCGCGATGGAGCGGGCGAGGCCGACGAGCCCGGCCTTCGACGCGCTGTAGTTGGTCTGGCCCGCGGAGCCGAACAGGCCGACGACGCTGGAGACGAAGATGATGCGCCCGCCCTTGCGCCGGATCATGCCCGTCGACGCCGCACGAGCGCAGCGGAAGGCGCCGGCGAGGTTGGTGTCGACGACGTTCTCGAAGGAGTCGTCGCTCATGCGCATGAGCAGGCCGTCGTCGGTGATACCGGCGTTGGCGACGACGACCTCGATCGGCCCGCCGACGATCTGCGCGGCCTTCGCGAACGCCGCGTCGACCGATTCGGAGTTCGTCACGTCACCCGTGACGGCCGGGATGCCCTCGACGTCTTCACCGGAGCGCGACATGATGACGACGGCGTCCCCCTGCGCCTGGAAGCGTCGCGCGATGGCGAGCCCGATGCCGCGGTTGCCCCCGGTGACGAGGACGGTGCGGCGGCGCGACGGGGCGCTGGTGGTCTCGGGCGAGGTGGTCATGCGGACCTTCCGGGATGGGGCGGTGTGTTCTTCGTCGCACGCTATCGACTACCCCCGGGTAGACCAATCCGGGGCGTTTCGGGCGAGCCGGGGGCCCTCGAATACAGTGAGGCCATGGCGGATCAGGGGCAGCGACGGCTCTCGGCCACGAGCCTGCCCGAATCGGCGCAGGACGATCAGCGCCGCCGCATTCGCGGCTATCTCATCTCGATGGGCATCAGGACGGTGTGCTTCATCGCCGCCGTCCTCACCTGGTCACCCCTTCGCCCTCTCAGCCTCGTGTTCTTCGCCCTCGCCGCGATCCTGCCGTACGTCGCCGTCGTCTTCGCGAACGCGACGGGCAAGCGTCGCATCGACACGATGGGCGCCGTCACACCACCACCGGTGCCACACAAGGAGATCCATGGATCTGCGCGCGAACCTCGCTGATTCCGCCCCCGGTGACGAACCCGGCACCGCATTTCCGGCGCTGCGCTGCAGCGCGAAGGGCTGCCGCGCCGAGGCAACCTGGGCGCTGCGCTGGAACAACCCCACGCTGCACACGCCCGAGCGGCGCAAGGTGTGGCTCGCCTGCGACGAGCACGAGCCGACACTGCGCGAGTTCCTGTCGATGCGCGGTTTCCACCGCGACACCGTGCGGCCGGCCGAGCTGCGCGCCACCGACGGCTGAGGCGGCCGCCCACGCGACGTTCAGCGCCCGTCGATAGGCTGGTGCGGTGCTGAGACTTCTCACGACCCGACGTTGGCTGACCTGGCTCCTCGTGGCCACGTTGTGGGCGACGTTGTGCGTCATTGCCGGGTTCTGGCAGTGGGGGCGCTGGGAGGACAAGAGCACGATCCAGAACCGCATCGACGCCAACTATGACGCGACCCCCACCCCGATGAGCCGCGAGCTGAGCACCTCGCGGGCGCCGGCGAAGTCGGACGAGTGGAAGCAGGTCACCGGGCGCGGCCACTACGTCGGCGAACCACTCTTGGTGCGCAACCGCCCCGGCCCCGGCGGCGATTTCGGATACGAGACGCTCGGCGTGTTCGAGGTCGACGGGATGAAGGTCGTCGTCGACCGCGGGTGGGTCGCGAACGGCGAGACCGCGGCGCGCCCCGCGTCGATCCCGCAGGCACCGAAGGGCGAGGTGACGCTGACGGGCTGGGTCCGCCCGAGCGAGAAGTCGTTGGGCCGCGCCGAGGTGAACGGTCAGGTCTCGTCGATCTCCGTCGCCGACGTGGAGCGTGCCACCGGCGCGACGCTCGCGCAGGGGTACGTCCGAATGCGTTCGGAGAAGCTGGCCGACGGCTCGACACCGCCGCGGCCCGCCGCGCTCGACCGGCCGTCGCAGGGTTCCGCGGCCGGCATCAACCTCAGCTACGCGCTGCAGTGGTGGCTCGGTGCGATCGCCGGGTATGCCTTCGTCCTGCTGCGTGCACGCCGTGAGTACCTGGACTCGCTGGAGTTGGCGGACGAGGCACCGGTGGCGCATGACACCGAGGCAGGCGGTGACAGCGCCTCGGCGACAGGTTTCACAGAGACCGGATCCACGACACCCGTGCGCCCGACGAAGAAGCCCGCGAAGAAACCCCGCCCGCGCAAGCAGCGCATCTGGGACGAGGAGGACGCCTGAGCGCGTCCCCTTCACGAGGGGCGGGCGGCGTGTTCCGCACACGCGCCGGACGTGCCACGATGGTGACATGGATTGTGGACTGAACGGCCGTAGCTACATCGTCACGGGTGCCTCGTCGGGCCTGGGCTTCGCGAGCGCGCAGGCGCTGGCCGCTGACGGTGCCGACCTCGTCATCGCCTCCCGCGATCAGGAGCGCATCGACGACGCCGCCGCGCGGCTCGACTCGCCCGCGGGGGTGCGCGCCGTCGTCGCCGACCTCGCGGACGAGTCTGCTGCGCAGCGACTCGTCGCCACGGCGCAGGAAGCCTACGGACGCCTCGACGGCGCCGTCATCTCCGTCGGCGGCCCGCCCGCCGGCCGCCTCGAGGACACGAGCGAACAGCAGTGGCGTGACGCGTTCGAGAGCGTCTTCCTCGGTGGGCTGCGCATGGCCCGCGCCGTGCTCGACACGCCCTTCGACCCCGCCTCGGGCATGGCGGTGACGCTCGTGCTGTCGTCGTCAGTGAAGTCGCCCATCCCGGGCCTCGCCATCTCCAACGGGCTGCGTCCCGGCCTTGCGATGGCAGCCAAGACCCTCGCCGACGAGTACGGCCCGCGCGGCGGGCGCGTCAACGTCCTTTTGCCGGGGCGCATCGACACCGACCGCGTCAAGAGCCTCGACGCCGGTACGGGAGATGCGGAGGCGTCGAAGGCGAAGGCCGAGGCGGGCATCCCACTGGGGCGTTACGGCACGCCGGAGGAGTTCGGCCGCGTCGCCGCGTTCGTCACGAGCCCGGCCGCGTCCTACCTCACGGGCATCGCGATCCCCGTCGACGGCGGGGCGCTGCGCACGCTCTGAAGCGCGCTCAGTCCTCCTTGAACTGGGTCGCGTGCAGCTGGGCGTAGAGCCCACCGGTGGCGAGCAGCTCCCGGTGCGTGCCGGTCTGCACGACGCGGCCGGCCTCGAGGACCACGATGACGTCCGCGTCGCGCACCGTCGAGAGGCGGTGGGCGATGACGAACGACGTCCGCCCGACGAGCGCGTTCGCGAGTGCCGCCTGCACCGCGGCTTCTGACTCGCTGTCGAGGTGCGCGGTCGCCTCGTCGAGGATGACGACGTCGGGCGCCTTGAGCAGCAGCCGTGCGATGGCGAGGCGCTGCTTCTCCCCGCCGGAGAGGCGGTGTCCGCGATCGCCGACGACGGTGTCGAGCCCGAGCGGCAGCCGCTCGACGAGGCTCCACACGTGCGCGGCACGGAGGGCGCTTTCCAGGTCGTCGTCGGTGCTGTCGGGACGGGCGTAGAGGAGGTTGGCGCGCACGGTGTCGTGGAACATGTGCGCCTCCTGCGTCACGACGCCGATGCGGTCGCGGACGGAGGCGAGGCTCGCCTCGCGCAGGTCGAGCCCGCCGACGCGCACGGCACCGGACGTGGGGTCGAACAGACGCGGCACGAGGTTCGTCAGCGTCGTCTTGCCTGCGCCACTGGGCCCGACGAGCGCGACGAGCGCCCCGGCGGGCACGTCGAGGTCGATGCCGCGCAGCACGTCCTCTCCCCCGCGTCTGTCCCCCGTCACGTTCGCCTCGAGGGATTCGAGCGAGACGACGTCGGCGTCCGGGTAGGCGAAGGTGACGTCGTCGAACCTCACGCCCAGTGGCCCGTCAGGAAGCGCCCGGGCGGAGGGTGATTCGCGCACGAGCGGTTCGAGATCGAGCACCTCGAATACGCGCTCGAACGAGACCATCGCGGCCATGACGTCGACGCGGACGTTCGACAGCGCCGTCAGTGGTGCGTAGAGGCGCCCGAGCAGCGCTGCGAGCGCGAGCAGGGTGCCGACCGTCATCGCGCCGTCGACCGCGAGCACCCCGCCGAGGCCGTAGACGAGCGCGGTCGCGAGGGAGGCCATGAGGGTGAGCGCGACGAGGAACATGCTGCGTTGCGCGGCGATCGAGACACCGATGTCGCGCACGCGTGCGGCGCGGGCGTCGTACTGCGCCGATTCCTCGTCCGGGCGCCCGAAGAGCTTGACGAGCAGCGCACCCGCGACGTTGAACCGCTCCGTCATCCGCGCGCCGAGTTCGGCGTTCAACGTCATCTGCTCGCGCGTCAGACCGGCCAGACGGCGGCCGAGGAAGCGCGTCGGCAGCAGGAACAACGGCACGAGGACGAGGGCGGCCAGCGTCAGCTGCCATGACAAGGACGTCATCGCGACGAGCAGCACGACGAGGCTCACGGCATTGCTGACGACCGTCGACAACGTCGTCGTGAACGCCTGCTGCGCACCGACGACGTCAGAGTTGATGCGCGTGACGAGGGCACCCGTCTGCGCCCGCGTGAAGAACGCGATGGGTTGGGCGAGCACGTGGCGGAACACGTCGGCGCGCAGGTCGAAGATGAGACCCTCGCCGAGGCGCGCCGACAGCCAGCGCTGCGTGATCGTGACGCCCGCGCTGAGCACGGCGACGAGCGCGACGGCGAGTGAGAGCCACACGACGACGTCGCGATGTCGCGGCACGACACCGTCGTCGATGATGTGCTTGAGCAGCAGCGGTGACGCGACGACCATGACGGCGTCGAGCACGACGAGGACGAGGAACGCCGCGATCGTGCGGCGATAACCGCGGGCGTAGCCCGCCACGCGGCGCACCGTGCCGGGGGCGAGACGCTGATCCTTGACGCTCGAGTCGCGTGACATCGAGCGCATCATCTGCCAGCCGGCGCCCATGGACATGTGAGCTCCTCAGGCCAGCGAGATGAGGTCGGCGTAGTCGGGGCCCCACAGATCCTCGACGCCATCGGGCAGCAGCAGGATGCGTTCGGGTTCGAGAGCCTCGACGGCGCCGTCGTCGTGGCTGACGAGGACGACCGCGCCCTCGTAGCCGCGCAGCGCGCCCAGGATCTCCTCGCGGCTGGCCGGGTCGAGGTTGTTCGTCGGTTCGTCGAGCAGCAGGACGTTGGCCGCGGACACGACGAGCAGCGCGAGCGACAGGCGCGTCTTCTCACCACCGGAGAGCACGCCGGCTGGCTTCTCGACGTCGTCGCCGGAGAACAGGAACGAGCCGAGCACCTTGCGCACCTCGGTCTCGCCGAGATCGGGCGCGGCGGACTTCATGTTGTCGAGGACGCTGCGCTCGACGTCGAGGTTCTCGTGCTCCTGCGCGTAGTAGCCGATCTTCAGCCCGTGGCCGGCGATGATCCGGCCCGTGTCGGGTGCGTCGACGCCGGCGAGCATCCGCAGCAGCGTCGTCTTGCCGGCACCGTTGAGACCGAGGACGACGACCTTCGAGCCGCGGTCGATGGCGAGGTCGACGTCGGTGAAGATCTCGAGCGATCCGTACGAGCGCGAGAGCCCCTCGGCCATGAGCGGCGTCTTGCCGCACGGCGACGGCTTCGGGAAGCGCAGCTTCGCGACCTTGTCCTGCTGACGCTCGCCCTCGAGGCTGCCGAGCAGGCGCTCGGCGCGCTTGGCCATGTTCTGCGCCGCGGTCGCCTTCGACGCCTTCGCGCGCATCTTGTCGGCCTGCGCCATGAGCGCTCCGGCCTTCTTCTCCGCGTTCTGACGCTCGCGCTTGCGACGCTTCTCGTCCTGCTCACGCGCCTGCAGGTAGGCCTTCCAGCCGACGTTGTACTGGTCGAGCTCGGCGCGGTTGGCGTCGAGGTGGAAGACCTTGGTGACGACGGCGTCGAGCAGTTCGACGTCGTGGCTGATGACGATGAGCCCGCCCTTGTACGCCTTGAGGTAGTCGCGCAGCCAATGGATCGAGTCGGCGTCGAGGTGGTTGGTCGGCTCGTCGAGCAGCAGCGTCTGCGCGCCGGAGAACAGGATGCGCGCGAGTTCGATGCGGCGTCGCTGACCACCCGAGAGCGTGCGCAGCGGCTGGGTGAGGATGCGCTCGTCGAGGGCGAGGCTGCTCGCGATCGACGAGGCCTCCGACTCCGAGGCGTACCCGCCGGCGGCGGTGAACTCGGCGTCGAGGCGCGTGTAGCGCTTCATCGCCTTCTCGCGCACGGCGTCGTCCTCGGAGGCCATGTTCGTCTCGGCGGTGCGCAGGTCGCGCGCGATGGCGTCAAGGCCGCGCGCGGACAGGATGCGGTCGCGGGCGAGGACGTCGAGGTCGCCGGTGCGTGGATCCTGCGGCAGGTAGCCGACCTCGCCGGAGGTGACGACGCGGCCCGCTGCGGGGATGCCGTCTCCGGCGAGCACCTTCGTCAGCGTCGTCTTGCCGGCTCCGTTGCGCCCGACGAGGCCGACGCGGTCGCCCGGGGCGACACGGAACGTCGCGTTCTCGAGCAGGATGCGCGAGCCGGCGCGCAGTTCGATGCCTTCGGCGGTGATCACGGGTGAAATCGCTCCTTCAGGGGCGGCAGGTGCGTCGAGGTGGGCCGACGGCGGTGTGGGGCGGCGTCGGGACGCGCAGCGGCGAGGGCGCTGCGGCGGGAAGCCAACCCACGTATTCTACGAGAGATGGTGGGAGGCGGACGCAGCGTCCGCCTCGACAGACGGAGGCTCTCTTGACGTTCAACGACAACGCGCAGCTCGACACCTCGCAGGTGACCTCGGGCGGCTCAGGTGGCTTCGGTGGCGGAGGCGGTGGCATGGGCGGGGGCCCGGTCGTCGGCGGCATCGGCGGTCTCATCCTCATGCTCATCTTCGCTCTTTTCGGCGGAAACCTCACCGGCGGGCCGGACAGTTCGGGCGGCGGCAGCACCGGCTCATCGGGCAGTTCGTACGGCTCAGGCCTCAACGGCTATGCCCAGGACACGCAGGACGTGTCGGGTTCGAATGACTCCGTCGCGCAGGCGATCGAGCAGTGCAAGACGGGTGCGGACGCCAACCGTGACGACACCTGCCGCATCGTCGGCACCGTCAACGCGGTGCAGGACTACTGGGGCAGCGCGCTGCCGAAGTTCACGAACGGCCGGACGCAGTACGAGAACGTCCCGACCGTGATCTTCAGCGGGCAGACGTCCTCGGGCTGCGGTACGGCCAGCTCGCAGATGGGCCCGTTCTACTGCCCGACCGACCGCAAGGTCTACATCGACGCCGCCTTCTTCCAAGAACTGACGAACAAGTACGGTGCCGATGGCGGCGCCCTGGCGAAGGAGTACGTCGTGGCCCACGAGTACGGCCACCACGTGCAGGACCTGCTCGGTGCGCTCGGCCGCGCACAGCAGGATCCGAAGGGTGCCGAATCGGGTTCGGTGCGTACCGAACTGCAGGCCGACTGCTACGCCGGCATCTGGGTCGCCCACGCGACGGAGTCGAAGGACAAGAACGGCAACACGCTGCTCAAGCCGGTCACCGACGACGACATCAAGTCAGCGCTGTCCGCGGCGTCGGCCGTCGGTGACGACCGCATCCAGCAGAAGGCCCAGGGTCGCGTCACGCCGGAGAGCTGGACGCACGGTTCGTCGGAGGCTCGGCAGAAGTGGTTCATGACCGGCTACGAGAAGGGCGACCTCAACTCGTGTGACACGTTCAACGTCGACAGCGTCGAGTGAGGTCGTGAAAACGCTCGGACGGGTCGGAAAATTGACGAAAAGTGATTGCACGCTCAATTTGTTCCGACCGTGAGCCGACGGTAATCTTGCAGGGCCGCACCGACGTCGGTGCGGCCCTGCTTCGTCGCTGAGTCCCGTCACGAAGGCCAGGTATCACCGCATTGCGCGGAGCGACGGGAGCGGTGCACCCAGCATCCGAGCCACCTTGGTGGCTCTTGGGGTGAAGCCGGCTCAGGCCGGCCGAGAATCTAGGATCTCGAACCCGACAGGTCATGCCTCGTAAGCGCTCCTGGAGAGATCCGACATGAAGAACATGTCCCGCCGCTCGTTCCTGGGCAACACGTCCAAGGTCGCCGTCGGCACCGCCCTCGCCACCTCCGCGCTGGGCGCGGTCTCGGTCGGCACCGCCTCGTCCGCCAGCGCCTCCGTCACCTCGGCGAGCGCTCGCCGCGTCGTCTCCAGCGCCTCGTCCCGACGCGGCGCCCCCTACGTCTACGGTGCGGCCGGCCCGTGGCGCTTCGACTGCTCGGGTCTGACGAGCTGGAGCTACCGCCAGGTCGGTCGCTCGATCCCCCGCACGGCCAACCAGCAGTACCGTGCCTCGTACCGCGTCTCGCGCGCTTCGGCTCGCCCGGGTGACCTTGCGTTCCTCACCTCCGGTGGCTACGCCTACCACGCGGCCGTCTACGCCGGCAACGGCATGGTCTGGCACGCACCGCGACCCGGCTCTCGTGTGCAGCTCGCGCGCGCCGGTTCCTCCTACCGCTTCGGCCGCGTCTGATCCGTTCGATCCTGACGCACGCCGCACAGCGCGACGAAGCCCGCCACCTCCATCGAGGTGGCGGGCTTCGTCGTACGGTAGCGGTGGCTCAGACGTTGAACCCGAGGGCGCGCAGCTGCTCGCGGCCGTCGTCGGTGATCTTGTCCGGGCCCCACGGCGGCATCCAGACCCAGTTGAGGGAGTGGCCGGCGACGACGTCCATGAGCGCCGTCGCGACCTGCTCCTCGATGACGTCGGTCAGCGGGCACGCCGCGGACGTCAGGGTCATGTCGATGACGGCGTGCTTGGAGTCGTCGACGGTGATGCCGTAGACGAGGCCGAGGTCGACGACGTTGATGCCGAGCTCGGGGTCGACGACGTCGCGCAGGGCCTCCTTGACGTCCTCGACGTCCGACTCGACGGGCGGGGTGGTTGTCTCGCTCATGCCGTGATCTCCTTGTCGCTGCTGGCGGTGGTGTCGCTGTTCGTGCTGTTCGCGGCGCTCCCGGCGAGGTCGAGGCCGAGCTTGCCGAGCGAATCCTGCAGGGCCGACCACGACAGCAGCGCGCACTTGACGCGCGCCGGGTACTGCGAGACCCCGGCGAGCGCGATCGCGTCACCGATGACCTCTTCGTCGCCGGCGTCCTTGCCCTTGCTCGTCAGCATGCTGCGCGTCGCGCCGAAGACCTCCTGCGCCTCGCGCAGCGTGTGCCCGACGAGGTTGTCGGCGAGCATCGACGCGGACGCGACCGAGATCGAGCAACCGATCGAGTCGTAGCTGACGTCCCTGATGACGGCGTCGTCACCCTCGCCCTCGACGTCGACGCGCAGAGTGATCTCGTCGCCGCACGAGGTGTTGACGTGGTGGCTCTCTGCCCCGAACGGCTCGCGCAGCCCCGCGTGCTGCGGGTGCTTGGAGTGATCGAGGATGAGTTCCTGGTACAGATCCATCTCAGACCTCCAGTCCGAAGATGCTCGGCACGCGATCGAGCGCCGCGAAGAACGCGTCGATGTCCTCGCGGGTCGAGTACACGTTGAAGCTGATGCGGCTGCTCGCGACGGCCTTGAGACGCCGGTGCAGCGGCCACGCGCAGTGGTGGCCGGTGCGGATGGCGACCCCGGCGTCGTCGACGATCTGGCCGACGTCGTGCGGGTGCACCTCGTCGACGGTGAACGCGACGGCGCCCGTGCGGGAAGCGGCATCGAGGGGGCCGAGGACGGTGGTCCACGGCCGGGCCGCGAAGCCCTCGAGCGCGTAGGTGATGAGATCCTGCTCGTGCGCGAAGACGTTCGCCATCCCGAGCGCGTCGAGGTAGTCGCACGCTGCGGCGAGACCGATGGCCTGTGCCGCATTCGGCGTGCCCGCCTCGAAGCGCTGCGGCGCGGGCGCGTATGTCGAGCCTTCGAGCCGGACGATCTCGATCATCGAACCGCCGGTGAGGAACGGCGGCATGGCGTTGAGCGTCGTGTTCTTCGCCCACAGCACGCCGATGCCGGTGGGGCCGAGCATCTTGTGGCCGGAGAAGGCGAGGAAGTCGACGTCGAGCTCGCGCACGTCGACCGGCATGTGCGGCACCGACTGGCACGCGTCGAGCACGACCCACGCACCGACCTCACGGGCGATCGCGCTGATCTCGTCGACGGGGTTGATCGTGCCGAGCACGTTCGACACGTGCGAGAACGCGACGATCTTCGTCTTCTCGCCGACGGTCGCCCGCATCGAGTCGAGGTCGATGCGGCCGTCGTCGGTGATCTCGCACCAGCGCAGCGTGGCGCCCGTGCGGCGCGCGAGCTCCTGCCACGGCACGAGGTTGGCGTGATGCTCCATCGGCGTGATGACGATCTCGTCACCCGGGCCGATGCGCAGCCGCTCGGCCAGCTCCGGGTCGACGCCGTCGAGCGCGCCGTCGAAACCTGCGTTGCTGAAGGCGTACGCGACGAGGTTGAGCGCCTCCGTCGCGTTCTTCGTGAACACGATCTCGTCGGCCTCACCACCGATGAAGCCGGAGATCGTGGCACGAGCCGCCTCGTAGGCATCCGTCGCCGCCTCCGACAACTGGTGCGCACCGCGGTGCACCGCGGCGTTCACCGTCCGGTAGAAATCACCCTCGGCCGTGATGACGGCTTCGGGGCTCTGCGACGTCGCGCCGGAGTCGAGGTAGACCAGCGGCTTGCCGTCGCGGACGCGGCGCGCGAGCACGGGAAAATCCTCTCGCACGCGCGCCGCGTCGAACGAAACGTCAGTCATGATCAGGCCTTGACCTCGCTGCCGACCGCCGCGTTGACGTACCGGTCGTAGCCCTCGGCCTCGAGACGGTCGGCCAGCTCGGGGCCACCCTCCTCGGCGACGCGGCCGTTCACGAACACGTGCACGTGGTCGGGCTTGATGTAGCGCAGGATGCGGGTGTAGTGCGTGATGAGCAGGACGCCGCAGTTCGTCTCCGCCTTGGCGCGGTTCACGCCTTCGGAGACGATGCGCAGCGCGTCGACGTCGAGGCCGGAGTCGGTCTCGTCGAGGATCGCCATCTTCGGCTTGAGCAGCTCCATCTGGAGGATCTCGTGGCGCTTCTTCTCGCCACCGGAGAAGCCCTCGTTGACGTTGCGGTCGGCGAACGCCGGATCCATCTTGAGGTTGCCCATGGCGTCCTTGACGTCCTTGACCCACGTGCGCAGCTTCGGCGCCTCGCCGTCGACGGCCGTCTTCGCGGTGCGCAGGAAGTTGGAGACGGTGACGCCGGGAACCTCGACGGGGTACTGCATCGCGAGGAAGACGCCGGCGCGGGCGCGCTCGTCGACGTCCATCGCGAGAACGTCCTCGCCGTCGAGCGTCACGGTGCCGGAGGTGATCGTGTACTTCGGGTGACCCGCGATCGAGTACGCGAGGGTCGACTTGCCGGAGCCGTTCGGGCCCATGATGGCGTGCGTCTCCCCCGAGTTGATCGTCAGGTTGACGCCCTTGAGGATCTCCTTCGTCCCGTTCTCCGTCTCGACGGTGACGTGGAGGTCGCGAATCTCAAGCGTAGACATGGTGTTTCGTCCTTCGTTCGAAAAGTTGGTGGGTGCGCCGGCGCCAGGCTCAGGCGGGGATGCCGACGAACACGGCCGAGCCGTCGATCTTCGTCGGGTAGACGTTGACGGGCTGCATCGCGGGAAGGCTCATCGGCTTGCCCGTCTCATAGTTGAACTTCGAGCCGTGCAACCAGCACTCGATGCCGTCGTCGTCGACCTCACCCTCGGACAGGGAGACGGCCGCGTGCGTGCACGTGTCGTCGAGCGCGTGGATGACGCCGTTCGAGTCCTTCGCGAGGCAGATGATGAGGTCGTCGACGTCGACCTTGATCGCGCCGGGCTGCGGGATCTCCTCGACGCTCGCAAGGTTGACCCACTCGACGTTCTCACTCATGCCTGCTCCTCGACGATCTCCTGCGTCGCCGCGAGCTCGGCCTCGATGGCCTCCATGAGCGGGTCGACGACCTCGGGGACACCGATCTTGTTGATGATGTCCGCGAAGAAGCCACGCACGACGAGACGACGCGCCTCGGCCTCGGGGATGCCGCGTGCTTGCAGGTAGAACAGCTGCTCGTCGTCGAAACGGCCCGTCGAGCTCGCGTGGCCGGCGCCCTCGATCTCGCCGGTCTCGATCTCGAGGTTCGGCACGGAGTCGGCGCGGGCGCCGTCCGTCAGGACGAGGTTGCGGTTGAGCTCGTACGTCTCGATGCCCTCGGCCTCGGCGCGGATCAGCACGTCACCGACCCAGACGGTACGGGCCGTCTCGCCCTGCAGTGCGCCCTTGTACGTGACGAGGGAGGTGCAGCGCGGCGCGTTGTGGTCGACGAACGAGCGGTGCTCGAGGTGCTGACCGGCGTCGGAGAAGTAGACGCCGAGCAGCGTCGCCTCGCCGCCGGGGCCCGCGTAGCGGACGTTCGAGTTCATGCGGACGATGGCGCCACCGAGCGTCACCGCGATGTGGCGGTAGGACGCGTCACGACCGACGAGGGCCGTGTGATCGGCGAGGTGCAGCGCGTCGTCGTCCCAGCGTTGGACGGAGACGAGCGTGAGGTCGGCGCCGTCCTCGGTGATGATCTCGACGTTGGCCGTCACCTGCGCGGAGCCGGTGTGATCGAGGATGACGAGAGCCTTCGAGTGGTGCTTGGCCTCGATGACGACATGGCCGTTGGCGCGCTTGTCGGCGCCCTCACCGTGGATCGTCAGGCGCACCGGCTGCGTCAGCTCCGCCTCGGCGGGGATGACGAGGTGGCTCGCGTCCTGCGTCAGCGCGTGCGCGAGCACCGACGCGCGGTCGCCCGGCGTCAGGACGGTGCCGCGCGGGGCCTCGCCGATCGCGAGCGTGCCGGTCTCGAAACCCTCACCCTCGATCGTGACGGTGAGCGCGTCGTCGTCCGTGACCTTCTCGGCCAGCAGCGGCGAGAGGCGGTCGACGGGGGTGAAGCGCCACTCCTCCTCGCGCCCGCTCGGCACGCCGAAGTCGGCGACGTCGAACGACTTCTTGCGCTCGGCGCGCGACTGGTCGGGCACGAACCCGCCGTCGGTGTGCTGGCCTGCGAGGGTGGCCTGGGAGGTCTTGCCCAGTTCAGAGATCTCGGCGGTCATCAGCCGACGGCTCCTTCCATCTGGAGTTCGATGAGACGGTTGAGTTCGAGCGCGTATTCCATCGGCAGCTCGCGGGCGATCGGCTCGACGAAGCCGCGGACGATCATCGCCATCGCTTCTTCCTCGGACAGGCCGCGGCTGCGCAGGTAGAACAGCTGGTCCTCGGACACCTTCGAGACGGTCGCCTCGTGGCCCATCTGCACGTCGTCCTCACGGACGTCGACGTAGGGGTAGGTGTCGGAGCGGGAGATCTGGTCGACGAGCAGCGCGTCGCAGACGACGGAGCTCTTCGAGTGTTCGGCGCCCTCGAGCACCTGCACGAGACCGCGGTACGACGTACGGCCACCGCCACGGGCGACGGACTTCGACACGATCGTCGAGCTCGTGTTCGGGGCGGCGTGCACCATCTTGGCGCCGGCGTCCTGGTGCTGGCCCTCGCCGGCGAACGCGATCGACAGCGTCTCGCCGCGCGCGTGCTCGCCCATGAGGAAGACGGCCGGGTACTTCATCGTCACCTTGGAACCGATGTTGCCGTCGATCCACTCCATCGTCGCGCCCTCCTCGCAGGTGGCGCGCTTCGTGACGAGGTTGTAGACGTTGTTCGACCAGTTCTGGATCGTCGTGTAGCGCACGCGTGCGTTCTTCTTCACGACGATCTCGACGACGGCCGAGTGAAGCGAGTCGGTCTTGTAGATCGGCGCGGTGCAGCCCTCGACGTAGTGAACGTACGAGCCCTCGTCGGCGATGATGAGCGTGCGCTCGAACTGGCCCATGTTCTCCGTGTTGATGCGGAAGTAGGCCTGCAGCGGGATGTCGACGTGGACACCCTTCGGCACGTAGATGAACGAGCCACCCGACCACACGGCCGTGTTGAGCGCGGCGAACTTGTTGTCACCGGCGGGGATGACGGTGCCGAAGTACTCGCGGAAGAGTTCCTCGTGCTCACGCAGGCCCGTGTCGGTGTCGACGAAGATGACGCCCTTCTCCTCCAGGTCCTCACGGATCTGGTGGTAGACGACCTCAGACTCGTACTGCGCGGCGACGCCCGCGATGAGGCGCTGCTTCTCAGCCTCCGGGATGCCGAGCTTGTCGTACGTGTTCTTGATGTCCTCGGGAAGCTCGTCCCACGTCGTGGCCTGCTTCTCCGTCGACTTCACGAAGTACTTGATGTTCTGGAAGTCGATGCCCGTGAGGTCGCTGCCCCAGTTCGGCATCGGCTTCTTCTCGAAGAGGCCGAGCGACTTCATGCGCAGCTTCTTCATCCACTCCGGCTCGTTCTTGCGGTCCGAGATGTCCGCGACGATGTCGGGGTTGAGGCCACGCTTCGCGGATGCGCCGGCGGTGTCGGTGTCCGCCCATCCGTACTCGTAGCGGCCGAGGTCGGCAAGACCCGGGTTGAGCTCTTCGATGGTGCTCATCGCTGCTCCTTCTTCTGGTGGGCGTCGGTCTGGTCGGGGGTGTCGAGGTGGCGGCTTACGCCGGGCGCGGCGTGCGGTCCTGGCGGGCCGGCGTCCTGCACTCGTGGCACGGCGGGCGTCGGGATGAACGTCGTGCAGACGTGGTCACCGTGCGCGAGGGAGGCCAGGCGCTGCACGTGCACGCCCAGGACCTCGGAGAACGCGGCACGCTCGGCCTCGCAGAACTCGGGGTGGCTCGCCGCGACGTGCTGCACCGGGCAGTGCCCCTGGCACAGCTGTACGCCGGCGAGCGGGGTTCCCTCCGCGACGGGACGCGTCGAGGCGGCAAAGCCCTGACGGGACAGGGCGCGTGCGAGGGCGTCGGCGCGGGCGTCGGGGTCGTCACCGGCGGCCTCGACGGCGGGACGGACGCTGTGGGCCAGCTCGCGGGCACGTTCCTGCGCGACGGCGACGAGTGCCTGCTCTCCCCCGAGCTCGATGAGGTGCTCGATGACCTGCGAGGCGAGAGCGTCGTAGCCGTCGGGCATCGCGCCGTGGCCGGCTTCGGTGAGGACGTAGGCGCGCGCAGGGCGACCGCGCCGGCGTGCACCTGTCGTCGGGGCCTCGCGTTCGGCGATGAGGCCGTCAGCGAGCAGAGCGTCGAGGTGACGGCGCATGGCCGCGGGCGTGAGGTTCATCCGCTGCCCCAGCTCGGCCGCCGTCACGGGGCCGTGCTCGGAGACGGCCGTACGGACGCGTTCGCGGGTCGAGGTGGCCGGTGCCGTTGCGTTCGAGGCCGCCTGCTGCGTGCTCACGTTCGTGGGCGTGTTCATGGTCGACCTCCTTCGCGTGAACGGCTCACACCTAAATTAACAACACCAATGTTGCGTAATTCCCTCGGAGAGTGAAACTGAGGTTCACCTCACCTCGACGCGGGAGTCGACGCGCCCGGGCCCGGCGCCGGGTCGCGCGTAGACTTCACGGGTGCCGAAACTGCCCGCAAGCCCCGACGACGGCGCCGCGAGGGCTGCCGTCGACATCCGCGACGTCACGCACGCCTACTCCGGCAACCCCGCCCTGCGCGGGCTGTCGTGGAGCGCTCCCGCCGGTCGAGTGACGGCCGTTCTCGGCCGCAACGGCGCGGGCAAGACGAGCGTCATCGAGATGGCAGAGGGGCTGCGGCGCCCCGATTCGGGCAGCATCCAGGTGCTCGGGGTCGAACCGTGGAACGCCGATGCCGATCATCGCGCGCGCGTCGGTGTCATGCTGCAGGACGGCGGGCTGCCGATGGGAACCAAGCCGATGGCGCTGCTGCGTCACCTCGCGTCGTTCTACCGCGCCCCCCGCGACGTCGACGAGCTCGCCGCGCGCCTGGAGATCCCGTCGTTCAACCGCACGAGCGTGCGACGCCTGTCCGGGGGCCAGCGCCAGCGGGTCGCACTCGCGGCGGCGATGGTGGGGCAGCCCGACCTGCTGTTCCTCGACGAACCCACCGCCGGCCTCGACCCGCACGCCCGCCGCGAGGTGTGGGCGATCATCAGCGACGAACGCGACCGCGGCGCGAGCGTCGTCGTCACGACGCATTCGTTCGAGGAGGCTGAACGCCTCGCCGACCACGTCGTCATCATGAACGCGGGAACGTGCGTGGCGCAGGGCACGCTGGATGCGGTCACCCACGGGCGTGACCTCGAGGACGTCTACTTCGACCTGACGGAGGCCGCGCGATGACCCGCCCCGATTCGACCCCGGCGACGTCGGCGTCCTCGACGACATCGATGGCCGAGGTGCCCTCCAAGCGCTCGATGGCTGCTGACGCAACGACCCGGGCGGCTGCGCCCGGCCGACGGATGCGCGCCCAGGCGGCGTTCGAGGGCCGCACGTTGCTCGCGAACGGCGAGCAGCTGCTCGTCTCCTTGCTGCTCCCGGCGATTGCCCTGCTCGGACTGCACTTCGCCTCGACGCCGGATCTCGGCCCGGGGCGCCGGATCGACCTCGCGACGCCGGGCGTCCTCGCGCTCGCCGTGGTGTCGACGGCGTTCACCGGCCAGGCCATCGCGACGGGCTTCGACCGACGCTACGGCGTCCTGCGCCTGCTCGGTGTGACGCCCCTCGGCAGCCGCGGCTTGCTCGTCGCCAAGGCGGTGGCGGTCGCCGGTGTCGTCGCGGTGCAGACGCTCGTCCTCGGCGGGCTCGGGCTCGTGCTCGGCTGGCACCCGCACTGGGTGGGCGTGCCGCTCGCCATCGTGTTCCTGCTGCTCGGGTGCTGGGTGTTCGTCGCGCTCGCTCTCGTCGTCGCGGGCCGGATCCGCGCCGAGGGTGTCCTCGTCGTCGCAAACCTGCTGTGGGTCCTGCTCGCCGTCGGCGGTGGCCTGCTGCTCGCGACCACGCAGTACCCGTCGTGGTGGGAGCCGATCGCGCGCTTCCTGCCCACCGGCGCGCTCGGCGACGGTCTGCGCTCGGCGCTCACCGGCTCGGGAGCGCTGGCGCTCCCCCTCGTCGTGCTCGTCATCTGGGGTGCTGTGCTGACGTTCGCCGCGTCGCGGTTGTTCCGCTGGTCCGACTGAAATTTTCCCTGCTGCGTGGCAAGCGAGCCTGTGCCTAGCGCCCACGTGGCTCCGGCAGGTGGTGACGAAGGTCCCCCGCCCCAGGCGCGCCCGGGCGTCCGATCTGTGATGGGCGCCCACTACGCTTGGATGTCGTGACTCACTCCTCCCCGATGACGTCCGACGCGGCCGTTGGCGCCGCGCCCGTCGCGCCTCCTGAATCTCGTCCCGTCAACCCGTGGTTGAAGCGGCTGTTCTGGCTCAACCTGGTCGTCGAGATCGGCATCGTCGTGACGGGTGGGCTCGTGCGTCTCACCGGTTCGGGGCTCGGGTGCCCGACGTGGCCGCAGTGCGTTCCCGGCTCGTACACGCCGGTGCCGGAGCAGGAACAGTCCTGGCACAAGTACATCGAGTTCGGCAACCGGACGCTGACGGGCGTCGTCGGTATCGTCGCCATCGCGCTGTGCCTGGGCATCTTCTTCTGGGCTCGCACGCGTCGTCGCCTGCTCCTGCCCGCCGGGTGCGTCGTCCTCGGCATCGTGCTGCAGGCCGTCGTCGGTGGCATCACGGTTCACATGGATCTCAACCCGTTCATCGTGGCCTTGCACTTCATGCTGTCGATGCTGCTCGTCACGGCGTCCGCGTGGCTCGTGTGGCGTGGGCGTGAGGGCGACGGGCCGAAGCGACCGCTCGTGCCGACGCCCATCGCCGTCGTCGCGAAGATCGCCGCCGTTCTCGCGTTCGTCGTTCTCGTGCTCGGCACGATGGTGACCGGTTCCGGTCCGCACAGCGGCGATGCCGACGAGCCCGCCCGCACCGGGTGGGACGCGCGGAGCGTCGCGTGGCTGCACGCCGACACCGTCATGCTGTTCTGCGGGCTCGTCGTCGCCGTCCTGCTCTCGCTGTTCGTCCTGCGCAGCCCTGCCACCACGCGACGCACCTGGATCGGCCTGCTCGTCATCACTCTGCTGCAGGGCGTGCTCGGCTACGTCCAGTACTTCACGGGCGTGCCGTGGGTGCCGGTGCTGTTCCACATGCTCGGCGCGTGCCTGCTCGTCACGTGGATGACCTGGGCCCTCTGCTGCCTGCGCGAGCGCCCCTGAGACGCCTGCTCCGCCGACTTCCCCTCCACCACGACCCGTCTCATCGCTGGCGGCGGCAATCGTCGGACCTGACCAGGTGGCCGCGAATGTGGACGAAAATCGCAGGGGTGGACATGAATCGCGAGTGTGTCCAACGGACGACGAAGCGGGCCTCACCAGATGGTGGGGCCCGCTTCGTCAGTGAGTCGATGCGTTTCGGTGACTCGGTGTGATCAGCGGATGACCGCGTAGTACCAGATCGGGTCGAGGGCGACGCCGATGAACAGCAGCGTCAGGTAGCTGATCGAGTAGTGGAACAGGCGCATCGGCTTGAGCACCGAGTACGGGGCGCCTTCCTTTGCGCGCTTGAGCAGCATGTGCGCCTCGAGCAGGAACACGGCGCCGGAGACGACGGCGATGACGGCGTAGATCCATCCCATGGGCGCGATCGGGATGAGCGCGAGCGACGTCAGCACCGTCACCCACGAGTAGGCGACGATCTGCTTCCCGACGGTCACGTCCTCGGCGATGACGGGCAGCATGGGGACGCCGGCGTTCGCGTAGTCGTCCTTGAACCGCATCGACAGCGGCCAGTAGTGCGGCGGCGTCCAGAAGAAGACGACGAGGAAAAGCACGAGCGCCGACCACGACACCGAGTTCGTGACGGCGGACCAGCCGATGAGCACCGGCATGCATCCGGCGACGCCGCCCCACACGATGTTCTGCGACGTGCGGCGCTTCAGCAGGATCGTGTAGAAGCCCACGTACAGCACGATGGCGCCGAGCGAGAGCCATGCGCTCAGCCAGTTGACGAGCAGCCCCAGCCACAGTGTCGCGGCGACGCCGAGCACGAGGCCGAAGATCAGCGCGGCCCGCGGCGTGATCGCCCCCGTGACGAGCGGTCGCCCCTCGGTGCGGTGCATGAGCTTGTCGATGTCGCGGTCGAGGTAGCAGTTGAGCACGTTCGCCGAGGACGCCGACAGCGTGCCGCCGACCAGCGTCGCGACGATGAGCCATGCCTCCGGTACGCCGCGCTCGGCGAGAAACATCACCGGGAACGTCGTGACGAGCAGCAACTCGATGATGCGCGGCTTCGTCAGCGCGATGTAGTCGCCGATCTTCGCCTTGAGCGAGCGGTCACCGACGGGGCCTGTGGCCTCGCGGTTCGGCACGGTCGTGTCCTGTTCGAGCGCTGTCACGGTGTCCTTCATCGGTGCGATCGGGGCAGACGGACGAGGGTCCGTCTCAGGCCAGTCTACTCAGGGTGACTCGCGACCTCGACGAGGACTAGGCTCGCTTCGAGTTCGATTCCGACACGAAGGAGCCAGACCCGTGACCACGGATCAGTCCACCCCCGAGCGTTCCGACGCACTCGCCCTGCCGAAGGCTGACAAGGCCGGCTGGAGCGACATCGACGTCCGGGCCGTCGACACGGCCCGCCTGCTGGCCGCCGACGCTGTCCAGAAGGTCGGCAACGGCCACCCTGGCACCGCGATGAGCCTGGCACCCGTCGCCTACCTCATCTACCAGAACCTCATGACGTACGACCCCACCGACACCGAGTGGATCGGCCGCGACCGTTTCGTCCTGTCCTGCGGTCACTCCTCGCTCACGCAGTATGTCCAGCTCTACCTGTCCGGTTCGGGCCTCGAGCTCGACGACCTGAAGGCGCTTCGCACGTGGGGTTCGAAGACCCCCGGCCACCCCGAGGTGCACCACACCAAGGGCGTCGACATCACGACGGGCCCGCTCGGATCGGGCCTCGCCTCCGCCGTCGGCATGGCGATGGCGCAGCGCCGTCAGAAGGGCCTGTACGACCCGAAGACGCCGGCCGGCGAGTCGCCGTTCGACCACCACGTCTACGTCATCGCCTCCGACGGCGACATCATGGAGGGTGTGACGGCCGAGGCCAGCTCCCTGGCCGGTCACCAGCAGCTCGGCAACCTGACCCTCGTCTATGACGAGAACTACATCTCGATCGAGGACGACACGAACGTCTCCTTCTCCGAGGACGTCGCCAAGCGCTACGAGTCGTACGGCTGGGACGTGCGCGTCGTCGACTGGCGCGCCTCCGCGAAGGACGGCGGCAAGTACACCGAGGACGTCGACGCGCTGTTCGAGGCGATCGAAGAGGGCAAGAAGGTCACGGACAAGCCGTCCATCGTCATCCTGCGCACGATCATCGCCTACCCCGCGCCGACGAAGCAGAACACGGGCAAGGCCCACGGTTCCGCGCTCGGTGAGGACGAGATCAAGGCGACGAAGGAGCTGCTCGGCTTCGACCCGGAGCAGACCTTCGAGGTCGACGACGCCGTCATCGCGCACACCCGCAAGGCGATCCAGCGCGGACAGGCCGCTCACGCCGAGTGGACGAAGAAGTTCGACGCGTGGAAGTCGGCCAACCCCGAGGCGGCGAAGCTGCTCGAGCGCGTCCAGGCCAAGAAGCTGCCGGCGAACTTCGACGAGGCCCTCCCGGTCTTCGAGGCCGACGCCAAGGGCATCGCCTCGCGCGCCGCGTCCGGCAAGGTGCTCAACGCACTCGCCGACGTCGTGCCCGAGCTGTGGGGCGGTAGCGCCGACCTCGCCGGCTCGAACAACACGACGATGGACAACCAGCCGTCGTTCATTCCCGAAGAGCGTTCGACAAGCACGTGGAAGGGCAACCCGTACGGCCGTACGCTGCACTTCGGCATCCGCGAGAACGCCATGGGCATGATCCTCAACGGCATCGAGCTCGAGGGCCTGACGCGCGCCTACGGCGGCACGTTCCTCGTGTTCTCCGACTACATGCGCCCCGCGGTGCGCCTCGCCGCCATCCAGCAGATCCCGTCGACGTTCGTGTGGACGCACGACTCGATCGGTGTCGGCGAGGACGGCCCGACGCACCAGCCGATCGAGCACCTGAGCGCGCTGCGCGCCATCCCGAACCTCAACGTCGTGCGCCCCGGTGACGCGAACGAGACGGCTCAGGCGTGGAAGAAGATCCTCGAGACGACGGATGCCCCGACCGGCCTCATCCTGAGCCGTCAGGAGCTGCCGACGCTCGACCGCTCCGAGTTCGCATCCGCCGAGGGCACCACCAAGGGCGGCTACGTTCTCGCCGACAGCGAGGGCGAGCCGAACGTCATCCTCGTCGCCACGGGGTCGGAGCTGTCGCTCGCCGTCGAGGCGCGGAAGGAACTCGAGGCCAAGGGTGTTGCCACCCGTGTGGTCTCCATGCCGTGCCGCGAGTGGTTCGACGCACAGGACGACTCCTACAAGGAGAGCGTGCTGCCGAAGAACATCAAGGCGCGCGTCGCCGTGGAAGCCGGCCACCCGATGAGCTGGTACGACATCGTCGGCACGGACGGTCGTGTCGTCGGCATCGACCACTTCGGCGCCTCGGCCGACGCCAAGACGCTGTTCACCGAGTTCGGTTTCACGCCCGCGAAGGTCGTCGAGGCCGCCGAAGCATCCATCGCAGCTGTCGAAGGAAAGTGATTCATCCATGACTCAGAACGCCAACACCCAGGCCTTGTCCGACGCGGGCGTCTCCATCTGGCTCGACGACCTCAACCGTCCGATGGTCACCGGTGACGAGCTGTCGAAGCTCGTCGAGACGAACAACGTCGTCGGTGTCACCTCGAACCCGACGATCTTCGCGACGGCCCTGTCCGACGGCTCCGCCTACAACGAGCAGGTCGCCGAGCTGGCAGCAGCCGGCCAGGGCGTCGACGAGGCCGTCTTCGCGATCACGACGAAGGACGTCATGGCCGCGTGCGACATCCTGCGCCCCGTCTACGACGCGACGAACGGTGAGGACGGGCGCGTCTCCATCGAGGTCGACCCGCGCATGGCGCGCGACACCGAGGGCACCGTCACCATGGCGAAGCAGCTGTGGGAGACGATCGGGCGCGAGAACTGCATGATCAAGATCCCGGCGACGGTCGAGGGTCTGCCCGCGATCAGCGCCGTGCTCGCCGAGGGCATCAGCGTCAACGTCACGCTGATCTTCTCCCTCGACCGCTACCGCGGCGTCATGAACGCCTTCCTCACCGGCCTCGAACAGGCCCGTGAGAACGGCAAGGACCTGTCGAAGATCCGCTCCGTCGCCTCCTTCTTCGTCAGCCGCGTCGACACCGAGTTCGACGCGCGTCTCGACGCCGTCGGCACCGACGAGGCGAAGGCCCTCAAGTCGAAGGCCGGCATCGCCAACGCGCGCCTCGCCTACCAGGCGTTCGAGGAGGTCTTCTCGACGCCGCGCTGGCAGACCCTCGCCGACGACGGCGCGCACGTGCAGCGTCCCCTGTGGGCCTCGACGGGCGTCAAGGACCCGAGCCTGCCGGACACGCTGTACGTGACCGAGCTCGCCGCGCCGAACACGGTCAACACGATGCCGCCGAAGACGCTCGCCGCGCTCGCCGACCACGGCACGGTCGAGGGCGACCGCATCTCCGGCACCTACGACGAGGCGAAGGCGACGATGGACGCCCTCGAGCACGCCGGCGTCTCCTACGCCGACGTCGTCGACAAGCTCGAGACCGAGGGCCTCGACAAGTTCGAGAAGTCCTGGGAAGAGCTGCTCGGCTCCGTCCGTTCCGAACTCGAGAAGGCAGGCGAGAACAAGTGACCTCCTCCGGTGTCAGCCTCGGCACCGTGGGTGCCGGGGCGGCAGCGATCGACGCTGCCGTCCCGGCGCTCGTCGCCGAGAAGTTCGCGAGCCGACTCTTCGCGCAGGATCCCACGCTGTGGGGTTCCGACGCCGAGTCCGAAGCCGCGAAACGACTGTCCTGGGTGGGCCTCGCCCGCTCATCCCGTCCTCTCGTCGGTGAGATCGCCGCGCTGCGCGAGAAGTTCACCTCCCAGGGCCTGACGCGCGTCGTCCTGTGCGGCATGGGCGGTTCGTCGCTCGCGCCGGAGGTCATCTGCGCGACCGCGGGTGTTCCGCTCGTCGTGCTCGACTCCTCCCAGCCCGACATGGTGCGCGCCGCCCTCGCCGAGGACCTCGAGCACACCCTCGTCGTCGTCTCGTCGAAGTCCGGCTCGACGGTCGAGACCGACAGCCAGCGTCGCGTGTACGAGCAGGCGTTCGAGGACGCGGGCATCGACCCGACCGAGCGCATCGTCATCGTCACCGACCCGGGTTCGCCGCTCGACGAGAGCTCGCGCGCCGGCGGCTTCACCGTCGTCAACGCCGACCCGAACGTCGGCGGGCGCTACTCGGCTCTCACCGCCTTCGGTCTCGTCCCCTCCGGCCTCGCCGGCGCGGACGTCGAGGCCCTGCTCGACGAGGCCGAGTCCGTCACGGACCTGCTCGCCGAGGACGACGGGGCCAACCCGGGCCTACAGCTGGGCGCCGTGCTCGGGGGCACCTCTCCCCTGCGCGACAAGGTGATCCTCGCCGACGCCGGGACGCAGATCCCGGGCTTCGGTGACTGGATCGAGCAGCTCATCGCCGAGTCGACGGGCAAGGACGGCAAGGGCCTGCTGCCCGTCGTCGTCGGGCGTGACGAGCCCTCGAGCCTCGCCGCGGACGAGAACCTGGTCCTGCTCACGGCCGAGGACGACGAGCGCACCCCTGAGGGCGACTCCGTCACGACCGTCTCGGGTTCGCTGGGCGCGCAGATGCTGCTGTGGGAGGTCGCGACGGCCGTCGCCGGCCGCCTCATCGGCATCAACCCGTTCGACCAGCCGGACGTCGAGTCGGCGAAGGCCGCGGCGCGCGAACTGCTCGACGCGGGCATGGGCGCCGCTGATGCTCCTGCGTTCGTCGACGGCGCCGTTGAGGTTCGCACGGCGGGCCCCGACTTCCTCGCGGGCGCCGACACGCTCGATGCGGCGCTCCAGGCGCTCGTCGCACAGCTGACGCCGACGGGTTACCTCGCCGTCATGGCCTACCTCGACCGTCTCGCCGACACCGAGCTGGCCGCGACGCGCGCGCCGCTGCAGAGTGCGCTGGAACGACCCGTCACCTTCGGGTGGGGCCCGCGCTTCCTGCACTCGACCGGCCAGTACCACAAGGGCGGCCCGGCGAACGGTGTGTACCTGCAGATCACGACCGTCCCCGGCGAGGATCTCGCCGTGCCCGGGCGCGACTTCACCTTCGGGCAGTTCTGCGATGCGCAGGCCGGTGGTGACGCCTCCGTCCTCGCCGACCACGGCCGGCCCGTCCTGCGGCTGCACCTCGCCGACCACGACGCGGGCCTGAAGCAGGTCGTCGCGGCCCTGACGAAGATGTCCGGAGGCGAGGCTCGGTGACGCCGCCGACGGAGATCTCCAAGGGCCACAACCCCCTGCGTTCCAAGGAGGACAAGCGCCTGCCCCGCATCGCCGGGCCCTGCAGCGTCGTGCTCTTCGGCGTCACGGGTGACCTCGCCCGCAAGAAGCTCATGCCGGCCATCTACGACCTGTTCCACCGCGGTCTGCTGCCACCCGGTTTCTCCCTCGTCGGCTTCGCCCGACGTGACTGGGAGGACCAGGACTTCATGCAGATCGTCAAGGAGTCGGTCAAGGAGCGTGCGCGCACGGGCTACGACGAGGAGGTCTGGACCAACCTCGCCGACGGCATCCGTTTCGTCCAGGGCACCTTCGACGACGCCTCCGCCTTCGAGAACCTGGCGAAGACGCTCAAGGAACTCGAGGACAGCCGCGGCACCGAGGGCAACACGGCCTTCTACCTGTCGATCCCCCCGGGATCGTTCGCGCAGGTCTGCGAGCAGCTCGAGACGGCCGGCCTGACGAAGCCGAGCGAGACGAAGCCGGACGCGTGGCGCCGCGTCGTCATCGAGAAGCCCTTCGGGCACGACCTCGAGAGCGCGCGCGAGCTCAACGCGATCGTCGAGAGCGTCTTCCCGCCCGACTCGATCTTCCGGATCGATCACTACCTCGGCAAGGAGACGGTGCAGAACATCCTGGCGTTCCGTTTCGCCAACCAGATGTTCGAGCCGATCTGGAACAACAACCACGTCGACCACGTGCAGATCACCATGGCCGAGGACATCGGCATCGGTGGCCGCGCGGGCTACTACGACGGCATCGGGGCGGCGCGCGACGTCATCCAGAACCACCTGCTCCAGCTGCTCGCCATCACGGCGATGGAGCAGCCGCTCACCTTCGACGCGAAGGATCTGCGCACGGAGAAGGAGAAGGTGCTCGCCGCGGTGAAGCTGCCGCAGGATCTCGCGGCCTCGACGGCTCGCGGGCAGTACGCCGAGGGCTGGCAGGGCGCGGAGAAGGTGCCCGGCTTCTTGCAGGAGGAGGGCATCAAGCCCGACTCGCAGACCGAGACGTACGCCGCCGTCAAGCTCGGCATCAACACGCGGCGTTGGGCGGGTGTGCCGTTCTACCTGCGCACCGGCAAGCGACTCGGCAAGCGCGTCACCGAGATCGCCGTCGTATTCAAGAACGCGGTGACCCCGTTCGACGAGAACCAGACCGAGGAGCTCGGCCGCAACGCCATCGTCATCCGGGTGCAGCCCGACGAGGGCGTCACGATGCGGTTCGGTTCCAAGATTCCGGGCTCGAACGGCTTCGAGGTGCGCGACGTGACGATGGACTTCGGCTACGGCTCGGCGTTCACCGACTCGAGCCCGGAGGCGTACGAACGTCTCATCCTCGACGTGCTGCTCGGCGATCCGCCGTTGTTCCCGCGGCACGAAGAGGTCGAGTTGTCGTGGAAGATCCTCGACCCGATCGAGAACTTCTGGGCCTCGATGGATGCGCAGCCCGATCAGTACGAGTCGGGCACGTGGGGGCCGCAGAGCTCTGACGACATGATGGCCCGCGACGGACGCCACTGGAGGATGCCGTGATCGTCAACCTGGACAAGACGTCGACGACGGAGATCTCCAAGAAGCTCGTCCAACTGCGCAACGAGGTCGGCTCGATGACGATCGGGCGTGTCATGACGCTCGTCGCCGTCTGCCGCGGTGAGGACGTCGAGGAGTCGCTGCACGTCGCGGCGGAGGCCACGCGTCTGCACCCGAGTCGCATCATCGCGCTCGTCGCCGACCCGGATGCCGCCGACGCGTGGCTCGACGCCGAGATCCGTCTCGGCGGCGACGCCGGTGCATCCGAGATCATCGTGCTGCGTCTGCACGGTGACCTCGCGCAGCACGGCGCGTCGGCCCTGACGCCGCTGCTGCTCGCCGACTCCCCCGTCGTCGCGTGGTGGCCGATGAAGGCCGACGAGAACATCGGTGAGACCCCGATCGGTCGGATGGCGCAGCGTCGCATCACGGACGCGTCGCTGTCGGCCGACCCGCGCAGCGAGATCCTGCGCCGCGCGATGCACTACACCGCCGGCGACACGGACATGGCGTGGGCCCGGACGACGCGCTGGCGCGGCCTGCTCGCGGGGGCACTCGACGTGCCGCCGTACGAGCCGGTCACGAAGGTCATCGTCACCGGAGCGAGCGACTCGGCCTCCACCGACCTGCTCGGCGGCTGGCTCGGCGTCGAACTCGGCTGCCCGGTCGAGCGTCGACTCGGTGAACCCGGTCTGGGCCTCATCAGCGTCGAGCTGGAGCGTGCTTCCGGCCCGATCCTGCTGACGCGTCACGGTGAGCAGGCGATCCTGAGCCAGCCCGGCCAGCCGGACCGTCAGATGGCGCTGCAGCGCCCGGACGCGGTCGCATCCCTCGCCGAGGAGCTGCGGCGCCTCGACAAGGACGAGGTCTACCGTGACGCCCTCGTGCGCGGCCTGCCGAAGCTCGCCGCCGAGGACGACGCGTGAGCGCTGCGAACGTCGAACGACGCGTGGCGGCGACGAAGGCTGATCTGGCCGACGCGATCGCCGAACGCCTGCGGGAGGTCATCGCCGACGCGGTGGCCTCCCGGGGCGTCGCCCACGTCGTCCTGACGGGCGGGTCGATGGGTGAGGCGAGTGCGCGAGCTCTCGCCTCCCTCGACGACATCGACTGGGCGCACGTGCACCTGTGGTGGGGCGACGAACGGTTCCTGCCCGCGGGGGACGCCGAGCGCAACGAGACGCAGGCTCGGGTGGTGCTCATCGACGTCGTCGGCGTGCCCGCGGCGAACGTGCACGCCATGGCGGCGTCGGACGGCCCGGACGGTGACGACCTCGACGCGGCCGTTGCGCGTTACCGCGACGAGCTGGCCACGGTGGCGCCACGGTTCGACGTCGTCATGCTCGGGATGGGTCCGGACACGCACGTGGCGTCCCTGTTTCCCGGGCACGCGACGACACGCGTCGACGACACCAGCGTCGTCGCGGAGAACGACTCCCCCAAGCCGCCGCCGCAGCGCATCAGCCTCACCTTCCCCGCGCTCAACGCGGCGCGCGAGGTGTGGCTCATGATCGCGGGGGCCGACAAGGCAGACGCGGTGCGCGCAGCGTCGAGTTCGACGGATCGAACCGCTCACCCGGCCTCCGGCGTACATGGACGCGAACGCACGATCTGGTGGCTTGACGAGGCGGCAGCCGGGCCCGGCGCCTGAAGCACCCATCCAACGCGACGAAGCTCGTCACCTCCCGCTGGAGATGACGAGCTTCGTCGCGTCGGCGCTCATGGGCGCCGATGGAATCCGTCAGTTGAAGCGTTCGACGAGCCCCAAGCCGATGATGGCGAGGATCCAGATCGTCGCAGCGCCGACGGTGATGCGGTTGAGGTTGCGCTCAGCGCGCGAGGAGCCGCCGAGGTTGGCGCCGGAGCCACCGCCGAACATGTCGGACAGACCGCCGCCGCTGCCCTTGTGCATGAGGATCAACAGCACGAGAAACAGGCTGCTCAGCACGAGCAGGCCCTGCAGCAGGATCTTGACAATGTCCACGAAGAAATCTCACCTCACGACGGGGCGGGCGTGAGCCCGCGCGAAATCAGCCCCCAGCGTACCGCGTGCCCGAGCCTCAGGCGTTCTGGTAGGTGCAGATGCCGATGAAGTCGTCAGCGACGAGCGACGCGCCGCCGACGAGGGCACCGTCCACGTCGTCCCCGGCCATGATCTCCGCGACGTTGCCCGGCTTCACCGAGCCGCCGTAGAGAACGCGGACCTTGTCCGCGAGTTCCTGGTCGAACGCGTCGGCGAGGGCGACGCGGACGGCGGCGCACACCTCCTGAGCGTCGGCGGGCGTCGCGACCTCGCCGGTGCCGATGGCCCACACGGGCTCGTAGGCGACGACGAGCGTCGACGCCTGCTCGGGCGTGAGACCGGCGACGGCGGCGCGCACCTGGGCGACGCAGTGCTCGACGTGCTCGCCCGCCTGACGGACCTCGAGCGGCTCACCGACGCACAGGATCGGCGTGAGGCCGTGACGGTACGCGGCCTCGACCTTCGCGCGGACGATCTCGTCCGTCTCACCGTGGTACTGACGGCGCTCGCTGTGACCGACGCACGCGTAGGTGCAGCCGAGCTTCGCGAGGAATGCGCCCGAGATCTCACCGGTGTACGCGCCCTCGTCATGCTGCGACAGATCCTGTGCGCCGTAGACGAGCTTGAGCTTGTCGCCGTCGACGAGCGTCTGCACCGAACGCAGATCGGTGAACGGCGGCAGGATGGCGACCTCGACGGCCCCGAAGTCGTGGCGCTTGTCCTCCAGGCCCCACGCGAGCTTCTGCACGAGGTGAGTGCCCGCGAGGTGGTCGAGGTTCATCTTCCAGTTGCCCGCCATGAGCGGCGTGCGCGTGTTCTTCGTCGAAGCCATGCCGGCTTCCCCTTTCACGTTGATCGGATACCGCGAACCCCGCCCCCGCCGAAGCGACGGAGGCGGGGTTCGCAGCTGTGGAGGTCAGATCAGCCGAGCACGGAGATGCCCGGCAGTTCCTTGCCCTCGAGGTATTCGAGGCTCGCCCCACCACCGGTGGAGATGTGCCCGAACTGATCGTCGGAGAAGCCGAGCTGACGCACGGCGGCGGCCGAGTCGCCACCACCGACGACGGTGAGGGCACCGTTCTCGGTGGCCTCGACGAGCGCCTGCGCGACAGCCTTTGTCCCGGCGGCGAACGGCTCCATCTCGAACGCTCCCATCGGGCCGTTCCAGAACACCGTCTTGCAGTCCGTCAGCTTGCTCGCGTACAGCTTCGCCGACTCCGGGCCGATGTCGAGACCCATCTGGTCGGCCGGGATCGCGTCGATCGAGACGACCTCGTGGCCCTTGTCGGCCGCGAACTCCGGCGCGACGACGACGTCGCTCGGCAGCACGATCTCGACGCCCAGCTCCTTGGCCTTCGCGATGTAGCCCTTGACCGTCTCGATCTGCTCGGTGTCGAGCAGGCTCTTGCCGACCTCGTGCCCCTCGGCCGCGAGGAAGGTGAAGACCATCCCGCCGCCGATGAGCAGCCGATCCGCGGTCTGCATGAGGTTCTCGATGACGGCCAGCTTGTCGGCGACCTTCGCGCCACCGAGGACCACGGCGTACGGACGCTTCGGGTTCTCGGTGAGCTGCTTCAGCACCTCGACCTCGGTCTTGACGAGCCCACCCATCGCCGACGGCAGCAGCTGCGCCACGTCGTAGACGGACGCCTGCTTGCGGTGCACGACACCGAAGCCGTCGGAGACGAACACGTCCGCCAGTGACGCGAGCTGCTCGGCGAACTGCTTGCGCTCGGCCTCGTCCTTGCTCGTCTCGCCCGCGTTGAAGCGCAGGTTCTCGAGCAGGGCGACGTCGCCGTCACCGAGGGATTCGACCGTGGAACGCGCCGAGTCGCCGACCGTGTCGGTGGCGAACGCCACGTCCTGACCGAGCAGTTCCGACAGGCGCGCGACGACGGGCTGCAGCGAGTACTTCGCCTCCGGCTCGCCCTTGGGGCGGCCCAGGTGCGCGACGACGACGACGCGAGCGCCGGCCTTCGTCAGCTCCTGGATCGTCGGGACGGACGCGCGGATGCGGCCGTCGTCGGTGATCGTCGAACCGTCGAGCGGGACGTTGAGGTCGCTGCGCAGCAACACTGTCTTGCCGCGCAGATCACCCAGATCGCTGATCGACTTCACGCCTGACCCCGATCAGAGGGAGGAGCCGACGAGCGTGGTCAGGTCGACGAGGCGGTTGGAGTAACCCCACTCGTTGTCGTACCAGCCGACGACCTTGACCTGGTTGCCGATGACCTTCGTCAGACCGGAGTCGAAGATGCAGGAGGCCGGGTCGGTGACGATGTCCGTCGAGACCAGCGGGTCCTCGGTGTACTGCAGGTAACCCTTGAGCGGGCCCTCGCTCGCGGCCTTCTTGACGATCTCGTTGACCTCTTCGACGGTCGTCTCGCGCGGAGCCTCGAACGTCAGGTCGGTCGCCGAGCCTGTGGGGGTCGGCACACGCAGCGCGTAACCGTCGAGCTTGCCCTTGAGCTCCGGCAGCACCAGCGCGACGGCCTTGGCGGCACCCGTCGAGGTCGGAACGATGTTGATCGCGGCGGCGCGGGCGCGACGCGGGTCGCTGTGCGGCGCGTCGTGCAGACGCTGGTCACCCGTGTAGGCGTGGATCGTCGTCATGAGGCCACGCTCGATGCCGAGGCCGTCGTTGAGGGCCTTGGCCATCGGGGCGAGGCAGTTCGTCGTGCACGAGGCGTTCGAGATGATCGTGTGCTTCGACGCGTCGTACTGGTCGTCGTTGACGCCCATGACGATCGTGATGTCCTCGTTCTTCGCCGGGGCGGAGATGATGACCTTCTTCGCGCCACCGGTGAGGTGCGCCTTGGCCTTCTCGGCGTCCGTGAAGAAACCGGTGGACTCGATGACGACGTCGGCGCCGACCGAGGCCCAGTCGAGCTTCGCCGGGTCCTTCTCGGCGAACGCGGCGATCTTCTTGCCGTCGACCGTGAGGGAGTTCTCGTCGTAGGAGACCTCGCCGTCGAAACGGCCGAGGATCGAGTCGTACTTGAGGAGGTTGGCGAGCGTCTTGTTGTCGGTGAGGTCGTTCACCGCCACGATCTCGACGTCTGCGCCCGAGGCCTTCACGGCCCGGAAGAAGTTGCGGCCGATGCGGCCAAAGCCATTGATACCAACGCGGACGGTCACTTGAGGACCCTGCCCTTCCCTAGGAATCGAGTGCTCACGCGCCCAGAAAGGCGCGAGGTCTTTCAACACCTCCACCCTATGACACGCAGGCGGGCCGCGGGGCACCGCGGGGCAGGTTACCGGTCAGTCAGGCCGCTGACCGGGGCGCGGCAGGGTCAGTCGTCCTCGAGCATGTCGGGCGTGAGGTTCGCGTCGGTGCCGGGGATGCCCTGATCGGCGGCGCGCTTGTCGGCCATCGCGAGCAGCCGGCGGATGCGTCCGGCGACGGCGTCCTTCGTCATCGGTGGGTCGGCCAGGGCGCCGAGCTCCTCGAGGCTCGCCTCCTTGTGCTCGATGCGCAACTCACCGGCCTGACGAAGATGATCGGGCACGTCCTCGCCGAGGATCTCCATCGCCCGCGCGACGCGGCTGCCCGCGGCGACGGCAGCGCGCGCCGAACGGCGCAGGTTGGCGTCGTCGAAGTTCGCGAGACGGTTCGCGGTGGCCCTCACCTCACGGCGCATGCGGCGCTCCTCCCACACGAGGCGCGCGTCCTCGGCGCCCATGTGGGTGAGCATCGCGCCGATCGCCTCGCCGTCACGGATGACGACGCGGTCGACGCCGCGCACCTCACGCGCCTTTGCGGGCACACCCAGCCGGCGCGCCGCGCCGACGAGGGCGAGGGCGACTTCGGAACCGGGACAGGTGATCTCCAGCGACGACGAACGGCCCGGCTCGGTGAGCGACCCGTGGGCGATGAACGCGCCGCGCCACGCGGCGGCGGCGTCGTCGAGGGTGCCGTTGACGATCTTCGGCGGCAGCCCGCGCACCGGGCGGCCCTTCGCATCGACGAGGCCGGTCTGCACGGCGAGCTCGGGCTTGGCGACGCGCACGAGATACGTCGTCTGACGACGGATGCCGCCGGCACTCATGACGGCGAGCTCGCTCGTGTGACCGTAGAGCTGCGTGATGTTCGTACGCAGACGACGCGCGGCGACGCCGGTGTCGAGCTCCGCCTCGACGACGACCCGCCCGGCGACGAGGTGCAGCCCGCCGGCGAAGCGCAGCATGGCCGCGACCTCGGACTTGCGGGTCTGCTGCGGCGTCACCACCACCCGGGCCAGCTCGTCCTTGACCGCTGCCGTCATCGCCATGTCGTCGTGCACCTTCCTCGTCGATCGCCCTGCGGGACGAAGGATCTATTGTGCCGAACGCGCGGCACCCGGCCCAAACGGGTGATCACGCGCGACGCCGCGCCTGGGCGCGGGCGGCCGATTCCATGACGTCGCGGTACGCCGTCGCGAGGCGCAGGGTGTCGTGGACGCCGGCGCTCTCCTGGTCGGCGACCGGCTTGTAGACGACGCTCGCGCCCAACGCGGCCGCCGACGACTCGAGCGCCTCGCGGGCGCGGGCGTCATCACCGACGACGCCCGGGTCGGCGAGGATCGCGTCGAGGTGAAGGGCCGGAGCATGGGCCGCGAGCACCTCGAGGTGATCGCTGGCCGAGAAACCGGAGGTCTCGCCCGTGTCCATCTGGACGTTGAGCGTCAGCATCCGCTTCGCCTTCGTCTGCACGAGCGCGTCGAGCAGGTCGGGCACGAGCAGGTGCGGCATGACGGAGGTGAACCACGAGCCCGGCCCGAGGATGACCCAGTCGGCGTCGAGCACCGCGTCGATCGCCTCGCGGCACGGCTGCGGCGGGTCGGGGAACAGGCGCAGGTTGAGCACGGTGCCCGGCGTCTGCGCGACCGCGACCTGGCCGGAGACCTCGCGCACCCCGTCCGGATCTGCGGGGTCGGCGCCGCGGACTTTGGCGTCGATGCGCAACGGCTGCAACGACATGGGCAGGACGCGCCCGCGCGCGCTGAGCAGGCGCCCGACCATGTCGAGACCCTGGATCGGGTCTCCCAGCGAATCCCACAGCCCCGCGATGAGCAGGTTGCCGAGGGCGTGCCCGCCGAGCGGGCCCTCGCCGGGGAAGCGATGCTGCAGCGCATCACGCCAGGCGATGCCCCACTGCGAGTTGTCGCACAGAGCGGCCAGCGCCATGCGCAGGTCGCCGGGCGGGAGGATGTCGTACTCCTCGCGCAGGCGCCCCGAAGAGCCCCCGTCGTCGGCGACGGTGACGATGGCGGTGATCTTGTCCGTCACGAGACGCAGGGCCTCCAGCGAGGCGAACAGGCCGTGCCCCCCACCGAGGGCCGCGACCGCGGGGCGCTTCACTCCCGCCCCAGATCACGGTGGACGACGAGGGTCCCGAGCTGATCGGAGGCGAGGCGCTTCGCCAGTTCCTCGGCCATCGCGACACTGCGGTGCTTGCCGCCGGTGCAGCCGACGGCGAGCGTGACGTAGCTGCGCCCCTCGCGCAGGTAGCCCTGCGTCATCGGTTCGAGCAGCGCGAGGACGCCGTCGAGGAACTCACGGGCGCCCGGCTGACCGAGGACGAAATCACGCACGACCTCGTCCTTGCCGCTGAACGGGCGCAGCTCCGGGTTCCAGAACGGGTTCGGCAAGAAACGCATGTCGAAGACGAGGTCGGCGTCGAGCGGGATGCCGTACTTGAACCCGAAGCTCATGACGGCGACGCGCAGCGCCGGCCCGCCCGTGTCGCCGACGAGCTCGTGCACCTTCGCTGACAGTTGGTGGACGTTGAGACCGCTCGTGTCGATGAGGATGTCGGCGTTCGAGCGCAGGTCGCGCAAGATCTCACGTTCGCGGATGATGCCGTCGAGCATGCGCCCCTCGCCCTGCAACGGGTGCGGTCGGCGCACCGACTCGAACCGGCGCACGAGCGCCTCGTCGGTCGCGTCCATGAACACGACCGACGGGCGCCAGCCGTCGTCACGCAGACGTTCGAGGCCCGCGCGGAAGTCGGTGAAGAACGCGCGGCTGCGGACGTCGACGACGGCGGCGAGGCGCGGGACGTCCTCCGCGCTCGCGTCGACGAGCCCGGCGAGGTCGGGCAGCAGCTGAGGCGGCAGGTTGTCGACGACGTACCAGCCCTGATCCTCGAGCACGTTCGCGGCCGTCGAGCGGCCGGCGCCGCTCATGCCGGTGACGATCATCAACTCCGCGCGCGGTGGGTGTGACATGGCTGCCTCTCGCTCGTTCATTCGACGATCTCTCCGGTCATCACGTTAACCGCTGGCTCGCTCTGCTCCTGCCCGAGCGAACGCACGATGGTCTCGGCGAGCGTCGGGCCGATGCCCTTGACCTCGCACAGCGCGTCGGCGTCCGCCGCGCGGATGCGCTTGAGCGAGCCGAAGTGCGCGAGCAGCGCCTTCTGCTTGGCAGGGCCGAGCCCGGCGATGCCGTCGAGCGCGGACGTCGTCATCGACTTCGAGCGTCGCTCGCGATGGAAGGTGATCGCGAAGCGGTGCGCCTCGTCGCGCACGCGCTGCAGCAGGTACAAGGCCTCGCTCGTGCGCGGCAGGATGACGGGGTAGTCGTCGTCGACGAGCCACACCTCCTCGAGACGCTTCGCGAGCCCGACGACGGGGATGTCGTCGAACCCGACGTCGGCGAGGGCCCGCGCGGCGGCGTCGACCTGCGGGCGTCCGCCGTCGACGACGAGCAACTGCGGACGGTAGGCGAAGCGCTTGATGCGGCCGTTCTCGTCACGCAGGGAGGGGCCTGCGGTCGCCGCGTCCGCCGGGATCTCGCCGGTCGTCGCGGGCGCGAGGTCGGCGCTCTCCTTCGCGAGCCGGGCGAAACGCCGCGTCAGCACCTCGTGCATCGCGGCGACGTCGTCGTTGCGCAGCGTGCCATCCTCGCCCTCGATGCCGTTGACGATGAAGCGGCGGTACTCCGACTTGCGGGGCAGACCGTCCTCGAACACGACCATCGAACCGACGACGTTCGTGCCCTGCACGTGCGAGATGTCGAAGCACTCGATGCGCAGCGGCGCCTCGGGCAGCCCGAGGTTCTCCTGCAACTCCTCGAGGGCCTGCGAGCGGGCCGTCAGGTCGGACGCGCGGCTCACCTTGTGGCGCGCGAGCGCGTGCTCGGCGTTCTTCGCGACCGTCGCGGCGAGCTCGCGCTTGTCGCCGCGCTGCGGCACGCGGACGTCGACGTTGCTGCCGCGGCGTTCGCGCAGCCACGAGCTGACCGTCTCGACATCGGGCGGCAACGACGGCACGAGCACCTCGCGCGGGACGTCGTCGCGCCCCTGAAGGTCGCCGTAGACCTCGAGCAGCATGGCCTCGACGAGGTCGGCGGTGTTGACGCCGGCGTCGCTGCCCTTGTCGGTGACCCAGCCGCGCTGACCCCGGATGCGGCCGCCGCGCACGTGGAAGACCTGGACGGCTGCCTCGAGGTCGTCCTCGGCGACGCCGAAGACGTCGGCATCCGTCGCGTCGTCGAACACGACGGCCGACTTCTGCAGCACTTTCTCCAGGGCACCGAGGTCGTCGCGCAAGCGCGCCGCTTGTTCGAAGTCGAGGTCGGCGGCGGCAGCCTTCATGCGTCGCTCGATCTCCCGGGTGAAGCGCGCGGAATCGCCGGCCATGAAATCGCAGAAATCCTGGGCGATCTCACGGTGCTCGGCCTTGGTGACCTTGCCGACGCAGGGCGCGCTGCACTTGTCGATGTACCCGAGCAGACACGGGCGACCCGACGCCTCGGCGCGTCGGTAGACCCCGTTGCTGCACGTGCGCATCGGGAACACGCGCATGAGTTGATCGAGCGTGTCGCGGATCGCCCACGCGTGCGTGAACGGGCCGAAGTAGCGAGTGCCGGGACGCTTGCGCCCGCGCATCACCTGCGCGCGCGGCACCGCGTCGGACATCGTCACCGCGAGGTAGGGGTAGGACTTGTCGTCGCGGTACTTGACGTTGAAGCGCG
>ERZ941706.21-NODE-21-length-59690-cov-4.796093_pt1 | contig 59690 bp, 60 predicted proteins | sample MGYA00521232_ERZ941706 | MGnify/ENA primary metagenome ERZ941706 (study PRJEB32759, sample SAMN07749893) | skin metagenome | biome: transportation; feature: city; material: polyester macromolecule | host: Homo sapiens | place: Hong Kong:ER line | collected 2017-07-19...
GCAGGTCGTCCATGGCCCCTTCAATTTCCGGGATACCGGATCCCCCCGCCTCGGGGGCAAAGGCATGAGTGAGGAAATAGCCGACCAACCCCAGCAGGGCGCTGAAACCAAAGCCGAGCAGGCCAAGCTGCCACCAGGGGCGATCGGCCAGCAAGTCGACACGCTGCTGGGCCAGCCAGTGAACGCAAGACTCGAACAATCCGCACACCAGGCCTGCCAGCAGGCCGACCAGGGCCGCCAACAGGAGCACCAGCAGCGGCATCTTGTCCCGCCGTATCAGGCGCTGCAAGACTGGAGGACGACGCAGCGAGGCCGCGTCGGCGGAAGGAATGGCTTGTTGCTCCATGGATAATCACGCTCATCTAACGAGGACCAGACACACCTCGGCCTCGGCTGCCCAGCTCTGGGCCTTTCTGCTATAGTCGGCCCGTTTCATGTATCACGGGCGAGAGTCCGGGGCGAGAGCGCAAAGCATACTCCTCCCGCCATCCCCTGCCGAGCCGCAATCGGCAGCCTGCGCCCGGGTAACGACCAAAATCCCATTAAGGATGATCCATGTCAAAATCAGATCAGCTGTTTGAACAGGCCCGCCAGACCATTCCCGGTGGCGTCAACTCACCGGTCCGCGCCTTCAACGGGGTCGGCGGTACACCCCGCTTCATCGATCACGCCGATGGCGCCTACCTCTATGACGTGGATGGTCAGGCCTATGTGGATTACATCGGATCCTGGGGCCCCATGCTGCTGGGCCACAACCACCCGGCCATCAAGGCCGCCGTCATCAAGGCAGTGGAAAAAGGGCTGAGCTACGGCGCGCCGACCGAGATCGAAGTGCTGATGGCCGAGAAGGTGCGCCAGATCGTCCCCTCCATGGAGCAGGTGCGGATGGTCAACTCCGGCACCGAGGCGACCATGAGCGCCATCCGGCTGGCCCGCGGCTACACCGGCCGCGACAAGATAGTCAAATTCGAAGGCTGCTACCACGGCCACGCCGACTCCCTGCTGGTCAAGGCTGGCTCCGGCGCCCTGACCCTGGGTCAGCCCAACAGCCCGGGCGTACCCGCCGATTTCGCCAAACACACGCTCACCTGTGTCTTTAACGATCTGGACTCGGTGCGCGAAGCCTTCACCCAGTACGGCAGCGAGATCGCCTGTATCATCGTCGAGCCGGTAGCCGGCAACATGAACTGCATCCCGCCGGTGCCCGGCTTCCTGGAAGGGCTGCGCGCCATTTGTGACGAGTTCGGCGCCCTGCTGATCCTGGACGAGGTGATGACGGGTTTTCGCGTCTCCCTGCGTGGTGCCCAGGGCCACTACAACATCGACCCGGATCTCACCACCCTCGGCAAGATCATCGGTGCCGGCATGCCGGTGGGCGCCTTCGGCGGCAAGAAGAAGGTGATGCAGCACATAGCCCCGACCGGCCCCGTCTATCAGGCTGGTACCCTCTCCGGCAACCCCGTGGCCATGGCCGCCGGCCTCACCATGCTGGATCTGCTGCTGGAGCCGGGCCTCTATGAGCAGCTGAGCACCAAGACCGCCCGTGTCGCCGAAGGGCTGAAAGCCGCCGCAGCCAGGTACGGCATCCCGCTTGCCATCAACTACGTGGGCGGCATGTTCGGCTTCTTCTTCACCGACGAGCCCGAGATCACCCGCTACGAGCAGGTGACCCGCTGCGACATGGAACGCTTCAAGCGCTTCTATCATCTGATGCTGGAGGAGGGTGTCTATCTGGCACCGAGCGCCTACGAGGCGGGCTTCCTGTCGCTTGCCCACGGGGACAAGGAGATCGAACACACTCTGGCGGCCGCCGAGCGCAGCTTCGCCAAGCTGGCTGGCTGACAAGCCGCAAGATGTGCAGAGGGCCCCGATGGGGCCCTTTTTTGTTTGCTCGTCCCGACAAGGCACCGTAGTGGTGCATCTTTAAGTCCCTCACCGGAACCTTGCCACCTGCTGGTGCGCCGCGCCGTACACGGGCTGTCATAAATCAGGCCCACAATTTGCAGGCCCCTGCTTCAGGAGCCCATTGGACCGAGGTGTATATGGCAGAGATGAGCCCCATCGATGTGCTGCGGCGCTATCAGGAGTACGAAACCGAGCTGGCCCCCCTGCTGTTGGGGCTGCTCACCCTCCCCGAGGCGTCTCTCAAGACCTATGCCTTCGTCGAGGAGGTGAAGAGCCTGGCCCCCCAGATCAGGCCAGCCATACTGGCGCCCGTTCCGGCGGCCCAGGGGCAGCTGCGCCTGCTGGTGCAGGGCCATGGCCGGGAGCTGGAGATCAACCTGCACCAGCTGATCGCCTGGCTGATGGGGGACAGGGAGCGGCGGCGCGCCATTCCCTGGTTCAGGGCCGTCTACGTCGTCCTGAGTCTGGCCCTGTTTCTCATCGTCGGCACCCTCATCTGGCACGGGCTGGAACAGCTCTATCTGCTGCTGTGCGGCACCCAGCAGAACCGACTGGGAGCCTTCAGCGCCATCATCTTCCTCACGCTCGCGCTGGCGGTGTTCGATCTCGGCAAGACCATCCTCGAAGAGGAGGTGCTGCTGCATAAGGACATCTTCCGCCACAGCGCAATCCGGCGCACCATTACCCGCTTTATCGCCGCCATCCTGATCGCGGTCTCCATCGAGGGGTTGCTGCTGCTGTTCAAGGGATCCCTCGGCCAGAGCGAACTGCTCTGGCCTGCGGTGGGGGTGATGGGCTGCGCCGTGGGGTTGCTGCTGGCGCTGGGGCTCTATGTGTTTCTCGGTGCCAGGGCGGAAGCCGCACTGGTCGCCTCCAGCCAACAGACTGCCCACTCGGAGGGGGCTGCCAGAGGCATCAGAAGACGCGCCAGGACCGGGCGAGCGGGATGACATACCAACGCGGGGTGCCCGTGCAGGCGGGCCTCGCCGACGCCAGCTAGCTCGTCGCCTCTGCCAGCGCGGGCGCTGGCTGTCGCCGCGCCGCCCGCCAGGAGGCGTACATGGTCCAGGAGGTATAGATGACGATGAAGGCCACCAGCCATTTGAGCATCTCCATCTCCATGGATTTGACCAGCATGGCCGCCAGCACCACGCCGATGGGGCCGAAGATGGCCACCGCCAGCACGGCCCGCGCATCGAAAGCCCCCTTGCGAATGAAGGTCCCCGCCGAGAAGACGCTGAGCACGGCGGTGGATCCCATCATGATGGGGAAGGCCACCAGCGGGTTCATGCCGAGCAGATAGACCAGGGTCATGCAGGGGGCGAACAGGCCGATACCGACGTTCATCAGAGCTCCGAACAGGAAGTTGCCGGCAAGGGCGATCCCCAGCTTGTAACCGCTCAGCCCCATGGCCTCGCCACCGAGGGGGAAGAGCCCGAGCAGACCGGCAAAGATGAGACCGGCGACCACCAGCAGGGAGACCGCCATTACCAGCCGGATGGTCTGGCGATCAAAGGAAGCCACGTAACGGGCGCCCCAGGCCGCACCGGCCGCCGCCGCCGCCATCATGCTGATGAGGGTGACGGGATCCACGTTGACCACGCCGATGAAGATGAGAGCCTGGGTCACGGTCGGCAGCACGCACTGGCCGTTGAGGGTACCGGGCAGCACCCGATCATCGATCAGCCTGAACTGCTTGTAGCAGGCGGTCTTCACCGCAAAGCTCCCCACCCCCAGGGTATCGAGAAAATTGGCCACAAAACCGATGGCCGCCACCGGCCAGAAAGGGGTGGCTTCGAGCTGGCCATGACGCCGTTTGTGCCACCAGGCACGGACCAGCATAAAGAGAAAGACCAGAGCACAACCGATAAACAAGAAACGCAGAAAAGTGACAAGCATGGGGAGACCTCCAACAACGGGCGGCGATTCTAAGGCAGCGGAGGGAAAAAATCCTGGCCAGGATCATGAGACGACGGGTGCAAACGTTTAGCCCCGACTATTTTGGCTGGCAGAACCCGAATGGGGCTATCCATACTGGTTGGGAGGGCGACAGCCCGGGCTCATCGGGCGTAGTCCTGGTCATTTCGCGACGACCACAGCACCGGTGAGGCGTAAACGAAAGAAGGCGGGGTGACCCGCCTTCTTTTTTCATTCTCCGTCAGGCAATCCAGCGTGGCAGCCGGGGAGCCAGGCGGTCGATCAGGCGATCCGACACGGGAGTGAGCAACAGCAGCGGCAGGCAGATCAGGGAGAGGCAAAGAGCGCCCACATAGACGTCCGTCATCCAGTGCGCACCAGCCAGGATGCGGGGCGCCGAAAACAGGGGCACCATCACCACCGCAACTACCCCGGCCCAGCGCGGCAGATAGCGCAGGGCAAAACCGGCGAAGATCATCAGGAAGAGGGCGTGATCACCGGGGAAGCTGTCACCGGCGGAGTCCTTGGTGGGAATCGCACTGATCTCGGTCAGGCGCAGTGCCCCGTCCACCATCAAGGTGGGGCTGGGACGGCTGACCGGCAACAGATGCCCGAGCTGATTGATCACCAGGGCCCCCAGCAGCATCACGACCCCCATGGCCACCAGACGACGGCGCTCCTGCCCGTCGGCACGGAAGAAGCAACTTGCAAGGATCCCGCCCATGCAGGCCAGCGCGGCCAGATCGAACAGGCGGTTGTTGGTGATGGCCACCAGATCGGCCCAACGGGGGGAGTGGCCAATCCAGCCATTGACCAGCTGGAAGAGGGCGAGATCCCACCCATCCCAGGGGCCGTGCTCAGGCAGGGCGCCCCAACTGAAGGCGATTAGGCCCCCGGCCAGATAGAAAGGAATGAACTTGCTCATGCCGACGTGTCCTTCGAAAAACGCTCATTCTAGGCCAGCCGCAAGATGACTTGCATCACAAAAGTGTAAGAATTCGTGTAACAAAGGTATTCCATCGGCTCTTCTTTTGGCGCCGCCGACCGGGTGGGCAAGCGCGTCCCCTCCTTGGCTCTCCCACCGGTTGCGGCTAGTATGGGCGCTCCCTTCGTTCAGGATGATGATGATGCGCAGCTACCTTCGCATGATGTTGTTTGCCCTCGGTTTGCTGGCAGGTGTACAGATCCCCGGGCTGGTCGATCTCTACTTCCAGCGGCTGGATGCCCGGCTGCAGCAAGCCGGTCTGGCGCTGGCCCCCTTCCAGCGCACGGCGGACCAGCACTTCAATGGCGATCTGCAGGCGCTGGTCGCCCATTACGGTGCCAGCCAGGATCCCGTCTTCACCCAGGATGCCACCAGCCTCCAGCAACTGGTCAACCAGCAGCAGCACCTTCAGGGGGAGATCGCCGTGCGGGAGAGTCCCTGGTACCAGCAGCTCTCCCACCTGTTGCTGCGCGCCGATCCCGCCCTCTGGCAGGATACCCTGCACAACTACGGCTATGTGGTCCCCCTCAAACAGGCCGCCATTTTCTGCGGCGTGGCGGCGGGTCTGCTGGCCTCCCTGGCGGGGGATCTGCTGCTCGGCCTCCTGCTGCTGCCATTTCGCTCCCGCCAGCGCGTCCCCCGTCACGGCCTGCGCTGATCCCCTCTCACTGCCAACCGGGGTGCCCGCCCCGGTTGGCGGCTACTCGAAGGGTTCGAGATAGGCTTCTATTGCCTTCTTCAGCCAGGCCAGCACCTTGCCGTGATGGGCGTTCTCCGACAGATAGACTCCGTAATCGCGCCACTGCAGACTGAACTTGTGCTTCAGGGTCAGCAGCTCTCCCAGGCGCAGCTGGCTCTGGATGAGGGGTGAAGGCAGCACCGCCCAACCCAGACCATCCAGCACCGCATCCCGCATCAGTTCGAAACTCGACAACCCGATATGCTGCCCTCCGATGGGCAGCAGGCTCTTGACCGAAAACGCGTCCACATAGGAGAGGGTGACCTGGGTGTGATCGGTCAGATCCTGCTGCAACACCCGCTTCAGCCCAGCCAGCGGGTGGCTTGGTGCGACCACCATCAGGGTGCGGATCGGATTGAGCACGTCGATGCAAAGACCGCTGCGCTCCTGTTCCTCGGTGATGAGGCCGAAGGCGGCATCCACGAACCCCTCTTCCACCAGGGCCGGCAGCTCCGGCGGTGAGGCCAGCACCAGGGAGATGCTGGTGCCCGGAAACTGGCGACGCAGCGCCCCCAGCATCTCGCGCCATACCACCTCGGGAATGGCGTCGTCCCGGGCTACCCGCAGCGCCACCTCGGCACCGGAGGCATGGTGCTCGCACTTGAGCTTCAGGCTGTTGGCGGCCTGCAACAGCCGCCGACAGTCGTCCAGCACTTGCTCGCCGATTTCGGTCAGTCGGCTCTGATTCGTCCCTCGTTCGAAAAGTTCGACGCCAAGCTCCACTTCCAGGGTTGCAATCGCCGAGCTCACGGCGCTGCGACTCTTGCCAAGTCGTCTGGCGGCATTGGCTATCGAACCACTGTCTGCTGTTTCTACAAAGAGTTGTATCTGATTTAGCTTCATGGCTTCAAACTGGCGGCAGATTATTCCATCACCACCTTATCCCCTGGCCCGCCCCCAAGGCAAACAAGCAGCGACAGCTTTCTCGACGCTCAGCGATAACCTTGCCGTTTCGGGTGCCGTTATCCTCTCTTCATCGCAGCAACAGAAGGAAACTGCATGTCATCCCGTCCCCTGCTTTTGGCCCGCCTCTTTCTGACAGGGGCCATCCTGACCGAGGTCGCCGGCACCTCCTCCATGGCCCTGATTCCAGAGAGCGCGAGCGGCTGGATCCACTATCTGCCGATGTGGCTCCTCATCACCCTCTCCTACCTGCTGCTCGCCAAGGCCGCCAGGACAATCTCCATTGGTATCGCGTTTGCGCTGTGGGAAGGGTTGGGGATCGCCCTCATCACCGCCGTCTCCGTCCTGTTCCTCGGCTACGAGCTGAGCATCCAGGAGTGGATCGGACTGGCGCTGGCCATAGTGGGGATTGTCATGGTGACCCTGGGCGAGACCCATGATGCACCAGCCCCCACCCGCCAGAGGAGGGAAGCCCCATGCACCCGTTGATCATCGTACTGGGCGCCGCCCTGCTGGATATCGGCGCCAACATGGCGATCAACCGCTCCGTCGGTTTTCGCGACAAGGGGTGGGGCGTCCTCGGCATTCTGCTGGTGCTCTGTGCCTTCACTCTGCTCAGCGAGGCGGTCAGTACCGGCAAGATCGACCTGGCCGTGGCCTATGCCACCTGGGGTGCCATCGGCATCCTGGGCACCGCCCTCGGGGGCCTGCTGCTGTTCGGCGAGCGCCTCAGACCCGTCGGCTGGCTCGGCATGATGGTGATGGCGGTGGCGGTCGCCCTGCTGACCACAGCATGATCCCCTCTCCAACCCCATGAAAAAAGCCGCCCTGTTCCCAGGGCGGCTTTTTTCATGGTCAAACCGATCACCCAGATTGCAACAGGCAGCCTAACGCGCTGCCTCGTACAGCTCCAGCGGCAGGCCGTCGGGGTCGGCGAAGAAGGTAAAGCGCTTGCCGGTCAGCTCGTCCACCCGCACCGGCTCCACTTCCACCCCTTGCTGCTCCAGGTGGGCGATGACCCGGTCGAGATCCGCCACCCGAAACGCCAGGTGGCGCAACCCGCACGCCTCCGGCCGGGAGGGGCGCGGTGGCGGCGCCGGGAAGCTGAACAGCTCCAGCTGGCTGCCGTCCGGCAGCGCCAGATCCAGCTTCCACGACTGACGCTCGGCCCGCAGGGTCTCGGCAATGATGGGCAACCCCAGCACCTGGTGATAGAAGTGGCGCGAGCGCGGATAGTCGCTGGCGATGATGGCCACGTGATGGATGGCCTCAAACAGGGGATGGGTCATGGCAATCCTTGCAAAACGGGCAGCCTGTGCTGCCCGTCTTCGTCAGTTGAAGAAACCGTTGAACCAGTTGTCCAGGGCATTCGCCGGGTCCGAAACCGGGCTGGCACAGCTCATGGGCTCGGCCAGACCGGCCAGCTTGGCCGGCACCTGGAGACTGCCGGGACAATCGCTGGCCACCCGGGCACCGCTCGAGCGGGAGAAGTTGGCCCAGCTCACCCCTTCGGGCATCTTCAGCCCCAGGCTGTTGACCCCTCGCTGGCTCATGTAGCCGCTGAACAGCTGCAAGGCGCCACTGGCACCGGTCAACCCGGCCGGGGTGTTGTCGTCACGGCCGACCCAGACGCTCACCAGCTCGTTGTTGTCCATCCCGGCAAACCAGGAGTCACGCAGCTCGTTGGTGGTACCGGTCTTGGCGGCCATGGTGGCCCCGGGGAACTTGGCACCGAGCGCCCGGGCCGTCCCCTGGCTCACCGTCTTGGTCATGGCGAACAGGGTCAGCCAGCTTGCCTGGGGATCCGTCACCCGCTTGGCCGCTTCGTCATGCTGGTAGAGCTGGCGCCCCTCGCCATTCACCACGGCCCGGATGGCCGACAGGGGCTGGGTCAACCCCTGGTTGGCAATGGGCAGGTACATCTGGTTCACCTCCATGGGCGAGAGCGCCACCGCCCCCAGCACCAGGGACGGATAGGGCTGGATCTCCTGCTGCACCCCCAGCTTGTGCAGGGTGTCCACCACCTTGTCCAGGCCTATCTGCATACCGAGGTTGACGGTCGGCACGTTGAGGGAGCTGGCAAGCGCCTCCATCAGGGGCACGCTCTGGCGGAACTTGCGGTCGTAGTTCTGCGGCGTCCAGATCTGGCCATCCTGGCCGCGAATGCGGATCGGCTGATCTTTAAGCGGCGTGCCCAGGGTCAGGCCGTTGGAGAGGCCGGTCAGGTAGACCGCCGGTTTGACCAGGGAGCCAATCTGACGGCGGGCATCCAGCGCCCGGTTGAAGCCGGCGTAGCGGGGATCCCGTCCCCCCACCATGGCGACCACCTCGCCCTTGTGCCAGTCGGAGACCACCATGGCAGCCTCCAGCTTCTTCTTGCCACGCTGCTTCTCGATGGTGGCCAGACCCGACTCCACCGCCTGCTCGGCGGCGTGCTGGGCGATGGGATCCAGACTGGTGAAGATCTTGAGGCCGGACTGCTTGAGCAGATCCGGGCCGAAGCGGTTCTGGATCTCCCGCTTGAGCAGCCCCATGAAGGCCGGGGTGCGGCCATAGCTCATCTGGCCGCGGGCGATGATGCCAAGGGGCTGCTTGCTGGCCAGGTCATACTCGGCCTGGGTCAGGCTGCCGTGATCCGCCAGCAGTTTCAGCACCAGATCCCGGCGCGCCTTGGCCCGGTCGGGGAAGCGCCAGGGATCGTAATAGGAGGGGCCCTTCACCATGCCCACCAGCAGGGCCACCTGATCGATGTCCAGCTCGTTGACCGGAATACCGAAGTAGAAGTAGGAGGCGAGCCCGAAGCCGTAGACCCCCTGGGAGAAGTTCTGCCCCAGATAGACCTCGTTGAGGTAGGCCTCCAGGATCTCGTCCTTGCTGTAGCGGTAGTCGATGAGCACCGCCATGTAGGCTTCCTGCAGTTTGCGCCACAGGCTGCGCTCACGGGTCAGGAAGAAGTTCTTGGCGAGCTGCTGGGTGAGCGTACTGCCCCCCTGCACGGTGCGCCCCGCCAGCAGGTTGGCTGCCATGGCGCGCATGATGGCCACCGGCGAGACACCGCCGTGCTGGTAGAAGTCCCTGTCTTCCGTGGTGAGCAACGTCACCAGCAGGCTGTCCGGCACCTCGGAAAGGCGCACCAGCAGGCGGTCCTCCCGATCCTCGGTGTTGAGGCGATCGAGCAGCACCGGGTCCATCTGGGCATAGCCGAGCTGACGCTGGTTCTCCAGGGACTGGATCCCCTCGAGGCGCGCCCCGTTGAAGGTGAGACGCAGGCCACGGGCGCCGTCGGCACCGTCGTGGAACTCGAACGGCCGGCGCACCAGCTCGATGCGATTACCGCTCACCGCGTACTCACCCGGGGTATGAGGCTGACGCACCTGCTTGTAGCTCAGCATGTTGAGCTCGCGCAGCATCTGGGTCTGGGAGAGCCGCTGGCTGGGATAGAGCTCCAGCGGGCGGCTGTAGACCATCACCGGCAACTGCCACTTCTCGCCGTCGAAGCGCTCGCGCACCTTGGTGTCGAGATAGATGCCAAACACCACCATGAAGGCCGCCACCACCAGAGAGAGCTTGAAGCCCAGCCAGAACAGGGTGCGCCAGATGGTGCGTTTGGGCGCCGCCTTCTTGGGCGTGCGCTTGCGTCGTTGGGTTGCCATAAATCCTCTTGTCGTTCTCCTCGCCATCCCGCTGATGCGAGCGGCCTGCGATGCCTGTTGTGGAGGGGGACTGTGCCACCGCCATCTTGTTCTGATCGTACCGACCGATCACTGTCCCGTCGGCTACTCCTGCAATCCCATCTTCTTCTTGGTCACCCGGGTCGGCATCGCCTCCAGCGGGTTGTCCGGCCAGTAGTGACGGGGGTAGCGCCCCTTCATCTCTTTTTTCACCTGCTCATAGGATCCCGCCCAGAAGGCGGCGAGATCCGCGGTGATCTGCAAGGGGCGCTGGGCCGGGGAGAGCAGCTCCACCACCAGGGGGACCCGGCCATCGGCCACGCATGGGGTGGCGCCCAGCCCGAACATCTCCTGGATGCGCACCGGGATCGCTGGCGCCTGACCCGGCTGGTAGCGGATCCGTACCCGGCTGCCGGTCGGTGCGGTGAAGTGGCTCGGCAGCGCCTCGTCCAGCCGCCTTGGCAGGGGCCAGGGCAGAGACTGGCGCAGGATGTCGCTCATGTCGAGCCGCTTCAACTGCTCCAGCCGGGTCATGCCGCTCACCGCCGGCAGCAGCCACTGCTCGAGGTCGGCCAGCAGGCTCTCCTCATCCATGGCGGGCCAGGCTTCGTCGGGCAGCCAGTCGCGGGCGCAGCGCAAGCGGGCCAGCAGCCCCTCGCTGCTCTCGTCCCAGGGCAGCACGTGCAGCCCCTTGCGCCGGATGCCCTGCAGCAGGCAGCGCCCCTTCTGTTCATCGGAGAGATCCGTCAGCGGCCGCTGGCCGAGCACCAGCTCGCCGAGCACCTGCTGGCGCTCCGCACGCACCCGTTCCTCCCGATCGTCCCAGTCGAACCACTGGCGCTCGCCGACCAGCTCGGGCAGCTGGCGCACCAACTCATCCAGCGCCACCGGCTCGGCGATGAAAATGCGGCTGCCGCGCTCGTTCTGACCCATTTCGACGGCCACGATGGCCCCCTGCCCCTGGCAGGGATGCCCTTCTACCAGATCGCAGCTCACCCCGCCACTGAGCTGATAGCGGCTGCCACTGCGCAGCTTGCCGATGCGATCGGGCCAGGCGAGGGCGCACAGCAACCCCAGCCATTGACCCTGCGGGCTGCTTGCCCGTACACCGAGCCGCTCGAACCAGCGGGCCGCTCCCTGGCGCAGGGCGCCCTGACGGCGGTGGAACAACACGGACAAGCGCTCCGATCCTCGCAGATCTTCTTCCAGCAGCGCCACCAGGAAAGCCGCATCGGCGACAATCCCTGTCAGACCCTCGGATTCCAGCTCCCGGGACCGCAGCAACATGCGGGCGAGGCGGGGATGGGTGCCGAAGGCCGCCATGGCACGGCCTGCCGGGGTAAGTTGTTGCTCACCCTCCGAGGCCATGGCGCCCAGGGCCACCAGCAACCGCCGGGCGCTGGCCACGGCGGCAGGGGGCGGCATGTCCAGCAGGGGCAGCGCCTCCACCCGGGCCCCCCACTGGGCGGCGTCCATCAGCAGGCCGGTGAGCTCTTGCGTCAGGATGTCGGGGGGACTCTGCTCGGCGAGGCGCTCCTGCACCTCGCTGCTCCAGAGCCGGTAGCAGACGCCGGGGCCAAGCCGCCCTGCCCGCCCCGCCCGCTGGGTGGCGGAGGCTTTGGCGATGGGCCGGGTCTCCAGCCGGGTGACGCCGCTCTTGATATCGAAGGTGGCCCGCCGCTCCAGCCCGCTGTCGATGACCACGGAGATCCCCTCGATGGTGAGGGAGGTCTCCGCCACGTTGGTGGTGAGCACCAGCTTGCGACGACCCGCAGGCGCAGGCTCGATGGCCGCTTGCTGGGCCGCGAGGTCAAGACGGCCATAAAGGGGAGCCAGGGTCACATCCCCTGGCAACCGCCCTTCCAGCCACTGTGCCAGCCGCTCTATCTCCCCCTGTCCCGGCAGGAACACCAGGGCACTGCCAGCCTGACTGGCGAGCGCCTCCAGCACCACGGCGCCAACCTGGGGCTCCAGCCACTGCTGGCGATTGGCGGGGCGATAGTGGTACTCGATGGGAAAGCCGCGCCCCTCGGAGCGCACCACGGGGGCACCTGGCAGCAGGCGCTCCAGGGCCATGCCATCCAGGGTGGCGGACATCACCAGCAGCTTGAGATCATCGCGCAACCCCTGCTGGCTTTCGATGGCGAAGGCCAGCGCGGTATCGGCGTGCAGGCTGCGCTCGTGGAACTCGTCAAAGATGACGAGCGACACGCCGGTGAGCTCAGGATCCTGCTGCAGCATCCGGGTCAGCACCCCCTCGGTCACGATCTCGAGCCGGGTCTGGCTGCTGGTGCGGCTCTCCCCGCGCACTCGCAGGCCGATGCGCTCGCCCACCTTCTCCCCCAGCTGACGCGCGAGGAAGCTCGCGATGTTGCGCGCCGCGAGGCGCCTGGGCTCCAGCATGATGATGCGCCCGGGCAGCCGGTGCTGGCGCACCAGCTCCAGGGGCAGCAGGGTCGATTTGCCAGCGCCGGGGGGCGCCTGCAGGATCACGCTGGTATGGCTGTCGAGGGCTGCAAAGAGTTCGGGCAACACCGGGACGATGGGGAGGGAAGACAAAGCGATGGGCACCTTCTGTGACACTTCTGAAAAGGGGTCCATTCTGCCACAGCCTCCCGGCCATCGTAAGCGCCCCTGCCGGGCAGGGGCAGGAAGCGTCAGGTGCAACACGGCAAGACATCCCGGGAGCGGCTGCCATAGAATGGCCCTTATCCGATGCCCATCACGAGGACCGACACGCCGCATGCCCAAACTCTTCTTTGCCCTGCCCCTGCCAGAGCTTGCCCCCGAGCTTGCGACCTGGCGAGACCAGCGCCCCTGGCCCGGCCAGCCGGTGCCCGAGAGCAACCTGCACCTGACCCTGGCCTTTCTCGGGGAGGCCGACGAAACGACCCAGGCTCGCCTGATCGCGGTCGCCGAGCGACAGCACTGCCCCCCTTTCAGCGTCCATCTGGATCAGACCGGCTGGTTTCAGCGCGCCAAAGCCGCCTGGGTGGGGCCCGGTGAGTGGCCGAACGAGCTGACTGTGCTCGCGAGGGCACTGCGCCGCCACGGTGAAAAACTCGGGCTGGGCAACGGCGAGCAGGGCTATCGCCCCCACGTCACCCTGTCGCGCAAGGCGGGCGAGGCCCCCGGCGAGCTGCCTGCGCCGGATTTTCTGCTCAGGGCCGATCGCTTCTGCCTCTATCAATCCGTCAGCACGCCGGACGGCGTCCACTACGAACCGCTCGCCTGCTGGCCCCTGCGGGCCCGCGTCAAAAACCCGCACCGCGAGGAGCTCACCCCATGATCTTCGATCCCCCCCTGCAGTCCGGGCAGCTGATCTCCCGCTACAAGCGCTTTCTGACGGATGTCACGCTCGACAACGGCGAGGTGATCACCATCCACTGCGCCAATACCGGTGCCATGACCGGCTGCGCCCTGCCGGGCACCCGGGTCTGGTACTCCACATCCGACAACCCCAAGCGCAAGCTGCCAAACAGTTGGGAAATCGCCGAGAGCCCGGCGGGTCACTTCATCTGCGTCAACACGGCCCGTGCCAACCAGATCGCCCGGGAGCTCATCGAACAGGGCGCCCTCGCCCCCCTGGCAGGCTATGCCAGGCTGCGCACCGAAGTGAAATACGGGGAAGAGAACAGCCGCATCGACCTGCTGCTGGAAGATGACCACAGACCGGATTGTTACATCGAGGTGAAATCCGTCACCCTGCTCGACGAGCGGGAGCAACCCGGCATGGGGTACTTCCCCGATGCGGTCACCACCCGCGGCGCCAAGCACTTGCGTGAATTGATGGCCATGAAGGCGGCAGGGCACCGGGCCGTGCTGCTGTTCATGGTATTGCACTCCGGCATCGCGAGAATGCGCCCTGCAGCCCATATCGATCCGCACTATAGTCAGCTTGTTGAACAGGCTATGGCGGCAGGGGTTGAAATTTTATGCTATCGCCCCCATGTTGGGGTGCAGGGCATGGTGGCTCAGGATTTTATCCCATTTGAATCTGACCATATGCTACCCGAGGGCAGAGAATAAATGCAGAAGTGGGTAACATTATTGATAAGGCTTGTTTGCCTCCCGTTGACCCTTCTGCTATAGATGTCGCCCTCAATTTATGGATGGCACGGGTAGCGTGCTGAATTAGGAGACAGGGCATGCCAACAGGCGAAAACAGGAAATCTCTGGGCCCCCTGGCCATTGCGGGTGTAGAGCCTTACCAGATGAAAGCCGGTGAGGAGTACATGAATGACCAACAGAAGGTACATTTTCGCAAGATCCTGGGAGCCTGGCGCAACCAACTGATGCAGGAAGTTGACCGCACCGTCGACCACATGAAGGATGAGGCTGCCAACTTCCCGGATCCCGTGGATCGCGCCGCGCAAGAAGAAGAGTTTGCTCTCGAACTGCGCACCCGCGACCGTGAACGCAAGCTGATCAAGAAGATCGAGAAAACCTTGCTGCTGCTCGAAGAAGATGACTTCGGTTACTGCGAGCATTGCGGCATCGAGATCGGCATCCGCCGTCTGGAAGCCCGTCCGACCGCAGACCTCTGCGTGGACTGCAAGACGCTGGCCGAGATCAAGGAAAAACAGATGGCTGGCTGATGCCGCCCATCCACAGGAACGAAAAGGGAGCCCAGGCTCCCTTTTTTATTGAGCTTTTGGTCGGGCCGTCCCAGAATGCAGCCTCAATGCATCGCCTACCCGAATTGCCATGGTCATGACATCCCCCCCCTCCCGACGCCCCTATGTGGGCCGCTTCGCCCCCTCACCGTCCGGTCCGCTCCACTTCGGCTCCCTGGTCGCCGCCCTTGGCAGCTTCTTGCAGGCCAGGGCGCAGCAGGGACGCTGGCTGGTGCGCATCGAAGACATCGACCCCCCGCGGGAGATGCCGGGAGCGGCTGACCTTATCCTCACCACCCTGGAGGCACACGGTCTTGGCTGGGATGGGGAGGTGATGTTCCAGAGCGCGCGCCATGGCCGCTATGACGAGATCATCGATCAGCTCTATCGGGCCGGGGATCTCTACTGGTGTCGCTGTACCCGACGCGAAATCATGGCCGCAGGGGGGTTCTACAACGGTCATTGCCGCACCCTGGGGCTGACCGCCGAGGGGTGTGCCGCCCGTTTGCGCCAGCACCACCCGGTCTATCGGTTCGAGGATGCGCTGCAGGGAGAGATCACCGTCCCCGCGGCGCTGGCGGAGGAGGACTTCATCGTGCGCCGCCGGGACGGGCTCTACGCCTACAACCTGGCGGTGGTGGTGGATGACATGGACAGCGGCATCACCGAGATCGTCCGCGGCGCCGATCTGCTGGAGCCCACTGTGCGCCAGATTGCCCTCTACCAGACCCTGGGGGCAGAGGTGCCCGCCTGGGTGCACTTGCCGCTGGCGGTGCAAGCGGATGGCAACAAGCTCTCCAAGCAGAACCATGCGCCGGCGCTGTCGCAGGACGAGGTACGACCGGCCCTGTGGCAGGCGCTGCACTTTCTCGGTCAGTGCCCGCCGCCCGAGCTGATGGCGAGCCGGATCGACGAGATCATCGGCTGGGGCATCGCCCACTGGCAGCTGGCCCGGGTACCCCGCCAGCAGAAGATCCCGCAAGGGCAAAGCTAGCCCCGGCTGCATTTCTTGCCCCAAAAGGACCAATCAAGGGGAAGCAGGCCACACCGTTTCTCATTTGGTTGGGGCTGAGCTATGATAGGCCGCTATTTTTTTGGCCTCCCGTCAATTTGAAGTCATAACGAGGTGTACCATTTTTTCCCAGATCGCAAACTTTTGCCGCAAAGTGCTCGGCAAGGAAGACGGCGAGCAGTCGGTGGAGTCCCCCATTCCGGCCCGTGTCGCCGGACAGCGCCGTACCTTGAGCCGTGACCAGCACCCGATTTCGCGCAAAGAGATCAGCGAGAATGCCCTCAAGGTGCTCTATCGCCTGAACAAGGGGGGCTATGAGGCCTACCTGGTCGGCGGCGGCGTCCGTGACCTGCTGCTCGGGAAGACCCCCAAGGATTTCGACATCGCCACCGACGCGACGCCGGAGCAGATCAAGGCGCTGTTCAGCAACTGCCGCCTGATTGGCCGCCGTTTCCGCCTGGCCCACATCGTCTTTGGTCGTGACGTGATCGAAGTGGCCACCTTCCGGGGTCACCACCATCAGGTCAATACCAGCAAGCATGTGTCGGCCCAGTCCGATGAAGGCATGCTGCTGCGGGACAACGTCTACGGCACCATCGAAGAGGATGCCGAGCGTCGCGACTTTACCGTCAACGCCCTCTACTACAGCGCCAAGGATTTCACCCTGCACGATTTCGAGGGCGGGCTGGAAGATCTGGCCGCGCGCAGGCTGGAGCTCATCGGTGACCCCGAGACCCGCTACCGGGAAGATCCGGTGCGGATGCTGCGTGCCGTGCGCTTCGCCGCCAAGCTCGACATGACCATCAGCCCGCGCACCGCCGCGCCCATCCGGGAGCTCGCCCCGCTGCTGCAGGACATCCCGGCCGCCCGCCTGTTCGAGGAGACCCTCAAGCTGTTCCTGGCGGGGGACGGTCTGGCCACCTACAAGCTGCTGCGGGAATACGGGCTGTTCCAGCCGCTGTTCCCCCAGGTAGCCGCCCTGTTCACGCCCCACGGCAACTCGCCCTACGAGCAGTTCATCGAGCAGGCGCTGATGGACACCGATACCCGGGTCCGTGAAGAGAAGCGCGTCACCCCCGCCTTCCTCTACGCCACCCTGCTGTGGGGCGCCGTCGAGGCCCGCGGCCGGGTGCTGGAAAACGAGAGCGGTCTGCCCTGGTACGATGCCTTCATGCTGGCCATCAACGAGGTGCTGGACAACCAGGTGCGGATCATCGCCGTGCCGCGCCGCTTCACCACGGACGTGCGCGACATCTGGGCCCTGCAGCAGCGCCTGACCCGCCGCCAGGGCAAGCACCCCGAGCGCGCCATGGAGCACCCGAAATTCCGTGCGGCCTTCGACTTCCTGTTGCTGCGCAACCGGGTCGAGCGCGGCCTCGGCGAGCTGGCGAGCTGGTGGGAGCGCTATGTGGCCTCCAACCCGGATGTGCGCCCGCAACTGCAACGGGAGGCGACCCGCCGCCCGGCGAGCGGCGAGCGCGCCGACTCCCGCAGCGGTGATGGCGAGAAGCGCAGCGGCAATGGCCGCAACCGCCGTCGCCCCCGTCGCCGCAAGCCGAAGTCGGCGGAGTAAGGATCCGCCGATGATCGAGGTCTTCGTCGCCATCGGCTCCAACCTGGCCGACCCCCTCGGCCAGGCTCGTCGCGCCATCGCCGCGCTGGCGACCCTGCCCGAGTCAGAGCTGCTGCAGACCTCCCACCTTTACGGCAGCCGCCCCATGGGCCCTGCGGATCAGCCGGACTACGTCAATGCCGTGGCGCGCCTTGCCACTCGCCTCAGCCCTCTGGCGCTGCTGGACGAGCTGCAGCGCATCGAGCAGGCACAGGGGCGAGTGCGCAAGGATGAGCGCTGGGGCCCCCGGACCCTGGATCTCGATCTGCTGCTGTACGGTGACGAGGTCATCCGACATGAGCGCCTGACGGTGCCTCACTATGGCATGAAGGAGCGGGAGTTCGTCCTGCTGCCCCTTGCCGAGATAGCCCCCTCCCTGGTGCTGCCCTGCGGCACCCCGCTCACCGAACTGGTTGCCCGCTGCCCGCGCAATGGACTCGCGATCCTGGCCGGTGCAGCAGGCGAGTAGAGAAGAGTAGGAACAACGTAATGAGCAAGATCACCATTACCCACCTGCAGAAGATGAAGCAGGACGGACAGAAAATCACCGCCATCACCGCCTATGACGCCACCTTCGCCAAGCTGTTCGACGACGAGGGCGCCCAGGTGCTGCTCATCGGCGACTCCCTCGGCATGGTATTGCAGGGCGGAGACGACACCCTGGCGGTCAGCATGGACGAGATGGTCTATCACACCCGCTGCGTGGTGCGCGGTACCACCAATGCCCTGGTGGTGACCGACATGCCGTTCATGAGCTACGCCACCCCGGAGCAGACCTACCAGAACGCGGCGCGCCTGATGGCGGCCGGTGCCCGCATGGTGAAGATGGAAGGGGGGGACTGGCTGTGCGACTCCATCCGCCACCTGACCCGCAATGGGGTGCCGGTGTGCGGCCATCTCGGCCTGACCCCGCAATCCGTCCACGTGTTTGGCGGCTTCAAGGTGCAGGGGCGCGACGAATTCCACGCCCAGGAGATCTACCGCCAGGCACTGGAGCTGCAAGCGGCCGGCATCCAGTTGCTGGTGCTCGAGTGCGTGCCCGTCTCTCTGGCAGAGCGCATCACCAAGGCGCTGCGCATTCCGGTGATCGGCATCGGTGCCGGCCCTGCCACCGACGGCCAGATCCTGGTGATGCACGATGCCTTCGGCATCACCTCGGGTTATGTGCCCAAGTTCACCAAGAACTTCCTGGCCGAGACCGGTGACATGCGTGCCGCCATTCGTCTCTACGTGCAGCAGGTGAGCGAGGGGACCTTCCCCGGCCCCGAGCACTGCTTCAACTGACTTTCTGTCGTCATGAGCGCGGGGGCCTGTGCCCCCGTCTCGCCCTCCCCCCTGACGGCCCCCTCTTTTATTGATTCATCTGAAGGTGAACTGACGATGTTGGTTGTGAACAATCCCGCCGCGCTGCGCGAGCAGATCGGTCAATGGCATCGCGAAGGCCGCGCCATCGCATTCGTGCCCACCATGGGCAATCTGCATCAGGGTCATCTCACCCTGGTCGAGGAGGCCCGCCGCCATGGCGACAAGGTGGTGGTCAGCATCTTTGTGAACCCCTTGCAGTTCGACAAGGCCGAGGATCTCGCCAACTACCCCCGCACCCTGGAGCAGGATTGCGCCGCCCTGGAGGCCGCCGGTGTGGACCTGGTCTTCACACCGACGCCGGAGATCATGTATCCCCAGGGGCTCGCCAGCCAGACCTTCGTCGAGGTGCCCGGCATCTCCAGCCTGCTGGAAGGGGCGCTGCGTCCGGGGCATTTTCGCGGGGTCAGCACCGTGGTCACCAAGCTGTTCAATCTGGTACAGCCGAACGTGGCCTGCTTTGGCGAGAAGGATTACCAGCAGCTCGCGCTCATTCGCAAGATGGTGGCCGACATGGCCATGCCCATCGAGATCGTGGGCGTGCCGACCGTGCGGGCCGAAGACGGGCTTGCCCTCTCTTCGCGCAACGGCTATCTGACCGCTGCCGAACGGGCCATCGCCCCCGAGCTCGCGCGCACCATGAACTGGATTGCCGAGCAGATTGAAACGGGGAACAGTCACCTCCCCTCCCTGGTTGCCCAGGCCAGCCAACGCCTCGACAACGCGGGATTCAGGACGGATGCCATCGACATCGTCGATGCCGACACCCTGGAATCCGCCAGCGCCGAGAGCCAGCGCCTGGTGATCCTGATGGCCGCCTATCTGGGCAAGGCCCGCCTCATCGACAACCGGGTCGTCGCCCTGCGGGGCTGAGACACGGCAAGGAGACCACGATGTCCAAGAAGGTTTACTGCATCGCCCAGTTCCAGCCCAAGCCGGGCCAGGAGCAGGCCCTGTTCCGCGTCCTGCAAGGGCTCGAACCCGACACCCTGCGTGAAGATGGCTGCCTGCAGTACATCGTCACCCGCCATATCCAGAGCCCCTTTGCCGAGGGGGAGAGCTTCCCCATCGTCTTCAACGAGATCTGGCGCGACATGGCGAGCTTCGAGGCCCACTGCCAGCGCGCCGGTATCAAGGCCTTCTTCGAGCGCTACTGCCTCGCAGATGATGGCCTCGCGGCCAAGTGGAACGTCTGCGTCTACAGCGACGAGCCCGCGGACTACGACGCCCCGGCCCTCTGAGACCGACATGTGCAAATAAAAAGGCGCCCGAGGGCGCCTTTCTTGCTGGCAGGTGTGCGCCTCAGTGGCGCAGACCGGTGCCGCGGGAGATGAGCCACCAGGCCATCCCGTAGAGCACCAGGATGAAGCCGATGATGATGAGATAGGCGGTGCCGAGGGGCACGTCGGAGATCCCGAGGAAGCCGTAGCGGAACGCGTTCACCATGTAGATGATGGGGTTCACCTGGGAAACCCCCTGCCAGAACGGCGGCAGCAGGGTGATGGAGTAGAAGACGCCCCCCAGATAGGTCAGGGGAGTCAGGATGAAGGTCGGGATGATGCTGATGTCATCGAACGACTTCGCGAACACCGCGTTGATGAGCCCCCCCAGGGAGAAGAGGATGGAGGTGAGCAGCACGGTCACGCAGACGCTGAACAGGTGATGGATCTGCAGCGGCACGAAGAACAGCGACACCAGGGTGACGATGAGGCCGACACAGAGGCCGCGCGCCACGCCACCGCCCACATACCCCGCGATGATGATGTAGTTGGGCACCGGCGCCACCAGCAGCTCCTCCACGTTGCGCTGGAACTTGGCGCTGTAGAAGGAGGAGGCGACGTTGGAGTAGGAGTTGGTGATGACCGACATCATGATGAGGCCGGGCACGATGAACTCCATGTAGCTGAAGCCCCCCATGTCACCGATGCGCGAGCCTATGAGGTTGCCGAAGATGACGAAGTAAAGGCTCATGGTGATGGCGGGCGGCACCAGGGTCTGGATCCAGATCCGGGTGAAGCGGCTCACTTCCTTGGCCAGAATGCTCTTGAAGGCGATGTAATAGGTCATGGGGTTCATGCTTTGCGACCCTCCTCTACCAGATTGACGAACAGCTCTTCCAGCCGGTTCGCCTTGTTGCGCATGCTGAGCACCTTCACCCCCTGGGCGGAGAGCTGCTCGAACAGGCTGTTGAGGGACTGGCTCTTCTCCAGCTCCACTTCCAGGGTGTTCTCATCCTGCATCCGGCCGTTGAACTCGGGCAGGGCCGGTACGGTGGAACCCGGCACCAGATCCAGCAGGAAGGTCTCGCGACCCAGCTTGCCGAGCAGGCTCTTCATGCTGGTGTTCTCGATGAGACGGCCCTTGTCGATGATGCCGATGTTGCGGCACAGCATCTCGGCCTCTTCCAGGTAGTGGGTGGTCAGGATGATGGTCACCCCCTGCTCGTTGAGATCCTTGAGGAAACTCCACATGGAGCGGCGGATCTCGATGTCCACCCCGGCGGTCGGCTCATCTAGGATCAGCAGCTTGGGCTCATGCATCAGGGCGCGGGCAATCATCAACCGGCGCTTCATGCCACCGGAGAGAGTGCGGGCGGCCATGTCGCGCTTGTCCCACAGATCGAGCTGGCGCAGGTACTTCTCGGCGCGCACCTTGGCCTCGGCCCGCGGCACTCCATAGAAACCGGCCTGATGAGTCACTATCTGGCTCACCTTCTCGAACTGGCTGAAGTTGAACTCCTGGGGCACCAGGCCGAGCTGGGACTTGGCCAGCTCCAGATCGGTATCGATGTCATGACCGAATACCTTCACCTTGCCGGCACTCTTGTTGACCAGTGAGCTGATCACGCCGATGGTGGTGGATTTGCCCGCCCCGTTGGGACCGAGCAGGGCGAAGAAATCCCCCTGTTTGACGGTGAGATCGATGCCCTTGAGGGCTTCGACGCCCCCCTGATAGGTCTTCTTCAGACCGCTGATTTCCAATGCGTTCATTGCAACCCCTGTGATGGATGAGCCCATCTCGAGACAGAAAAGGCGGCTGTGACGCCGCCTGAAGACAGTCGATGGCGGGCCGGCCAGCCTGCCTTGCTACTTCGGACCCGGCTTACTCTTTCGGTACCACCTTGCCGATGAAAGGCAGGTTACGGTACTTCTGGGCGTAGTCAATGCCACAGCCCACCACGAACTCGTCCGGGATGGAGAAGCCAAGCCAGTCCACCGGCACCTGAACCTCGCGGCGGGACGGTTTGTCCAGCAGGGTGCAGATGGCCAGGGATTTCGGCTCGCGCAGGGAGAGGATCTCGCGCACCTTGTTGAGGGTGTAACCGGTGTCGATGATGTCCTCCACGATCACCACGTCCTTGCCTTTGATGTCGTCATCCAGATCCTTGAGGATGCGCACGTCACGGGTGCTGTGCATACCGGAGCCATAGCTGGAGGCAGTCATAAAGTCCAGGGTGATGGGCAACTGGCACTGACGGCAGAGATCCGCCAGGAAGACGCAGGAGCCGCGCAGCAGGCCTATCATGACCACTTCCTCGGAGCCCTGGTAACGGGCGGTAATCTCTTCACCCAGCGTGGCGATCCGGGCTGCAACCTCGGCCTCGGGGATCATCACCTCGACAATGTGTTTCATCACATACTCCAATAATGACCAAAGGGTTATTGGCCGTTCATTAACGTCAAAACCGAGGATTCTACCACTCCAACCAGTGGGCGTCAGGCATACGTGATGCTTTTATCGGCTTATTTTAATTGATAGAGTTAGCAAGCCTTCGGGCATTATCGGTGACAATACTATAAACACCATAATCAATAACTATTAGATGAAAAAACTATGGAACCACGCGCAGAAATAAGACGTCGAACCCGGCTTTCGCCGGAGGCTCGCCGTGATCAATTGATGGAGTGTGCCGTCGAGGTATTTTCCCGTCGCGGCATCGGCCGTGCGGGGCATGCCGAGATAGCCGAACAGGCAAAGGTCTCGGTTGCGACCGTTTTTAACTATTTCAATACTCGTGAAGATCTGGTCGACGAAGTGCTGACAGAAATCGAAGCCTTCGTACAGCAGATCCTCGAACAGGCCTACAACGGTCAGGGCTCCGCCAGGGAGAGCATTCACCGCCACGTGAAGCTGTTCGTTGACGCCGCCTATGACAAGCCCGATCACGCCAGCATCTGGCTGGAGTGGAGCTCCTCGGTGCGGGAAGAAGTGTGGCCTCGCTACACCCGGCTGCTGGACAAGGCGCTGGAGCGCATTGCCCCCCACCTGCAACGGGCCATCGACAACGGCGAGATCCAGAGCGTGCTGTCGGCGCAGGATCTGGCCCGCTCCCTGACCGGTTTTGGCTATGTGATGATGCAGATGATCAATCAGCCGCAGCGTCCGAGCCGGGAAGAGGTGACGGATTTCCTGTTCAAGTACGTGACGGCCCCCATCCAGGCCAGCTGACTCGTGCAGATGTTGACAACGCGGCGCCGGGCTTTACAGCCCGGCGCTGCTTTTTTGTCCGCTCCCCGCCGTATCAGTGGTTTGCATAACCCCAGCGACTGGTCAACTCATGCTCGACACCCAGGTGGTCGAGGATGCGGGCGACCATGAAGTCCACCAGATCCTCGATGCTTTTGGGTTCATGGTAGAACCCTGGCGCCGCCGGCATGATGGTCACGCCAAGACGGGCAAGCTTGAGCATGTTCTCCAGATGGATCGCCGAGAAGGGGCTCTCCCGGGGCACCAGAATCAGCTGGCCCCGCTCCTTGATCACCACGTCCGCCGCACGCTCCAGCAGGTTGTCCGAGGTGCCGTTGGCAATGGCCGAGACGGTACCCATGGAGCAGGGGCAGACCACCATCTGTTTGGGGGCCGCCGAGCCGGAAGCCACCGGCGAGAACCACTCCTCCTTGCCGCAGGCGACGATCTGACCCTCTTTGGCACCATATTGGCGACAGAGGTACGCCGACAGCTCCCTGGGGGAGCCCGGCCAATCCTGCTGCTGCTCGGTCTTGAGCACAACCCTGGCCGCCGAGGAGGCGAGCAGGAAGACCCGATAGTCCGCCTGCACCAGGCATTCCAGCAGGCGCAGGGCATAGGGAGCGCCGGAGGCGCCGGTCAGCGCCAGGGTGATGGCCTTGTTCATGATGCGCTCTGCAGCTCCTTGAGGCGGGCGATCAGCTTGTCGTGAATGCCGCCGAACCCGCCGTTGCTCATGATCAGAATATGATCCCCTGGGCGGCTCTCGGCCACCAGGGCGCCAATCAGGGCATCAAGGCCCTCGAATACCCGGGCAGGCCGGGTCATGTGGGCCGTCACCTCCCCCAGCTCCCAGCCGATGTTAGGGGGCTGGAAGAAGAACACCTCGTCGGCACCGTCGAAGCAACCGGCCAGCTCCTCCTTGTGAACCCCGAGCTTCATGGTGTTGGAGCGGGGCTCCAGCACCGCCAGGATGCGGGCCTTGCCCACCTTGGCGCGCAGGCCGCCCAGGGTGGTCTCGATGGCGGTGGGGTGGTGGGCGAAGTCGTCATAGACGCTGATGCCGGCCACTTCTCCTTTCAGCTCCATGCGCCGCTTGGGGGACTTGAACTGGCAGAGGGCGTTGATCCCGTGCTCCACCATGACACCGGCATGGCGGGCAGCGGCGATGGCCATCAGACCGTTGTTGACGTTGTGCTCTCCGATGCACTCCCAGTGCACCTCTCCCTGTTTTTCACCATCCAGCCACACCTCGAAGGCGGAGCCGTCATCGGCCAGCTTCACCGCCTTCCACTTGGCGTCGTCCTGGCCCACCAGCTCCACTTCGCTCCAGCAACCCATCTCGCGCACGGCGGTAAGGTTGTCATCGCCTTTGGGGAAGAGCACCCGGCCGTTGCTCGGCACGGTGCGCATCAGGTGGTGGAACTGGCGCTGGATGGCGGCGAGATCCGGGAAGATGTCCGCGTGGTCGAACTCCAGGTTGTTCATCACCAGCGTGCGCGGGTGGTAGTGGACAAACTTGGATCGCTTGTCGAAGAAGGCGCAGTCATATTCGTCCGCTTCAATCACAAAGAAGGGAGCCGAGCCGAGACGGGCGGAAACCGGGAAGTTGCCCGGCACGCCGCCGATGAGGAAACCGGGTTCCAGCTTGGCATACTCCAGCACCCAGGCCAACATGCTGGCGGTGGTGGTCTTGCCATGGGTGCCCGCGACGGCCAGCACCCAGCGATCTTTCAGCACGTGCTCCAGCAGCCACTGGGGGCCGGAGATATAGGGCAGATTGCGGTCCAGCACATATTCCACACAGGGGTTGCCACGGCTCATGGCATTGCCGATCACCACCAGATCAGGCGCCGGATCGAGCTGGGAGGGGTCGTAGCCTTCGGTCAATTCGATGCCCTGTTGCTCGAGCTGGGTGCTCATGGGGGGATAGACGTTGGCGTCGGAGCCGGTCACCCGATAGCCAAGCTGTTTTGCCAACACCGCCAGACCACCCATGAAGGTGCCGCAGATCCCGAGAATGTGAATGTGCATACCGCTGCCTTTTCCAGTAAAGGGAGTGCGCATTCTAGGGTCTGTTGACCCGGTGGCACAAGCCGCGCCCATGGGGAGCGAAGGCATCCGCGCCCGCAGACGACAGAAATCGGGCAAGCGCGGGTAAAAGCCACCCTCCAGCACGCCACCCGGCCCTTGAAATATGGTCATTTGACGGGACATCGCTATAATGTCGGCCTGCAAACTTGACTCCAACACTCAAAGGAAACGTCATGAGCCTGAACCTGGTACCGGCCGGCAAGAGCCTGCCTGACGACATCTACGTCATCATCGAAATCCCGCAGAACGCCGACCCGATCAAATACGAAGTCGACAAGGACAGCGGCGCCATCTTCGTTGACCGTTTCATGTCCACCCCGATGTTCTACCCGTGCAACTACGGTTACGTGAACGCCACCCTGTCCCTGGACGGGGATCCGGTCGACGTGCTGGTTCCGACTCCCTACCCGCTGCTGGCCGGCTCCGTCATCCGCTGCCGCCCGGTCGGCGTGCTGAAGATGACCGACGAATCAGGCGAAGACGCCAAGATCGTGGCCGTTCCCCACTCCAAGCTGACCAAGCAGTACGATCACATCCAGGATGTGAACGATCTGCCCGAGCTGCTGAAAGCCCAGATCCAGCACTTCTTCGAGCGCTACAAAGAGCTGGAAGCGGGCAAGTGGGTCAAGGTGGAAGGTTGGGGCGACAAGGCCGCTGCCGAAGCCGAAATCAAGACCTCTGCCGAGCGTTACGCTGCAAAATAAGCGTACTCCTCGCAAAAAAGGCGCCTTATGGCGCCTTTTTTATTGGTCGTTGCGGGGACGCTCCGGGGGGATCCCCCTGGATATAGAGGTCGCGCCCGTTTTGCCGATAGGGGCGGTAATAGTCATCACCGCAGCGATATTCCTGACCGGCACCTCCCACCAGATCGCAGTTGACCGGCAGCACCTCCAGCCACTTGATGGCCTGCTGGAAGCGCAGCCACTCCTGCCATTCATGCTCCCGGGCCAGCTGATCCCGCAGGGCGAAGGTATCCGCGCTGGACAATCCCTGATTGACGATGACCTGCCCCGCCAGCGCCGGCGTGGCCACCAATATCAGCAGAAACCGTGAAACAAGCTTCATGATGATTTCCCCCATGACTTATTTCCTGAATTAAATTTAAAGTCAGATCAGATAATTACCAATATATCTGTCACCAGACCAATCCAAATGCCGGTCACTCACCTAGTTGTTTATTATCAACCCAGGCGGAGGCGCATCATGAAACTGGCACAAGGCTTTCTGTGCAGTCTGCTCTTCGGCACCATGGCGCAGGCCAACGAGATCAACCTGAGCTGGCAGTGGCAATCTGCGGATGGTCAGCAAAAGCACCTGCAATTGACGGCGGATGAGCGCACCTTTTCAGCCAGCCGTCACGAGATGACACAGCTCGACACCGCCCTCAACTTCCCGCTGGAAACACTCTACTCCTACATCAGTCCACGCCTCTACAACAGCATCAACCAGATCAACCAGCACAGCCCGGAGACGGCCACCAAGTTCCGCAACCTGGAACAGGCCTTTACCCTGCACGACAGCAGCCTCGAATCCGCCCAGTTCTGGCAGGCCTACCGGCAATATCAGGAGGACGCCTTCTACGAGATGCGGGTCCAACCCTGCGTTCACCCGGCCAATCAGAAGCTGCCCTGTGTGCGCCCCAACTACTCCCAGCTGTTCTATCAGTTCAAGGGAGACCTCAAACCCCTGGCACAGCAGTTTTCGGCCAAGGATCTCGCCACCAGCGTCATCCTGCTGCAGGAGTGGCTGAGCGGCATCCCCACCCCGCCCGAGCAGATGGACCACTTCGCTCCGCCCTTGCAGGCCCTGCAGGACAACAAGGCCGACAGCGACGAGAAGGCGCTGCTCATGGCCAGTCTGCTGGCGGAGCTGGCGCCCCAGTACAGTCTCAGCATCATCTATCCGAACATCAGCATCGGCAGCGTCTCACCGGCCTGGCTCGCCATCACGGCCGACAGCGGCCTTGAGGGAGACACCCTGGTGATCGGCAATCAGCGCCACGTGCTGCTCACCGGTTCTCCCCTGCTGGCCCAGCAGATGACGATGGCCCAGATTCCCTTGATCAGCGAACCGCTCTACTAGCCTCTTCTGACCATCACTTGCTTTTGATGGATGACATGCCATCCTTGCCGCCGTCATTGGGGGGATGGCGCCCATGTTGACAAGATCACCGTCGCACCCTGCATTATTTAACACTTTTTAAACAGATCCGATCAGTTTAGGATGTTCAGGGTCCCATTCCCTCGACCCAAAAATCGTTATAACATCACAAAGGAGTGTCATCCGGATGAAACATCTCGTGCTTACTCTGGCGCTGCTGCCAACCCTGGTCATGGCCCACAACATCAAGGAATCAACCCAGGTGCCGCTGGTCAACATCAGCGACAAGGGGGAGCTGGTGCTCAAGGAGAAGGAGATCAGCTATCAGCCCTGGCAGAGCAAGGTCCTGACCGGCAAGGTCTTCCTGATCCAGCACATTGCAGGTCGCTCCAGCGCCAAGGAGCTCAATGCCCCCATGATCGAGGCGATCAAGGCGGCCAAGCTGCCCCACGACAAGTACCAGACCGTCACCATCATCAACAGCAATGACGCCATCTGGGGCACGTCCGGTTTCGTGAAGAGCAGTGCCGAGGACAGCAAGAAGGAGTTCCCCTGGTCCGCCATGGTGCTGGATGCCAAGGGGATGGCCCGCAACGCCTGGGCGCTCACCCCGGAAAGTTCGGCCATCATACTGCTGGATAAAGAGGGCAAGGTGCTGTTTGCCAAAGATGGCCAGCTCGATGCCGCCGAGATAACCAAGGTGATGGGGCTCATCCAGTCCCATCTCTGAATCAGAGAGAAGGGCGCTGATGGCGCCCTTTCCACAAGGGTTTATGGGTCGTTCCACACTGACAATCTGGGTGTTGCTGCTGGGCTGGTTGTGGATGCAACCGGCGCTGGCACAGCACCCTCTTGAAGCTGCCCTGCCCGATCACGGTCATGCCTGCACCCTCTGCGTCCTGCATCTGGATGGCAAGCTGGCACTGACGCCGACCCCCGTACTCCCTCCCCTCTCCTCTGGCATCGACCGGTATATCGGCACTCCCCAACCGAGGGCGGCCACCGGCACCACGGGACATCGCCGTATCCGCGCCCCGCCGCCCCTTCATTGTTTCTTTTTTTGAACCAATCTTTTCTCTATTTATTCAAAAGGATTAACGATGAAAGCAGTCACCCTGTTGCTGGCCGCTGCCGCCTTCGGCGCCCAGGCCAATCACGACGAACACGAAAGTCACAGCCACGGTGCCCATGAGCACGGTCACGGTCACCTCAACCTGGTACTCGACGGCAACCAGCTGATGATCGAGTTGCAGGCCCCTGCCGCCGATCTGGTGGGCTTCGAGCATGCCGCCAACACCGATGAGGAGAAAGCGCAGTATGCCAAGGCGGTGGCCCGCCTCCAGCAGCCCGACGCCCTCTTCCGTTTCGACCCGGCCGCCGGCTGCAAGCTGACCCAGCAGGAGCTGCAGGCCGCCAAGGAAGATCATGACCATGACCATGAGCACGAGCACGAGCACGAGCACGAGCACGAGCACGACAAGGCTGATGGCGCTCACGATGAACACCATCACGACGACGCGGGCCATGCGGACATGGGAGCCATGTACACCTATACCTGCGCTACCCCGGCCAAACTCACCGGTCTCGAGGCCACCCTGTTCAGCCTCTACCCGAGCCTGGAGAAGCTGAGCGTGCAGGGCATACTGCCCACCGGCCAGACCGCCGCCGAACTGACTCCGTCCGCCAACAAACTGGGCTGGTAACACCATGAAACATGCCGTGGTTGAGATCCGTGATCTGGCCTTTGCCTGGCCGGGTCACGAAGCCGTCCTCGATCTGCCCGCCCTTCGCATCCACGAGGGTGAGCGCGTCTTCATCAAGGGCCCATCGGGTTGTGGCAAGTCCACCCTGCTCGGGTTGCTGGCCGGTATCCAGACCGCCAACCACGGCACCCTGGAGGTGCTGGGCCAGCCCCTGGCCCGGCTTTCCGGCCGCGCCCGTGACCAGTTCCGGGCGGCCAATCTGGGGTACATCTTCCAGCAGTTCAATCTGCTGCCGTTTCTCTCGGTGCAGGACAACGTCACCGCTGCCCTCACCTTTTCACCCGCCAAGCGGGCCCGCCTGACAGGGAGCCCCGAGCAGGAGGCGCGCCGCCTGCTGGCAGAACTGCAACTGCCGGATGAGGCACTCCATCGCCCCGTCCACGCCCTCAGCATCGGCCAGCAGCAGCGGGTTGCCGCCGCCCGCGCCCTGATAGGCTCCCCTCCTCTGGTGATCGCCGACGAGCCCACCTCGGCCCTGGACACCGACAACCGGGCCGCCTTCATCCGGCTGCTGTTCGAGGAGTGCGACAAGCAGGGATCTACCCTGGTCTTCGTCAGTCACGATCCCTATCTGGAGCCCCTCTTCCCCCGGGTGGAGAACCTGCAACAGCTCAACCGGAGGGCGGCATGACCACACGCCATCATCTCGCAGCCCGTCCGGCCATCTCCCCTTCACTGCGGAGGCTTTCATGCTGAAACTCGCCCTGCAAAGTCTCTGGGCCCGTCGCCTCACCGCCGGGCTCACCCTGCTGGCCGTCGCCATCAGCGTCACCCTGCTGCTCGGGGTGGAGCGGGTGCGCAGTCAGGCACGGGACAGCTTCGCCAACACCGTCTCCGGCACCGATCTCATCGTCGGCGCCCGCTCCGGCCAGGTGAACCTGCTGCTCTATTCGGTGTTTCGCATCGGCAACCCCACCAACAACGTGGGCTGGGACTCCTACCAGGCCATCAAGGCCAGGCCCGGTATCGCCTGGACCATCCCCCTCTCCCTCGGCGACTCCCACAAGGGGTTTCGCGTGCTCGGCACCAATGGGGACTACTTCACCCACCTGAAGTACGGCCAGCAGCAGGCGCTCGTCCTGCGCGAAGGTCGCCCCTTCGAAACACCGTTTGAAGCGGTGCTGGGTGCCCAGGTGGCCGAAAAGCTCGGCTATCACCTGGATCAATCCATCGTCATCGCCCATGGCGCCGGCAACACCTCGTTCAGCCAGCATGACAACATGCCGTTCAAGGTGGTGGGGATCCTGGCCCCCACCGGCACCCCCATCGATCGCACCATTCATGTGCCGCTGGCGGGCATAGAGGCAATCCACCTGGGCTGGGACACCGGTCGTCACAGCAAGAACGTGACCCCGGAACAGGCGATGGCGCTGGATCTCACCCCCAAGACCATCACCGCCTTCATGGTGGGGCTGAGCAACCGGATCCTGGCGTTCCAGTTGCAGCGCAGCGTCAACACCTATCCCAGAGAGCCCCTGATGGCCATCCTGCCGGGAGCCGCTCTGCAGGAGCTCTGGGGGCTGATGAGCGTGGCGGAGACCGCCCTGTCGGTGATCGCGGGCTTCGTGGTGGTGGCGGGCCTCATCGGCATGCTGACCACCCTGCTCGCCGGCCTCAACGAGCGGCGCCGCGAGCTCGCCATTCTGCGCTCCCTGGGGGCGGGCCCTGCCCACCTCTTCCTGCTGCTGGCGCTGGAGGCGATGGCGCTCACCACGGCGGGCATCGCCCTCGGGGTGGCCGCGCTCTACCTCGGTCAGGGGCTTGCTAGCCCCTGGCTGCTCAGCCACTATGGCCTGCAAATGAGCCTGGGTCTGCCGAGCGCCTATGAGTGGCAACTGCTGGGCCTGGTCTGGCTGGCGGGCATGGTGATCGGGCTGCTGCCTGCCGCCCGCGCTTACCGCTACAGCCTGAGCGACGGCATGAGCATTCGCGTCTGACCCGACGCATCCGACCAAGAGAGAAGAACAGATGATGAAGTGGAAAATAGTGGCGCTGCTGGCCAGCCTGCTGGTGCTGCCTGCCATGGCTGCAGATTACAAGACCATCGACTGGGATATCCTCATCCCGGAGGGGGAAAAACTGCTGCCACCGCCCCAGGTCAGCCATGATGGCGACTTCTCCTCGGTGCCGCAGCCGGTGGGGGGCGTCAACAAGAAGCTGGACAATCAGGAGGTGCGGATCCCCGGGTTCGTGGTGCCCCTGGAAGGGGATGCCAAGACCATCACCGCCTTCCTGCTGGTCCCCTACTTTGGCGCCTGCATTCACGTACCGCCCCCGCCCACCAACCAGGTGATCTACGTGAGCTACCCCAAGGGGGCGCCGGTGGATGACCTCTGGGACGCCATCTGGGTCAAGGGCAAGATGCACACCGTCAGCTCCAGCCACGAGATGGCCACCGCCTCCTACTCCATGGACGCGGTCGAGGTCAGCGTCTACGAAGAGTGAGCCCCTGATGGCCTCCCCCGGGAGGCCATTTTTTTATCCCGTGACGACCCCGGCAAAGGGATTGTTCATGGATCTGGTTGGAGTAACATTCACTACCAGACCTTGCCATCACGGAGCCAGCATGGCTGACCTGCCCCCCAAGAAAGAGAGTTCCATCCTGAGCAGCCAGGAGCAGACCCTGCGCCTGGCCCGCAGCCGCGGCATCGATGGCATGCTCACCCGCAACAGCGACAGCACCTTCGAGCAGCGCGCCACCTTTCGCCAGTTGGCGGAGCAGGCTACCCGCCAGCGCAATCTGGAATCCATCATGGTGATGGCCGCGCGCCACTGCGAAGAGACCGCCGCCGGCGGCGAGATAGACAGCGACTGGCTTACCCGCTTCCTGCAACTGGCCGAAGACATCAGCATGACCCCCATGCAGCAGTTGTGGGGCCGCATCTTCGCCCTGGAAGTCGCCACCCCGGGCCGCTTCTCCATCCGTGCCCTCAACACCCTCAAGGAGATGACCCAGCGCGAAGCCCAGCTGTTCCAGCGCATCTGCGCCCTCTCCTGCCACTACGAGGGCAGCGACGAGCAGCGTCTGCTGCTGGGCATGCACAAGGGGGCCAGCCTGCTCAGTCGCGCCAAGGTCACCCGGATGGGGCTCGGCAAATACCGGGTGCCCTACAGCGCCCTGCTGCTGCTGTGCGATCTCGGGCTGCTGCACCGTGGTGAGCTCGAATCCGGTCCCCTGCCCGCCGACGGGGTCGAGCTGGCCTTTGGCAACCAGCGCTGGCGTCTGCGCCAACGCCAGAGCAACCTCACCCTGCTCTATTACCGGCTCACCCCCATCGGCAACGAGCTTGCCCTGCTGCTGGACGAGCCCCCTTTGGAGGAGTACCTGCAGGATCTGAAGACCCTGCTCTCCACCCACCTGCAGATAGAGACCCAGATGTCGGCCCCGGTCAGCGAGCCGGATCTGCCCGCCTGAGGCTGGCGGAGGCCCAGGCCCCGCCTTGCCAAATTGCGAAACCCGCCACGCCATTGCCAAAACGGCTCCCAAAAAGCGAATCCTGACGGCCGGGACAGACGCGAGCCCGGGCCATGTTCCCCCCTCTGCGGGTTTTGAGCGAAAAAGATACATATAGAGCGCAATTTAAGCGTTTTTGGGCACTCTGGTGTACGAATTGCAACCAGACTCTCTTTCCTCTGTCAGGCAGGAAGTACCATGAGAGTCAATCAACCCGTTACCCAGCGTGAGCGCCTCTACCCGTCGCACCAGAACCTGATCTCCACCACGGATCTGGAGAGCCGCATCACCTATGCCAACGATGAGTTCTGCCAGATAGCCGGCTTCACCCTGGAGGAGCTGCAAGGGGCTCCCCACAACCTGGTCCGCCACCCCGACATGCCGCCCCAGGCGTTTGCCGACATGTGGCGCCATCTGCGGGAAGGCAAAAGCTGGATGGGCCCGGTCAAGAACCGCTGCAAGAACGGGGATCACTACTGGGTCAACGCCTTCGTCACCCCCATTCAGGACGCAAGCGGCAAGGTGGTGGAGTACCAGTCGGTGCGCACGGCGCCGGACGACGCGATCAAGCAGCGTGCGGAGCGGGTCTATGACGAGATGCGCCGCGGCAAGACCCCCCGGGCCCTGCGCCTGCCCCCCTGCTGCCACACCCTGGGGATCCACCTCTGCCTGATGGCGCTGCTGGCCAGTCTGGTCACCCTCGGCTATCAGCACGGCCCGGGCTGGCCTCTGCTCATCGGCGCCCTGCCCCTGGTGGTTGCGCTCGTCATCTGCCAGACCCTCTCCCGGCGCCTCGCCCGGCTGGAGACCCTGGCCCGCCACCGTTTCGACAACCCCTTGATGCAACTGCTGTATACCGGCCGGGTCGATCGTCTGGCTGCCGTCGAGCTCGCCATGAAGATGAACCAGGCCGAGTTCAATGCGGTGCTGGCCCGCACCCAGCAGACCTGCCAGCAGATCGTGCAGGCGGCGCAGACGGATCTGAACAATGCCGAGTCCATCACCGGCAACCTGCAGCAACAGCAGGCCCAGACCAACCAGGTCGCGACCGCCATCACCGAGATGACGGCGTCCATTCGCGAGGTCTCCCACAGCTCGAGCGCCTCCTCGGACAGCCTGGACAACACCGCCGTGCTGTTTCGGGAGGGCAATCGCAGCGTGCTCGATACCGTGGCGGCGGTGGAAGGGGTTCACGGCGAGCTGCTCACCTCCCGCGCCGTGATAGAGGCGCTGGCCAGCCAGTGCCGCGCCATCGACGGCATCCTGGACGTCATCAACAACATCGCCAACCAGACCAACCTGCTGGCCCTCAATGCGGCCATCGAAGCGGCCCGGGCAGGCGAGTCCGGTCGCGGCTTCTCGGTGGTGGCGGACGAAATCCGCACCCTGGCCATCAAGACCCAATCCTCCACCGGCGAGATCCAGCAGATGATAAGCCTCTTGCAGGCCAGCGCCGACGATGCCCAGCAGGCCATGGCGCAAGGGGAACAGCTCTCCGCCAGTTGCCGCCTCAAGGCCGCCGCCACTGGCGATATCCTGCAACAGATAAGCGAACGCCTGTTGCAGGTGACCGCAGGCAGCAACCAGATAGCCCAGGCGGTGCAGGAGCAATCCCTGGTCACCCAGGACATCCACCACAGCGTGCTGGACATCAAGCGTCTGGCCGACGACTCCAGCCAGGGCAGCCGCCACGCCGTGCAGGGCATCATTGCCCTCGTGAAGCAGCTCGGGGATCTGGAGCGGCTGGTACGCCAGTTCCAGCAGCATCCCGCCACCCGGCCAACCAGCACCGCCCTGACCAGCGGCCAACCTCTGCTGGCCCGCTAAGCCTTCACGGAGCAAACCAGACCCAAAGACCGTGCGCTAACAATAAAAACGGGCCCCTGCCGTCACCGGCAGCGGGCCCCTCTTTTGGGTGGTGCATGGGCATCTGAGTGGGTTTCAAATTCGAGTCCTCGACTGAACTAGCGGGTCTTTCGCCCCCTCCCAACCACCTGCTCGCCCGTGCCAGGCCGACCCTCTCGGCTGCACCGCATGGCCCTCGGCAGGGCAATGACCTCACTCCCCCATCCATACACCGTGAATGTTGGGCGCTGGGCCTTGAGCGTTGAGCGTTGAGCGGGAAGCGGGAAGCGGGAAGCGGGAAGCGGGAAAGCGTTGCACCTTGAGATCCCTCTTATCCAACCTGACGCAGGCCCCGCTGACCCCTCAATTTATTGATCTTGCGCGAGAAATCACCCGATCCCTCTTCCCTAACCAGCTCCGTTCGGTAACATGGCAATCGGGATTACCTCTTGTCGGAGTCAGCCATGAACCAGACCGGAGCCACAGGAAAAGTGCAGCAGGCTGGAGGCTGAAATTCAGGGGCGGTAGCGTGTTTTTTGCCGGTTGGTGCAGAGCGCAGCGGCGCCCAACAGACGAGCATGGTCACATGAACCAGAGTGGGATAAAGAGGGATGGGGTCGAACGGTAACTAAAAATAGGTGATGCAACCAAAGTCAGACGGGACTTCCAGCCACGTTGTATTGCTCCTGATGAGGTTGATGTCCCTCTCGGTTTTGGCGTTGAAATTCTATTTTCTGCTGCACACATGGTCGATATTGAACGACCACCTCAAGAGTATATTGATTGGCAATGAGGTCAAAAGCCAGAGGGAACCTGGTCACGAAACGGATGCACAATCGATGCGTAAAAAGAAACTGTCATCGCTCGGTGTTTTCAGTCCCATTGACCTAAATGGTTATTTTGTTGCCGCAGAGTTTAGCGGTTATATGTTATCAGCCCCTTGGTGGGCATTACTATTCACAAGGATGTGTCATGAAGAAATCCTCTATTGGTGCTGTGTTTTTACTTAGTTCAAGTGCGCTAGCCAACCCATATAAAAGTGAATTTGTTGAGGTGGCATTTCAAATACAAGAAGGAAAAAATACATTTCAATTGGTCTGTCAACCCAAGCTCACCATGGGGGAGCTGCCCAAAAACTGGGTTGATGTGTGCAATCAGATTGGCAAGAAGTTTTTGGAGTTGGCTGTCGAAAGCGGAATGAAGGTCGACCCCATTGACAACGCGTTTGGTTTGGCTGGTGAACTTGCTCAAAAAATGTCGAGTGACTTGCCAGAGAATGTTGTCCCCACACAAATTATTAGCCGTGAATTTGGTGGTTAATCGCTGATAACAAGGTGCGAGAACCAATAAAAGCCGGGCTGGGGCGGTTTTCACTACGCCTCCTCAGCCCTTTTATCCATTCAAGAGGAATGAAGGTTTCAGCACCGATTAACGAACTGCCTCTATCATGACTATCAGGAAACAAGATGCAAGTCCGCGCAATATCTTTACTCTTGCTCATGTTGACCTGCTCGGTAAGTGCAACAGAGATCATGACTCGCACAGTTAGCAGGGATGATGGTTCGTTTATCTCCTATTATCTTGTCCAACATGCCCATGACACAGATACACTGCTGTTGATCCTGCAAGGCTCTGATTGCAATAGTGTGTTGAAAATAGAGTCCATACTCACCGAGTATAAAAATGTCTGGCCAGAAGCTGATGTTTTGCTAATCGAAAAGTACGGCATCAATCGCAAGTTAAAATACAGTAGCGACCCGGCACGCAAAGACTACCCAGCTCAGTACCTTGAAAAGGACAATCCTGCGCAGCGGGTAGCGGATATCAACACTGTGCTCGATATCGTTCGAAAAGACGGGCAATACAAAAAGCTCATCCTATTGGGCGGCAGTGAAGGTGCCGTTATCGCCAACCTGGTGAGTGCAGATATTGACTACCTTGATGCCACCATCGCCTTTAATGGCGGTGGCCGCTGGTTTATCGATGACGTTTCACACAGCATCGCGGTAAAGCATAAAAACCCCGAAGCGGCGAGAAAAGAGATCGACGATTTCAAAGGGTTTGCCGAGCATGTTCTTAACAACAAACCCTTTGAGCTTGACGTGAGTGGACACGGTTATCATTGGTGGCAGCAGATGCTCTCCATCGATCAGCTTGATATCCTTAAAAAGGTAAAGTCTCCTTTGCTGATCGTGCAGGGGGGAATGGATACTTCGGTATCACCGCAAAAAACAGATGAGTTGGTGCAGCGCCTTAAAGCACTCGGGAAGAACAATATCGAGTATCGGCGTTACGAAGCACTGGATCATGGGTTGAAAGACAGCGACGGGAAAAGCCTGCGCAAAGAGGTTATCCGCGATATAAATATATGGTTAAGATCAAAGCTAGGCAATCCAGCCAATAAATCCAGCGACAACTGATTGAAGCGCTGAATATTGAAACTCAGGGACGGTCACGTGGTGGTTGTGGGTTAGCGCAGAGCGAAGCCCAACGGACGAGTATGATCACCTCAACCAGAGCGGGATAAATATGGATTTGGTTGTTCGGTAAACGTTCGGCTTCACTGCGTTCAGTACCAACCTACAATTTTTAGCCAAACATTCTAGATATTACCAGAATGCGCATCTTGCCCAGACAAGGAAACCCTCCGCATACAACGGCTGACCACATGGTAATCGGGAGTGTCTTACATGCTAATCTGACGTGAACGAGCGATGGTCATGGCAAACTCCTTGACTGGCTACCCATCAAGCGAAGCAGCATGCTACGCTGCCGTCAAATTGGTGGATGTCCCGAAACTAATGTAATTATCACCACTTATTTATCATAGGTTTATCATGAAAACTAAAAAGATTCAGTTACCTAAGCTACTTGAATTAAGTGTTGATAAGGCAACAAATAAAGTAAGCAACCGCGAGAGTGAGCATAGAGAATTCAAGCTTAAATTCGAAAACAACAACCTACCAAAATTTGCAAAGACAATGGCAGCCTTTGCGAATCGAGATGGTGGTGTCCTTTTTTTTGGTGTAAAAGATAAGCCTCGAGAGCTGATAGGGATCGTAGAAGCTGAAGCCCCAGATGATGTAGTCATCACAAACTTTTTAAAAGAGTACTTTCAGCCAGAGATCCTTTTCGAATCACATGTAATTGAAAAACACGGTCTAAAAATTCATGCTTTGTTGGTTAAGCCAGCTCACAGAAAACCAATAATTTGCAATAAATCAAAATCAATCAGAGCTGAACAAGGTAAGCCTGATAAAGAAGTTCTACGCGAAGGTGCAATTTATTATAGATATTCAGCCTCCACTGATGAAATAAAATATGCTGATTTAATATACATGCTTGATACTGAGCGTGAATCTTATTTCAAAGCAATGATTGACAATATTACGCTACTGAATAAAGTGGGCATAGATAAAGCAGCAGTTATTGATGCTCATGAGTTATCTGGAAATGATCAGGCAGCTTCTGTATATTTAACAAATGACACCGCGCAAAAACTAAACTGGATTGATAGCGGGAGTTTTGTTGAGGATGAAAATGAAGGTGGAAAAGCTTATTATGTGGTTAGAAAAGTTGAAATAAAACATGGCATTGAGATACAAAAACCTGTCGATTTTGCAAACACGCACCCCTTGACAAAAACAGCTCTTTCTAAAAAAGTAAAAATTGACAACCCTTACTTTGACGCTGTTACATGGAAACTTGGGATAAAAGACAACCCAACATATCATATTCCATCCCATCACGGTTTAAATAAAATCCATAAATATACAGAAGCATCTGCAAATCTAATTCTTAAAAGTTTCCCATTTGATATGAAAAATCGAAAAGATAAATTCAAGGAAATATATGATGAATATCATGCTGCTCTACGCTAAAGAACACACAACTGTGTTTTAACCTCTGGCGGCACTACGTGCTACTGCATAAAGCTAATTTATAAAACAAGGGAATGTTTATGTCTGATTTATTTTCATCACAAGCAGGTACTCTTGCATATGGTATTACCTTGTTCGAACAATACATAAATAGAGCTCACAAAGCATATGAAGATGAAGAATTTTTTGATTGGCCAACTATATTTTTGACGACTACATTGCAAGCAACCTCAGTATCATTAATAAAGCTATTGCCTTCTGCAGATGATACAAATGAAATATTAGATAAACGTTCAATTGCATCTTTAGTTAGAAATATCATTGATACTCATGATGTTTTAGACATGATGAGTAATGCAGATACACCTGAAAGATTGAGCCTTCACCGTAACATTTTGGGCATGTATATATCAGGCCGCATTAGCAAAATCCAAAAATCGATAGATAATGAAAGAGCCGAAAAATTTTATCCTTACTCAAAAGAACAGTATTGGAAAAAAATCAAATCATCTCCCTGTTATTCTCACCGACTTGATAAACTGAAAAATGGTGAAGGTGTTTTCTATAACACTAGAATGGAAAGGTTAAAAAATTCTTGTGAGGAACATGCCGACTTCGTCTCTGGTATTATTGCTGACTTATCAACACTCGTACATTCAATTCCACCGACCCTTTGGCTCAGTGGTTTAAATGAAATTTATAATAATTCAGAAGGCAATAGAAACATGGTTTCAATTTGGTTAAGAGTTGCAAACTTCTTCTTTGCTCGTTCTATATCTTGTTTTTTAAAAGTAACTAAATATGATGTCACTCCCGAACTACAAAAATATATCACACATCATAAAAAGGTCTTCTCATAGAAGAATAGTTTTATAACAAATTTGAAAATTGACAGTACTATATACGGCTATTAAAAGTAAAAGTCAGAGGGAAATTCACCTTTGAGCACCATACTACATGTCCTATTAACCCGTTAGCTACTGACAACAAAGGAAATAGTTAGAAGACAATAAACAAGAGGGCAAACGCCCCCTTATTTATCAATATTCGACACTGACAACCGACCTTAGTCAATCAACCCCCGCTGCCGCAGTGCGGTTAGCAGCTCATCCACCAAGGCTTCCACCGGCTTGCCGGCATTCAGCAGATGGATTTCTGGATTTTCCGGGGCCTCATAGGCGGAGTCGATGCCGGTAAAGTTGCGGATCTCCCCTGCCCGCGCCTTCTTGTAGAGCCCCTTGGGGTCGCGCTCTTCACAGACGCTAAGGGGCGCATCCACAAACACCTCGACAAATTCCCCTTCACCCACGAGATTGCGCACCAGTTGTCGCTCGGCACGGAACGGCGAGATAAAGGCGGTGAGGACGATAAGTCCCGCATCCACCATCAGTTTTGCCACTTCGCCGACCCGGCGGATATTCTCCTGGCGGGCGGCGTCATCGAAGCCGAGATCGCCACAGAGGCCGTGGCGCACATTGTCCCCATCCAGCAGATAGGTGTGCTTGCCCGAGGCGGCCAGCGCCTGCTCCAGCGCCCCCGCCAGGGTGGATTTGCCCGCCCCGGAGAGCCCGGTGAACCAGATCACCAGGGGCTTTTGCCCCTTCTGCTCGGCCCGGCTCTGTTTGTCGACGGCATGGGCATGCCACACGATATTGCTCATCCAACACTCCTTGATTGGCGCTCACGCCTCAAAACTTAAACTGTCCGGCACCACAGGGAGCCACCTCGGACTATCAGCCGACAACGTGCTGATGCCATGGCATTGCTCACCCAACACTCCTTGATTGGCGCTCACGCCGCGATACTGAAAACTGTCCGTTACCGCAGGGAGCCGCCTCGCACCATGAGGCGGCAAGGTGCTGATGCCCTGATATTGCGCATGCAACCCCCCTGATTGGCGCTCACGCCTGGATGCCAGTGCCCTGGCACTCCCCTGCATCATAAGCTGTCTTGATAAAAGCCGCGTTAACATAAGCAGCGCTTAACACATCCCTCGGTATCAGACCTTAAAACGGAAACAGCAGGGGCACCATGACGATCACCCCGATGCTGTAGGCCAGGGAGACCGGCAGGGCCAGCTTGAGATAATCCGGCATCTTGTAGTTGCCCGCCGCATAGACCATCAGGTTGGTCTGATAGCCGTAGGGCAGGATAAAGCTGGAGCTCGCCCCGAACAGCACCGCCAGAATGAACGGCATGGTGGAGACATCCATGCTGAGCGCCAGCTGGAATCCCATGGGGAAGGCCAGGGCCGCCGCCGCGTTGTTGCTCATCAGCTCCGTCAACACCAGGGTAAACAGATAGATCCCCACGAAGGCGATAAAGGGACTGGCCCCGTTGAACTCCCCCATCAGCCAGTCGGCGATGAGCTTGGCCAGGCCGCTCTTCTCCAGCTGATCGGCGATGGCGAGCGCCCCGCCCACCACCAGCCAGATATCCAGGGGAAAGCGGCGGCGGATCTCGTCCAGGGTCAGGATGCGTGAAAACAGCAGTACCACCAGCATCACCAGCAGCCCCTTGAAGAGCGGCACCAGATCGAGCACCGACAGGGTCAGCACCCCGAGGAACCCCGCCACCACGGCGGCGCTGCGCGTGGCATCGAGCCGGGTGGAGGCCTCCAGCCCGCTCACTACCACGAACTCCCGGGAGAGGGACTTGTTGCCAGCAAACTTGGGGCCTGGGGCCAGCAGCAGGGTATCCCCTGCGTGCAATTCAATCTGGCCGAGGCCGCCGGTGAGCTGGGTCTCGCCCCGGCGCACCGCCAGCACCACCGCATCGAAGTGGGTACGAAACTCCGCATCCTTGATGGTCTGCCCCACCAGCCGCGAGCTGTGGCTGACGATCACCTCCACCAGGTGCTGGCCGTTGAGCCGGTGCTGGCCGTAGAGATCCAGCCCTTTGAGCTCCTGCAACACGCCGACGCTCTCCACGTCACCGCAAAACAGCAGCATGTCTCCCTCGTGCAGCTCGTGTTCCGGCTGCACCGGGCAGATCACCTGGTTGCCCCGGATGATCTCGGCGAGATAGAGGCTTTTCAGGCTGCGCAGGCCGTTCTCCTTGACGCTGCGCCCGGCCATGGGGGAGCCGAGGCCCACCTTGGCTTCGAGAAAATAGCCGGATTCCCGGCTCATCTCGGTGTCCTGCTCCGGCAGATGGCGGGCAAACAGCAGCACGGCGATGAGGCCGGTCAGCAGGGTCCCCGCCCCCACCATAAAGAAGTCGAACATGCCGAGCGGCTTGGCCCCCATCTTGATGAGGAAGCTGTTGACGATAAGGTTGGTGGAGGTGCCGATCAGGGTCAGCACACCGCCAAAGGTCGCCGCGAAGCACATGGGCAACAGCAGCCGGGAGGGCGCATGGTTGGGGTTGCGCTTGACCGCCCCCAGCATGGACGCCACCACGGCGGTGTTGTTGACGAACGCCGACAGGAAGGCGGTGGAAAACCACACCTTCACCAGCACCTTGTTGAAGGAGCCGGTGCCCACCAGGTTGGCAAACCAGCTCATGACCCGGGTCTTCTCCACCGCGAGCGATACCAGCAGCAGCAACACCAGGGTCAGCAGGGCGCTGTTGGTATAGCCCGCCACCACGGCGTTGATGTCCGCCAGGCCGCTCAGGTAGGTGATGAGCACGGCGCCCGAGAAGAGCAGCGCCGGCCGGAGTTTGCCCTGGATCAGCAGGGCGACGAGGGCAGCCAGCAGACCCAGCACCAGGGATTGTTGCCAGGTCATGGGCTTACTCCTTGCCGGAATCGTTGCTGATGGTCAGCGCCTGCCAGTGGGGGAAGTGCTTGCGCACCAGGGCGTTGAGCTCCACTTCGAACTCGCTGTATTGCCCTGCCATCACCTTGGCCGCCAGCCCTTCCACTATCATGCCGGCACCCACGGTGACGTTGGTCAGCCGGTCGATGAGGATGAAGCTGCCGGTGTCGCGGATCTCCTTGTAGGGGTCGAACGCCACCGGGTCGGTCAGGCTGAATTCGCACAGGCCGATCTCGTTGAGCTTGAGCTCGGAGGCGGGCAGCTCGTCGAGCTTGTTGATCTCGATGCGGTGGCGGATGGCCTCCACCTGGCCACGGCTCTTCTTGGTGGCCAGCTTGACGTCATAGACCCGGCCCGGTTGCAAGGACTCTTCCCCCATCCAGACGATGTGAGCCAGCACGTTCTGGGTCACCTGGGGCTTTTTCGCCGCATCCACCAGCAGGTCGCCCCGGCTGATGTCGATTTCGTCCGCGAAAGTGACCGTGATGGCCTGACCCGGCAGGGCGTACTCCAGATCCCCGTCGAAGGTGACGATGCGGGTCACCGTGCTCTCTTTGCCGGACGGCAACACGGCAAGCTTGTCGCCCACCCGCAGGATGCCGGAGGCGAGCGTGCCCGCGAAGCCGCGAAAATCGAGGTTGGGGCGATTCACGTACTGCACTGGCAGGCGCACCGGGTGACGCTCCAGCTCGCGCTCCACTTCGGCAGACTCCAGCAAGGAGAGCAGGGTCTCGCCCTGATACCAGGCCAGCTTGTCGCTCGGGTTCACCACGTTGTCGCCATCCAGCGCCGAGACCGGCACGATGTGGATGGTGTCGACGCTGAGCTTCTTGGCGAATTCGCGGTACTCCAAGCTGATGCGCTCGAACACCTCCTGGCTGAACTCCACCAGGTCCATCTTGTTCACTGCCACCACGAACTGCTTGATGCCGAGCAGGCTCGCGATAAAGCTGTGGCGGCGGGTCTGATCCAGCACCCCCTTGCGGGCGTCGATCAGGATGATGGCCAGATCGCAGGTGGAGGCGCCGGTAGCCATGTTGCGGGTGTACTGCTCATGGCCCGGGGTGTCCGAGATGATGAATTTGCGCTTGGCGGTGGAAAAATAGCGGTAGGCCACGTCGATGGTGATGCCCTGCTCGCGCTCCGCCTGCAGGCCGTCCACCAGCAGGGCCAGGTCCAGCTTCTCGCCGGTGGTGCCGAGCTTCTGGCTGTCGGACTCCAATGCCTTCAGCTGATCTTCATAGATCTGCTGGGAGTCGTGCAGCAGGCGGCCGATGAGGGTGCTCTTGCCGTCGTCCACGCTGCCGCAGGTGAGAAAACGCAGCAGGCTCTTGTGCTGCTGGGCGTGCAGGTAGGCTTCAATGCCCTGTTCGCTGATGGCGGTCTGAATGTGGTTGTTCATGTTGCGATTCCTTAGAACATTTTTTAGAAATAGCCCTGACGCTTCTTCTGCTCCATGGAGCCGGCCTGATCGTGGTCGATGAGCCGCCCTTGCCGCTCGCTCGAGGTGGTGATCAGCATCTCTTCGATGATCTCCGGCAGGGTGGTGGCATTGGATTCGATGGCCCCGGTCAGCGGGTAGCAGCCGAGGGTACGGAAGCGCACCAGCTCCTGCTTCACTTCATCTTCCGGGCCGATGGGCATGCGATCGTCATCCACCATGATCTTGATGCCGCCGCGATCCACCACGGGGCGCATGGCCGCGAAGTAGAGCGGGACTATGTCGATGTTCTCGAGATAGATGTATTGCCAGATGTCCAGCTCGGTCCAGTTGGAGAGCGGGAAGACACGGATGCTCTCGCCCTTGTTGACCTGGCTGTTGTAGACGCGCCACAGCTCCGGGCGCTGGTTCTTCGGATCCCAGCGGTGGGACTTGTCGCGGAAGGAGTAGACGCGCTCCTTGGCGCGGGATTTCTCCTCGTCGCGACGGGCACCACCGAAGGCGGCGTCGAAGCCGTATTTGTTGAGCGCCTGCTTGAGCCCCTCGGTCTTCATGATGTCGGTGTGCTTGCTGCTGCCGTGCACGAAGGGGTTGATGTCCATGGCCAGACCGTCCGGGTTCTTGTGGACGATGAGATCCAGCCCGAACTTTTTGGCGGTCTCGTCCCGGAACTTGATCATCTCCTTGAACTTCCAGTTGGTGTCCACGTGGAGCATGGGGAAGGGGATCTTGCCCGGGTAGAAGGCCTTGCGGGCCAGGTGCAGCATGACGGAGGAGTCCTTGCCGATGGAGTACATCATCACCGGGTTTTCAAATTCGGCGGCCACCTCGCGGATGATATGGATGCTCTCGGCTTCCAGCTGTTGCAAGTGGGTAAGTCTTTCACGGTCCATGTCTGGGTCCTCGGTTCATTGCTATCGCACCTGCTCGGGGCGCGGTGTTGGTTCAGTTCGGTGCCGCCTTGGCCGCACCGTCAAATCGATTCGGGTCTCGCCTCTCAGGCCAGGCTCACCAGCTTGAGCTCGTGGCCGCTTTCTGTCTCCTGCCCTTGCCCCTGTTCGCCAAACCAGGCGAGTTGCTGGCGCAGTGCCACCACTTCACCGATGACGATAAGCGACGGGCTCACCGCCTGCTGGGCCAGTTCGGCCAGATCCGCCAAGGTGCCGGTCAGCACCCGCTGACGGGCCGTGGTGCCCCGCTCGATGATGGCGATGGGGGTGGCGGCGCGTCGGCCATGGCTCACCAGTTGCTGCTGGATATGCTCGGAGCGCATCAACCCCATGTAGATGACCAGGGTCTGGTTGGTGGCCGCAAGCTGCTGCCAGTCGGGCTCCTTGCCCTCCTTCTGGCAGTGGCCGGTGATGAAGACGGCGCTCTGGGCATGGTCGCGGTGGGTGAGCGGAATGCCCGCATAGGCGGTGGCACCGGCGGCGGCGGTGATGCCGGGCACCACGGAGAAGGGAATGCCCTCCTCGGCCAGCACTTCCAGCTCCTCGCCGCCACGGCCGAACATGAAGGGATCGCCCCCCTTGAGGCGCACCACCCGGTTACCCGCTTTGGCATATTCCACCAGCAGGCGATTGGTCTCTTCCTGGGGCACGCTGTGGGCACCCGCCTTCTTGCCGACCGACACCAGGGTGGCGTCGCGGCGCACCAGGTCCAGGATCTCGGGGGAGACCAGCTGGTCATAGAGCACCACTTCGGCCTGCTGGATCTGTTGCAGCGCCTTGAGGGTCAGCAGGCCAGGATCTCCCGGGCCAGCCCCCACCAGCACCACTTCTCCCACTTCGGTACGGGCTTTGTCCAGTCCCTCGTTCAGCCACTGCTCGGCACCCTGCCAATCGGCTTTCTCAATCAGACCGGCCAGGGTGTTGGAGGCAAAGGCGCGCTCCCAGAAGCGGCGGCGATCGGAGAGGGAGGCCAGCACCTGCTTGGCCCGGCGGCGCACCCGGCCGGAGAGCTCCGCCAGACCGCCAAGATGGCGGGGCAGCAGGCTCTCGAGCCGCTCGCGCAACAGGCGCACCAGCACGGGGGCCTTGCCGCCGCTGGAGACGGCCACCACGATGGGGCTGCGATCGATGATGGAGGGGAAGATAAAGCTGGAGCGCTCGGGGTCATCCACCAGGTTGACGAACAGACCGCGCTCGGTGGCGCTCTGGTAGACCAGGGCGTTGACCTCGAGATCGTCGGTCGCGGCCACCACCAGGATCTGCCCTGCCAGGTGGGCCGGGTCGAAACGCGCCGCCACATGGGTGAAGCGACCGGAAAATTCATGGAACTCGGGCTCGATCGCGGGAGAGACCAGGGTGATCCGGGCACCTGCCGCCAGCAGCAGGCGCGCCTTGCGCAGGGCAACCTCGCCCCCGCCCACCAGCAGTACCGGGCGGCCTTCCAACCTGGCAAACATAGGTAAATAATCCATCAGGGCCCGCTCCTCGGCATCGCGACATCTGGGGCGACTATAGGCAGGAGCGCTTATCCCTCAAAATAATAAAAAATGCTCTTTAATGCGTTTTGGTAATTAGTAAAGCCGTGTAGCGGCAATAGAGAAGCGAATCTGCTTGTGGTGGATGGCACCAGACCCTAGGCTAGTGAAAGTGTTTCATAAGGAGCTTAATCATGAATGAGTCATTGATTGTATTGGGGATCTTCATATTCCTGGTACTCGCCACCCTGAGTGCCGGCATCAAGATAGTGCCCCAGGGTTACAACTGGACCGTGGAGCGCTTCGGCCGCTACACCCGCACCCTCTCCCCGGGCCTCAACCTGCTGATCCCCTACATCGACCGCATCGGCCACAAGATCATCATGATGGAGCAGGTGCTGGACATCCCGGCCCAGGAGGTGATCTCCCGGGACAACGCCAACGTCACCATCGACGCCATCAGCTTCGTGCAGGTAGTGGATGCCCGCAAGGCGGGCTACGAGGTCAATGATCTCACCAGTGCCATCCGCAATCTCACCATGACCAACATGCGGACCGTGCTCGGCGCCATGGAGCTGGACGAAATGCTCTCCCAGCGCGACACCATCAACGAGAAGCTGCTGCGCACCATGGATGCCGCCACCGCCCCCTGGGGCATCAAGGTGACCCGGATCGAGATCAAGGATGTGCGCCCGCCCCTCGCCCTGGTGGAAGCCATGAACGCCCAGATGAAGGCCGAGCGCCAAAAGCGGGCCGAGGTGCTGGAGGCCGAAGGGGTGCGCCAGTCCAAGATCTTGAAGGCCGAGGGGGAGAAGCAGTCCCAGATCCTGAAAGCCGAGGGTGAGCGTCAGGCCGCCTTCCTCGCCGCCGAAGCGCGGGAGCGGGCCGCCGAGGCGGAAGCCAAGGCGACCCACATGGTCTCCCAGGCGATCGCCGAGGGCGACATGCAGGCCATCAACTACTTCGTGGCCCAGAAATACACCGAGGCCCTGGCCCGCATCGGTGAAGGCCCCAACAGCAAGATCATCATGATGCCCCTGGAGGCGGGCAGCCTGATAGGCTCGGTGGCGGGCATGGCCGAGCTGTTCAACAAAGACGGCAAGGCGGGCAAATCATGACAGCCCTGTTCGAGGGGCTGACCCACTGGCACTGGCTGGGACTCGGCTTCGTGCTGCTGGCCATCGAGGTGATGGGGTCGGTGGGCTTCCTGCTCTGGACCGGCATCGCCGCCCTGGAGGTGGGGCTCTTGCTGCTGGTCTGGCCCTTCGGCTGGCAGGCGCAGTTGCTGCTCTTCGCCCTGCAATCCCTGCTCACCACCTGGGCCTGGTGGCGCTGGCAGCATCGCCGGGATCGCTCCGGGCTGGATGCCGCCGCTCCCATCAACGAGCGGATGCAAAGCTACATGGGCCGCGAGCTGACCCTGCTGGACGAGGTCAGCCAGGGGATGAGCCGGGTGCATCTGGACGACACCGTCTGGACGGTGCGCTGCAACGCGCCGCTGCCGGCTGGCAGCCGGGTCAAGGTGGTGGGGGCCGACTCCCACATCCTGCTGGTGGAACCCCTCGGCTGACCGGGCAACGCCCCGCCATGGCCATAAAAAAACGGGCCCGGCGCGAGTGCGCCGGGCCCGTTTTTCAATGAGGTGCTGGCTTAGTTGGCCTTGGCATCGCTCACGGCAGCTTCAGCCTTGGTGGCCACGTCAGCGGCAGCCTTCTCGACAGTAGCGGAAGCTTCGGAAGCAGCCTTCTCGACGGTAGCAGACGCTTCGCTAGCGGCTTTCTCGACAGTGGCAGCAACGTCTGCGGCCGGGGTCGCAGCCGGAGCGGCAGCTTCTTCTTTCTGACCACAGGCGGTCAACATCAGACCCAGGATACCGGCTACCAGTACTTTGTTCATGTGCATACCCTCAAAAAAAGATGGAGAGATGGTGCAGGGACCATCACTGTACGCCCCGGCTCCTGTCGGCACACCGGCCGCTGGAGCCCGAAGGCGCGCGAAATATATCCCCATATGCGGCCGATGAAAACGCGTATCACAATGATATTTTCTCGTTGGCATGATAAGAAACACTGCTGCAACGACAAATATTAATATAAAACACCCACTCACCACCAAATTCGCACAACAAATCGCCAATTACCTGGCAATTGCCAGTCAGCCATTGTCTTTCTGTCAGGCTCTCGGCGCTGCCGGATAACGCCGTCAGTCAGACAGCTTCTGACAAGGCAGGCGCCGCCCCTGCTGGTCGCTCTCCCGGGCCAGGTCCAGCAAGGCCATCACCGCCAGAGCCTCGTCGGCCGGCACCGGGTTCTCCCCTTCTCCCCGGATGGCGGCGCAGACGCCGCGATAGTAGGCGCCGTAGTCCCCCGCCTCGCCAGCCACGGTCTGCTGCACGAGCTGACCGTCCCGGATCTGGCTGAGCTGGCCGGGGGCGGGATCCACGCCCCAGTCCGCCGCCGGAGGCCGCTTGCCCTCCTTGAGCTGCTCCTCCTGCACGTCCATGCCGAACTTGATGAAGGAGCCCTGACTGCCGTGCACCACGAAGCGGGGCATCACGGCCGACACCAGACAACTGCCGTGCAGAATGACCCGCATCTCGCCATAACCCAGCACCACATGGAAGTAGTCGTCCGCCAGGGCCCCGGGGCGCTGCTTGCCCAGATCCGCCTGCAACCAGTCCGGCTGACCGAACAGCTGGAGCGACTGATCGAGGATATGAGGGCCGAGATCGAACCAGAGACCGGAGCCCGGGCCGCCCGCCTCGCGCCAGCGCTGGCGCACCTCGGGGCGATAACGGTCGAAGTGGGATTCGAACTGGGCGACTTGCCCCAGCGCCCCCTCCGCCAGCAGACGGCGCACCGTGAGGAAGTCCCCGTCCCAGCGTCGGTTGTGGAAGATGCTGAGCAGCCGCTGCTGCTTCTCCGCCAACTCGACCAGCGCCTTCGCTTCGGCCAGATCCAGGGCGAACGGCTTGTCGATCACCACGTGCTTGCCCGCCAGCAGGGCCTCGCGAGCGATGGGGGCGTGGGTGTCGTTGGGGGTGGCGATCACCACCAGATCGAGGCTGTCATCGGCCAGCACCTGCTCCAGGGTGCCGACCCGGGTGCCGGGCAACGCGGCCTGTACCTTGGCGGCATCCCGGCTCACCACCCAGCGCAGGGTCAGGCCCGGGGTCGTGGCCAGGAAGGGGGCGTGAAAGGTCTGTCCTGCGAAGCCGTATCCCACCAGGGCGGCGTTGATTGTGTGGCTCATCCGGTTTTCTCCACGGGTCTGTGATCATGCGAGGCAGGCGGGTCACCTGAAAAAGAGAAGGGGGCTCAAGGCCCCCCGAGTGTGCTCATCAGAGCACAGGATTTATTGCAAACACAAGCGGCGACCCTGGCGGGTCATCAGCATCACCAGCGGGGGCAGCAGCAGCCACATGTGCAGGGCCAGCTGGCTCAGGGGATCCGGCATCAGCCAACCGGTGATCCCCACCAGGGCGCCGGAGCCGCTCATCTGGAACAGGCCGAGCAGGGCGGCAGCAGTCCCGGCGCAGTGGCCGAAGGGGGCCAGCGCCATGCCGGCGGCGGCGCCCAGGATCATCGCAAAACCGATGCTGGAGAGGAACACCGGGCCCATCATGGCCAGCGGGTGCGGGATGTGCATGGCCAGGGTCAAGGTGATGGCGGAGAGCAGCAGCACCAGCAGGCCGATGCGCAGGGTCCGTCTTGGCCCTACCCGGGCGATGAAGCGCGGGGCCAGGAAGCAGGCCAGGATGTTGAGGGCCGCATTGGCGGTGAACCAGTGGCTGAAGCCACTCATGTCCAGCCCCAGGGTCACCATCAGTTGTACCGGCGCCGCCGTCACGTAGGCGAGGATCACCGCCATCGCCAGCATGCACAGCGCCGCGTTGAACAGGAAGCTCGGGGAGCGCAGCACCGGGCTGTAGCGGGACCAGCTGATGAGCGGGCCAGCACTGCTGGTCTCCTCAGGGCGGGTTTCCGGCATCCGCCACAGCAGCCAGCTGCCGACCACGACGGCGTAACCGGCCATGAACCAGAAGTTCGCCGACCAGCCCGCCTTGGCGGTGAGCCAGCCACCCAGCAGGGGCGCCAGTGCGGGGATAAAGCAGATGGCACCGTTCAGATAGGAGATCATCTGACCGCTCTTCTTGGGGCCATAGCTGTCACGGACCACCGAGAAGGCGGCCACCGAGGTGGCGCAGGCCCCGAAGCCTTGCAGCACCCGCGCCAGCATCAGCTCGCCCAGGCTGGCGGCAAAGCCGGCTGCCAGGGCGCTCAGGCCGTAGAGCAGCACGCCTCCCAGGGCAATGGGTTTGCGCCCGTAGCGATCGGCCAGCGGCCCCACCAGCAGTTGCCCCAGACCCATGCTGAACAGGAACCAGGTAATGGTGCCCTGCATCAGGGTCACTTCGGCCCCCAGCTGCTCGGCCATCTGGGGGATGGCAGGCAGATAGATGTCGATGGCCAGCGGGCTGAACAACACCAGGAGTACAAGCAAAAGAATCAATGGCATCAGTCACCTCAAGCCCTAGGAATATCGATTGGGCCGCGAGTCTACTGACTCAGAGTAATGAATTGAAATGGTATTTAATCACTTCGGTTATTCCCTGCTGGAAACATGTATCTCTTCTACCTCTCAGGGGGTGGAACCAGGATCCCCCGTTGGCACCGGATCCCGGGCAATTGGCGCTTTTACTAAACCCCTCCCCCGCATAGAATGCGCAGATTATTTTTGCGGAGGTGTGTGATGAACAAGCTTGTCCTGGCAACAGGGAACCAGAAAAAGGTGAAGGAATTGGCCGCCATGCTGGCCGATATGAAGATCCAGGTGATCCCGCAGAGCGAGTTTGCAGTCTCCGATGCCGACGAGACCGGCACCACCTTCGTCGAGAATGCCATCATCAAGGCCCGCCACGCCGCCCGCGTCACCGGCCTGCCCGCCGTGGCCGACGACTCCGGTCTGGAAGTGGATCTGCTGCACGGCCGCCCCGGCGTCTACTCCGCCCGTTTTGCCGGTGCCGGTGCCAGCGACAAGGAGAACATCGACAAGCTGCTGGCCGAGCTCAAGGGCGCGCCGGATTACCTGAAAAGCGCCCGCTTCTGGTGCGTGCTGGTCTACATGCGCCACGCCGACGATCCCACCCCCATTATCTGCCAGGCCAGCTGGGAGGGGATGATCATCGACGAACCCCGCGGCCAGCACGGCTTCGGCTACGACCCCGTGTTCTTCGTCCCCGACCACGACTGCACCTCGGCCCAGATGCCGGCGGAACTCAAGAACCAGCTCAGCCACCGTGGCCAGGCCCTGGCCAAGCTCAAAGCGGCCCTGGCGGCGGTCAACTAAAGCGCTGTCTCCCGCCGCGTTGTCATCTACAATGGGGGCCGTCGGCCCCCGTTTCGTTCGCGGCGCCCCGCCCGTTGTCACCGGCAACCAGGGCCACCCGACCCCTTTTGATTGTTGAATACTGGAAATCCCATGCTGCAACTGCCGCCCCTCTCCCTCTATATCCACGTGCCCTGGTGCGTCCAGAAGTGCCCCTACTGCGACTTCAACTCCCACGCCCAGAAGGGGGAGCTGCCCCACCTCGAGTACGTGGCAGCCCTGCTGGAGGATCTGGAGCAGGATCTGCACTGGGCCCAGGGGCGCCCCCTCTCCTCCATCTTTATCGGTGGCGGCACGCCGAGCCTGCTCTCCGTCGACGCCATGCAGGCGCTGCTGGACGGGGTGCGCGAACGCATCGCCCTGACCCCGGACTGCGAGATCACCATGGAGGCCAACCCGGGCACGGTGGAGGCGGACAAGTTCGCCGGCTTCCAGCGGGCCGGTATCAACCGCATCTCCATCGGGGTACAGAGCTTCCAGCAGGAGAAATTGACCCGGCTCGGCCGCATCCACGGCCCCGAGGAGGCGCGCAAGGCCGCCGAACTGGCCCACGCCATCGCGCTTCCCACCTTCAACCTGGATCTGATGCACGGCCTGCCGGATCAGAGCCTGGACGATGCGCTCTACGACCTGCAGCAGGCCATCGACTGCGCGCCGCCGCACCTCTCCTGGTATCAGCTCACCATAGAGCCGAACACGGCATTCGCCTCCAAGCCCCCCACGTTGCCGGAAGATGACACCCTGTGGGACATCTACGAGCAGGGCCACGCCATGCTGACCGCCCGGGGCTATCAGCAGTACGAGATCTCGGCCTATGCCAAAGAGGGGTATCAGTGTCGCCACAACCTCAACTACTGGCGCTTTGGCGACTATCTGGGGATCGGCTGCGGCGCCCACGGCAAGGTGACGGATCTTGCCAACCAGCAGATCCTGCGCACCGCCAAAGTGAAGCATCCGAAAGGTTATCTGGATCCGAGCCGCCCCTATCTGGACAGCCAATGGCAGGTGAGCGCGGACGATCTGCCCCTCGAGTACTTCATGAACCGGTTTAGATTGTTTGAACCCGCCCCCAAGGCGGAGTTCGAGGCCTTCACAGGGCTACCGCTGGAGCGGGTAGAGACCATGCTCGCCATCGCCCGGACCAAGGAGCTGATCGAGGATCTCGGCGACAGCTGGCAGCTCACGTCCCTCGGGCATCGCTACCTCAACGTGCTGCTCGAACTCTTTATGGATGAGTGAGCACGGGTTCACTCTCTTGCGTCAAGACCGCAAGTCAGCACCAGCGAATAGAAAAACAATCAGGGCGCCATTGGCGCCCTGATTGTGTTAGCTGATGCCTTGCGGCAGAAACCCGCTCAGCAGCAGACGCTTGCCATCTGCTGTTGGCCGGGCTCCCACCGCTTGCCGTGCTTGGCCTTGCGCTGATAGCTGCCCTTACCCTTCTTGCTCGGCTCGACCCGGGCCTGGAACAGGGGGGAGGTCACCAGTGCCTTGAGGTGGTTGTCCTGAATGATGCCGCGCTGATGTTCGCAGGCGGGTTCGGCGGTGACACAGGTCACCTTCTTCTTGGCCATATGGGCTCCTTGATGGGGTTGTCGTGTTTGCCTATCGTCCCTGTCTGGAAGGGCAGGTGGCGAAAAACGCGCCGATTGTGCGCCTCTTGCCTCCCCCGTGCAAGCTGTCAGGCGGGGTGATAGATAACCCGCACCAGGCCGCTTGGCAGCACGGCGCTCGACACCGGTCTCAACCCTGCGGGGAGAGGCCCGGTAAAGAGCGGGATCCCGCCCCCCAGGGTGACCGGCACCCAGAACAGGGTCAGCTCGTCCACCAGGGCCCCCTGCAGACCCTGCCTCACCAGCTCCCCGCCATCCAGATAGAGGTGACGGCTTCCCCCCTGCCACAACTCGTCCAGCACCTGCGCCAGCGCCCCCTGCCTGAACGCGACCCGAGGACGGGGGTCGGCGGGCCTGTGGGTCAGTACCACCAGCGGCTTGTCCCCGTAGGGCCACTCGGGAAAGGCGCTTACGATATCGTAGGTGTTGCGCCCCATCAGCAGGGTGTCTGCGCTCGCCATCAGGGCGCTGTACCCGGTCTCCTCCGGCCCGTCGCCACCATAGGGGGCCAGCCATGCCAGATCGCCCCCCTCCCCGGCGATGAAACCGTCGAGGGAGAGGGCGAGAAAGGCGGAGACCCGGGGCCGGCGCAGCTCAGTGCTCATGGTCGTGATGCTCGTGGCGGGAAGGGGCGCCGGACTCCAGGGTCTCGAGGATGGCGCAGTGCTCCGCCGAGCGCGGGCCGCCGCAGCAGATGTCGGAGAGGGCCTTCAGGTTCTCGCGAAAACGGGTCAGCTCCAGGAGCTTCTGCTCCACCTGTTCGAGCTTGGTGTCAGCCACCGCCTTCACCTCCTGGCAGGTGACCTTGGCCTTGTTGGTGTCCAGGGTGAGCAGCTCGCCGATATCCGCGAGGGAAAAGCCCACCGACTTGGCGCGGATGATGAACTCCAGCCGCCGCTTGTCCTGCTCCCCGTAGAGGCGATAACCGGATTCGTTGCGAATGCCCGGCGAGATGAGGCCGTTCTTCTCGTAAAAGCGCAGGGTGTCGGCCTTCACCCCGCACGCCTTGGCCAGTTCACCGATCCGATACATGGTCCTCTCCCCCCGCATGACATTCCCGACATGGTACTCAATATAAACCGGCCTCCACTATCACCTCTTTGCCCGGCGATTGCCAGTCAAAGGCAGGAAAGCAGCAGCTAACCCCTCACTTGCCGGCCATTTATCCCCAAAACACTGAAAAGACAAACGTTTCACAAAAATTCACCAGAAAACGTTTAACGCCGCATCCCACAAGGGTTTGTCTCTTTAAAAAATCCACCACAGGTCACATTTTTTGTGTAGAATACGCGCCCACAAGAGAGCGTCGCGTCAAGCGGGCATTTCCTAAAACGCTTTTGCCAACGGCCGCCCCGGGCGAGAGTGGTTTGCGAAATCCCCCACTTCCATTTATTTGGGGACTCTCTGTGTGTTGAGCCTCGCCTCCCATGGAACGGTCCCCGTTATGCTGAGGACGATAGTGTGATGGAACAAGCTCGACCCATTCGCCGTGCACTGCTGAGTGTGTCTGACAAGACTGGCATCCTGGAATTTGCCAAGGCACTCGACGCGCGCGGTGTGGCCCTGCTCTCCACCGGTGGTACCGCCAAGCTGCTGGCCGATGCGGGCCTGCCGGTGACCGAGGTGTCCGACTACACCGGATTCCCCGAGATGATGGACGGCCGGGTCAAGACCCTGCATCCCAAGGTACACGGCGGCATTCTCGGCCGTCGCGACCGGGATGACGCCATCATGGCCGAGCACGCTATCTCCCCCATCGACATGGTCGTCGTCAACCTCTATCCCCTCGCCGCCACCGTGGCCAAAGCCGGTTGCACCCTGGAAGACGCCGTCGAGAACATCGACATCGGCGGCCCGACCATGGTCCGCTCCGCTGCCAAGAACCACAAGGACGTCACCATCGTCGTCAAGGCCTCCGACTATGACCGCGTCATCGCCGAGATGGATGGCAACGGCAACAGCCTGACCCTCTCCACCCGCTTCGATCTGGCCATCGCCGCCTTCGAGCACACCGCCGCCTATGATGGCATGATCGCCAACTACTTCGGCACCCTGGTGCCCTCCTACGGCGAAAACAAGGAAGGCGACGAAGAGTCCCGCTTCCCCCGCACCTTCAACAGCCAGTTCATCAAGAAGCAGGACATGCGCTACGGCGAGAACAGCCACCAGGCTGCCGCCTTCTACGCCGAAGAGCAGGCTGCGCCGGGCTCGGTGGCAAGCGCCATCCAGCTGCAGGGCAAGGCCCTCTCCTACAACAACATTGCCGACACTGATGCGGCGCTGGAGTGCGTGAAGGAGTTCAGCGAACCGGCCTGCGTCATCGTCAAGCATGCCAACCCCTGCGGCGTCGCCATCGGTGACGACCTGCTGGCAGCCTACGATCGCGCCTACCAGACCGACCCCACCTCGGCCTTTGGCGGCATCATCGCCTTCAACCGCGAACTGGACGGCGAGACCGCCGCGGCCATCGTCGCCCGCCAGTTCGTGGAAGTGATCATCGCCCCCAGCATCAGCCAGGCAGCCCGCGAGGCGGTCGCCGCCAAGCAGAACGTGCGCCTGCTGGAGTGCGGCCAGTGGACTGCCCCGGCGCAAGGCTTTGACTTCAAGCGCGTCAACGGCGGCCTGCTGGTGCAGGAGCGCGATCTGGGCATGGTGACGCTCGGGGATCTGACCGTGGTCAGCCAGCGTCAGCCCACCGAGGCCGAGCTGCAGGATCTGCTGTTCTGCTGGAAGGTCGCCAAGTTCGTCAAATCCAACGCCATCGTCTACGCCAAGAACGGCCAGACCATCGGCGTCGGCGCCGGCCAGATGAGCCGCGTCTACTCTGCCAAGATCGCCGGCATCAAGGCCGAGGATGAAGGGCTGACCGTGGCGGGCTCCGTCATGGCCTCCGACGCCTTCTTCCCGTTCCGCGACGGCATCGATGCCGCCGCTGCCGCGGGCATCTCCTGCGTCATCCAGCCAGGTGGCTCGATGCGCGACCAGGAGGTGATCGACGCCGCCAACGAACACGGCATGTGCATGGTGTTCACCAACATGCGTCATTTCCGTCACTGACAGCCCAGGGCCGCCGATGGCGGCCCTGCCTCTTTAGCACCGGATCCTTTCCACTGGCAGTGCCACCGCAGCGCCAGTGAACTCAGACAGAAGCGAGCGAGACGATGAAAGTACTGATCATTGGTAACGGCGGCCGTGAACACGCCCTGGCCTGGAAGGCCAAACACTCCCCCCTGGTGACCCAGGTCTTCGTGGCACCGGGCAATGCGGGCACCCAGCTTGAGCCGGGCATCGAGAACGTCGCCATCCAGGCCACCGACATCGAGGGCCTGCTGGCCTTCGCCAAGGCTAACCAGATCGGCCTCACCATCGTCGGACCGGAAGCCCCCCTGGTGAAAGGGGTGGTCGATGCCTTCCGCGCCGCCGATCAGACCATCTTCGGCCCGACCGCCGCCGCCGCCCAGCTCGAAGGCTCCAAGGCCTTCACCAAGGACTTCCTGGCCCGCCACGCCATCCCCACCGCCGATTACCAGAACTTCACCGAGGTGGAGCCAGCGCTGGCCTATCTGCGCGAGAAGGGCGCTCCCATCGTCATCAAGGCCGACGGTCTGGCCGCCGGCAAAGGGGTGATCGTCGCCATGACCCTCGACGAGGCGGAAGCGGCGGTGCGTGACATGCTCTCCGGCAATGCCTTCGGCGATGCCGGCGCCCGGGTGGTGATCGAGGAGTTCCTGGACGGGGAAGAGGCGAGCTTCATCGTCATGGTGGACGGCGAGCACGTGCTGCCCATGGCCACCAGCCAGGATCACAAGCGCGCCTTCGACGGTGACACCGGCCCCAACACCGGCGGCATGGGGGCTTACTCCCCGGCGCCCGTGGTGACCGACGAAGTGCACCAGCGCGTGATGGAACGGGTGATCATGCCGACCGTGCGCGGCATGGCTGCCGAGGGCAACGTCTACACCGGCTTCCTCTACGCCGGCCTGATGATCGATGCCGAGGGCAACCCCAAGGTGATCGAGTTCAACTGCCGCTTCGGCGACCCCGAAACCCAGCCCATCATGCTGCGGATGCAGTCCGATCTGGTGGATCTCTGCCTCGCCGCCTGTGCCGGCCAGCTGGATCAGAAGGAAGCCGTCTATGACCCCCGTGCCGCCATCGGCGTGGTGCTGGCGGCGGGTGGCTATCCCGGCGACTACGCCAGCAATCACCCCATCAGCGGCCTGCCGGTGGACGAAGTGGCAGGGGAGAAGGTGTTCCATGCAGGCACCCGCCTGGAAGGACACACCAGCCTGACCCAGGGTGGCCGCGTGCTGTGCGCCACCGCCCTCGGCCACACGGTGCAGGAAGCCCAGCAGCGGGCCTATGCCCTGGCTGGTCGCATCCAGTGGGACGGCATCTTCTATCGCAAGGACATCGGCTGGCGTGCCATCGAGCGCGAGCAGGCCGAATAAGGGCCGGATCCCGATCACTCAAAGGGCCTGCGGGCCCTTTTTTTGTTGCACGGCGTCTGTTCGGGCAGTGGAATCATCCATGGATGGTGGCTTTCAAAAACAAAAACACCTGAAAAACTCACATGACGTTAAAAAATCTATTTTTGATAAATAATGGCAGCATGATTCACTGCCTGCGAGCCCCTTCCCGGACCAGATGCGCGCCCTTGTATCCCTGCCGGAGGCGAGATCCGGTGGCCGTTCTCTTTCGGCTACATTCCCACAGCAATCCCCTGCACAATTCGTCACAATTGGTCGCACTTTCTTCATACAATGATCGCCCTTTCATGGCATCATGATGCGTGAAACCGCACTCAAATGAGTGCTATAACAACCTGCAATCTCGTCGTCTCATAAGGAAATCCCATGCTGAAAACTGTGCGTCCCCTGCTGCTGCCCCTGATGTTCGGCCTGATGGCCCTGCCTGCCATGGCCGGCGATCTGGAGCAGCCGATGAAGAAGATCGGCTTCAACTACAAGCAGGCCGTCAAGGCCGACGACGCGGCCACCATGGAGAAATACATCAAGGAGATGAAGGCCCAGCTGGACGTCGCCAAGAGCAAGAACATGCCCGCCGCCAAGAAGGAGAAGTTCCTGGAAGGCATGACCGAAGTGCAGAGCGAGCTGGATGCCAGCCTGGCAGCCCTCCAGGCCGGTGACGAAGCCAAGGCGCGCGAGCACCTGGCCAAGGTCAACGACCTGAAGAAGGAGTACCACAACTATGCCAAGCAAAAAGGCTGATCCCTTCCACTGGGATGCTCTGGTGCGCCTCACCCACTGGGGTGTGGCGGCCATCTGTATCGGCAACCTCTGGCTCAACGAGGCGGGCGAGGAGTGGCACGAGCGGATGGGATACGCCGTCATGGTGCTCATCGGCATACGCCTGCTGTGGGGGCTCACCTTCGCTCGCGGCCACGCCCGCCTGCGCGCCCTCATCCCGAGCCGGGAGGATTTTCGCCATCAGGCCGACGCCCTGCGCGAACGGACCCCGCCCACCCCGGGCCATCACGGCAGCGGCAAGCTGGCGGTCTGGGCACTCTGGCTGCTGGTACTCGCCACCGCAGGGACCGGCTGGTTCCAGAACACCGAGACCGGCTTCGATCTGGGGGCGGACGACTGGCACGAGTGGTGCACCTGGGCACTCCAGGGCATGATCGCCCTGCACCTGTGCGCCATCGCCTACACCTCCTGGCGCCAGCGCAGCAACCTGGTCACCCGCATGCTGCCAGGGCGTCGTGCCCGGGCCAGTGCCGGGCAGCAGGAACCCAACGTCTGAACGTTCACGGGGCCTTGCGGGGCCCCTGTTCATCCCCTTCGCTACCCGCTTGACGGGATCTCGCACCGATCTGCTCCCCTCTGCCCCCTCCTGCTGCCACCGAATAGCATGAAAGCATTTTCATTCACATTTCTTAATTAATTCAGCCTGTTCGATTTTCAACCACGTCGATTTCATGAATGCTACGGAGCTGAACGAGGTTGTTTGTTGTCCGTTCGACTACACGACAGTGATACGTCAATAACAAGATCGAAGGGAAAATCGTCATGCACAACACACTGTTTCGAACCGCCCTGCTGGCGGCGGCACTCGGCTCTTTCAGCCACACTGCCAGCGCCGAAGGAGTCATGGTTCACCTGTTCCAATGGAAGTTCAACGACATCGCCAACGAGTGCGAGACCGTGCTCGGGCCCAAGGGGTTCGGTGGCGTCCAGATCACCCCGCCCGCCGAGCACAAGCAGGGCAGCCAGGTCTGGTGGACCGTCTATCAACCGGTCAGCTTCAAGAATTTCAACAGCTTCGGTGGTAGCGAGGCAGAGCTCAGAAGCATGATCGCCCGCTGCAACGCGGCCGGGGTCAAGGTCTATGCCGACGCCGTCTTCAACCAGCTGGCATCGGGTTCGGGCACCGCCACCGGCGGCGGCAGCTACAACTCGGGGCAATACCAATATCCCCAGTTCGGCTACAACGACTTCCATCACAGCGGCGACATCACCAACTACGGCGACAGCAACAACGTCTGGAACGGCGCCCTCTACGGCATGCCGGACCTCAATACCGGCTCATCCTACGTCCAGGATCAGATCGCCACCTACATGAAGACCCTGCTCGGCTGGGGCGTGGCGGGCTTTCGCATCGATGCGGCCAAGCACATGGCGCCGGCCGATGTGAAGGCCATCCTCGACAAGGCAGGCAGCCCCAGAGCCTACCTGGAGGTGATCGGCGCAGGCGGGGAGTCCCCCGACATTCA
>ERZ941706.23-NODE-23-length-58346-cov-14.441252_pt1 | contig 58346 bp, 61 predicted proteins | sample MGYA00521232_ERZ941706 | MGnify/ENA primary metagenome ERZ941706 (study PRJEB32759, sample SAMN07749893) | skin metagenome | biome: transportation; feature: city; material: polyester macromolecule | host: Homo sapiens | place: Hong Kong:ER line | collected...
GTTTCCCAGTAGAACTTCACGAAGGCCTTGGCGCCGTCTTTGGTGTGGGCCTTGGCGGCGTCGGGGATGACGACTGCGGCGGCGCCGGCCTTGGACGTCGTCCCGGGCGCGCTCGACGCGACCGAAGCACTCCGCGAGGTCGCGGGCGCCGACGAGGCGGCGCTGCGCAACGACGTAGAAGGGTCAGTCGAACTGGAACGCGGCGTGTTGCCGGCCGCGATGCGGCTCATGTCGGAGGGGGCGATGGTGCTCGTCGAGGCATCGGCCGTCGAGTCGTCGCCGCACCCACTCACCGCCGTCGTCACGGCCGCGGCCAGGGCGATCGCGGCGACCCCACGTGGCGCGAGATGGCGCCCGGCAAGTCCACGACGTGCGGTCGCGCCATCGTCGGGTAGAGCAGCTGCGGGGGTGGGTGCGTCGGGCATGCTTGGTCCTTCGGTAGGCGGTGAGGCAGCGCCCGGTGCGTCACCGGCCACTCCTCGAGTCTCACCAGCCCGGCGCGTGTCGCACCCGATCGCGACGGTAAGTTTTTCGTCAGGTTTCTGCGGCCTGTGCACCAGTGCCCACCGGCGTCGATCGCACCGATTTGGCCGCCCGCCGCCCGCCCGGTACATTGGGAGGACCAATGACCGCCGGTTGTTGCACTCTGCCTCTGGGTGGATGTGACCGAAGGCCTCACGGCAGTGAGCGTCCGGCGCAGGTGAGCTTCAGTCGATGATCGTGCTGTTCGTCAGCATGTTTTCAGAGCCTCAGCGCGCCTGCGCCGAGGCTCTTTTTTCGTGTCGCCCGAGCGACTGGCACTCACCACCGAAGGAGGCGCGCATGGCTACCGCCGCTAAGGATGCAGCCATTGCCGAGCTTGCGGACAACTTCCGCAACTCGGATGCTGCCGTGCTGACGGAGTACCGCGGTCTCACCGTGGCGCAGATCACCGATCTGCGTAACTCCATTCGTGAGCACGCCACCTACGCCGTGGTGAAGAACACGCTGACCGCCCGTGCGGCTGCCGAAGCCGGCGTGACGGCTTTCGACGGCCAGCTCCAGGGCCCGTCCGCTATCGCCTTCGTCACCGGTGACCCGGTGGAGACGGCGAAGAAGCTGCGTGACTTCGCCAAGGCCAACCCTCTCCTCGTCATCAAGGGCGGCGTCCTTGACGGCAAGGCCATGTCGGCCGAGGAGATCAACAAGCTCGCGGACCTCGAGTCCCGCGAGACCCTGCTCGCCAAGCTGGCCGGGGGCCTCCAGGCCTCGCTCAGCCAGGCTGTCTACCTCTTCGCGGCCCCGCTGTCGCAGGCTGCTCGCACCGTCGACGCCCTGCGTGCCAAGGTCGAGACCGAGGGACCGGCCACCGACGCAGCCCCGGCTGCCGAAGCGGCCACCGCAGACGTCGCCGAGGGTGGCGACGAGGCCTGATCCGGTCCTGACCGGCATCAGCGCAAACCCACCACAACGCCACTCACGGCACGGATCCCACGACCACATCGGTCCGGGTCCGACAGAACAGAAAGGACGCCCATCATGGCGAAGCTCTCCAACGACGAGCTCCTCGAGGCTTTCAAGGAAATGACGCTCATCGAGCTCTCCGAGTTCGTGACGCTCTTCGAAGACACCTTCAACGTCACCGCTGCTGCCCCGGTTGCTGCCGCGGCTGCTCCGGCTGCAGGCGGCGGCGACGCCGGCGCTGCCGAGGAGAAGTCCGAGTTCGACGTCATCCTGGCCTCGGCCGGTGACAAGAAGATCCAGGTCATCAAGGAGGTGCGCGCCCTCACGTCCCTCGGTCTCAAGGAGGCCAAGGACCTCGTCGACGGCGCCCCGAAGCCGGTTCTCGAAGGTGTCGCCAAGGACGCTGCCGACAAGGCCAAGGAAGCCCTCGAAGGCGCCGGCGCCACCGTCGAGGTCAAGTGATCTCTGCCCGGGCACTGCCTGGGCACTGATCGCGAGACATCGCGTCGAAGCGGGTCGCACCATCACGGTGCGGCCCGCTTTCGCATGCCCGCAGACCTGGGCGTCGCGCCAGAGGAACCCTGCCGAGGCCGGTGCCGCCGATGACGCGCGCGATATTCGAGTGCGGTTGTCGGTGTTCACCCGTAGCCTGTGACGTGCCATGACGACACCACCCGCGCCGCACGCCTCGCCATCCCGCCAGATCGGATGGCGACGCATCGCCGTCCCCAGTACGTGGGCCGCCGTCATCCTCGCGGCCGTCACAGCGTTGGCGACGACGGCGGCGTCCGTCATCGCGGGCCGGCTGGCCGAGCACACGAGCGCTCGCCTCGTGACGCTGCTGGCCGTCACCGTCCTCGGTGGGGCGCTCGTCGACACCGCGGGGCGCTTCCTGTGGGCGGGCATGGTCGATCGTGCCGCCGGGCAGCTGCGTCGCGACCTCGTCGACGCGGTGCTCGCGCAACCGCTCGAGGCCCTGTCGGAGCAGGCGGGCGGTGAGATCCTCGACCGTGTCGACGACGACACCCACGAGATCTCGAACCTGCTGCGTCAGCAGATCTGGATGGTGCTGCGGATGACGCTCGCCATGGTGCCGATGTGGATCGTCGCAGGTATCACGTGGTGGCCGGCCTGGGTGCTCTTCCCGCTCTTCGCGGCGCTGACGTGGGTGCTCATGCGTTCCTTGCTCGCCCCGATCGCGGCGGGCAAGGTGCTCGAGGAGGCCGCCTGGACCGAGCACGCCGCCATCTTCGAGGAGGGCGTCGCGGGCCGCGACGACATCCGCACGAGCCTCGGCCAGCCGTTCGTGGTCGCGCGCCTCGCCAAGCTGTCGGCGCGCGTGCACGAGCGGTTCCTGGCCGTCGTGCGCCTCGAGGTCAAGCTGCTGCTGCGCACCGGCCTGTCGCTGCACCTGCTGCTCGTCCTCGTCGTGCTCGCCGGTGTCGCGCTCGCCTCGCGCACGTCGATGTCGGTCGGTGATCTCGTCACGATGTTCCTCGTCACGAGCACGTTCGTCGGCATGCTGGCACGGGTCGCCGAGCAGTTCCCGGACATGCAGGCGGGCCTCGGCGCCATCGTGCGCCTGCGCGCCCTCCTGGCCGTTCCGGCCGAACCCGAGGGCGGACGAGCGCTGCCGGAGGGCCCGCTGGATCTCGACGTACGTCACCTCGACTTCAGCTACGGCACCGGCACGTTCGCGCTGCAGGACGTCGACCTGCACGTGCCGGCCGGGTCGACTCTCGCCCTGGTGGGACGCACCGGATCCGGCAAGTCGACGTTGGCCTCCCTCGTCTCGCGCGCCGTCGAGCCGCCGCCCGGTTCGCTCTTCCTCGGCGGCGTCGACGTGCGCGACCTCGACCTGGAGGCGCTGCGCGGGGGCGTCGGTGTCGTCACGCAGCGCACCGAGATCCTCGCCGGCACGCTGGCGGAGAACATCACCGTCTTCGAGCCGCTGCCGCGCGCTCAGATCGAGGACGTCGTCGAGACGCTCGGTCTCGGCCCGTGGGTCTCGACCCTGCCCGACGGCCTCGACACGGTGCTCGGCCCGGGTGGCGTGAGCCTGTCGGCCGGCGAGGAGCAGCTGCTGGCGTTCGCCCGTCTGCTCGCACGCGACGTGCGCGTCATCGTGCTCGACGAGGCGACCGCCCGCATGGATCCGGTGACGGAGGCCCGCGTCGTCGCGGCCTCTGCACGGTTGCTCGAGGGGCGCACCGGCATCCTCATCGCGCATCGTCTCGGCACCATCGAGCGGGCCGACTTCATCGGCGTCATGGAGCGCGGGCGCCTCGTGCAGTTCGGTCGCCGTGACGAACTGCTCGAGACACCCGGTTACTTCCGCGACCTCACCGAAGCCGCCGGCGCGTCCGCCGTCCCCGCCCCGGACCACGAGGCCCCGCACGTCGCGCACGCGCGACGCACGGGCGCGGCGCCCGTCACGCGCGACATCCCCGAGGGTTCGTCCCTCGCACGCGCGATCATCAACGCGCTGAAGGTGCGGCCCGAGTGGGGCGTCGTGGCCATCTTCGCGTTCCTCGCGTTCTCCATCTTCGGTGCCATCGGCAGCGTCACGGGCTGGGCTTGGGGTCACACCGTGCAGGCCCTGGCGGACGGCACCCCCGCATGGGGTTGGGCCGCAGCGGTCGCGGTGTGCGTGATGCTCGGCCCGGTCTCGCTCGCGGTGGCCGTCATCCGTTACCCGCGGTGGTGGATCGAGATCTCCCTGCGGGTGCGCATGCGCGTGCTCATCGGACAGACGGGGCAGCACCGGCTGCCGCGCACGCCTCCCGGCGAGGTCGTCGCGCGCGCGATGGATTCGGATCGCTTCGTCCGCTATGCCGACCGGTGGATCGACTTCACCAACGGTTTCGTCATCGTCGTTCTCACCGCTGTGCTCGGTGGCACCTGGCTCGCGGGTCTCGTCCTGCTCGTCATCATGGTCGGCTCGGCGCTGGCCTCCGCCCTCGGACGGCGCGTGGCGGGCCGCTCCGCCGCGCGGGCGTCGGCGTCCCGTGCCCAGTTCGGTCGCGCCCTCGTCTCCTCGCTCGAAGCGGCGCGCACCATCAAGCTCGCGGGCCGCACCGGGCGCATCCGCGAACATCTCGCGGCCGTCGACCGCACGCGGGTCGAGGCTGCGGTGCGCGAGCACCGGGTCGCCGCGGTGCTCGATGGCGTCCCGACGCTCATGGTGCAGGCAGGCATCGTGGCAGCCTGGGCGGGGGCGCTGTACGGCACCTGGGGCCTTGCGACGGCGCTGCTCGTCGTCAACGCGGCGTCCAACTTCGACTGGTTCGGCCGGGTCGCCGGGTCGGTCGTCACCGAGGCGCCCGGAACGCGGGCCTGGCTCAGGGCGACGAGCGAACTCGCCGGTGGGGTCGATCTCGTCGACCTCCCTGCCGGCCTCGACCTGCCCTCCGGTGCGGCGCCTCAGGTACCCGAGACGCCGCGGGAGCCCCTGCGCGAACTGGCATTGCGCGACCTCGCCGCCCTGCACGACGACGGGACGGTCGGCGTCGAAGGCGTCGACCTCACCGTCGGGCAGGGCGAGCTCGTGCTGCTCCTGGGAGCCGTGGGCTCCGGCAAGTCGAGCCTGCTGGCGGCACTCGCGGGGCTCGTGCACCACACCGGCTCGCTCACGTGGAACGGACGAGAGGTGAGCGAGCCAGAGCTCTTCCTCCGCCCCGGCCAGGTCGCCTACGTCGCCCAGACGCCCCGAGTGCTCTCCGGCTCCTTCGCCGAGAACGTGCTCCTCGGTCACGAGCGCGAGTTCGACACTTCCGTCGACGCTGCGCGTCTCACCCCCGACATCGACAACGCGGGCGGCCGGGACAGTCTCGTCGGCCACCGCGGGGTGCGCCTGTCCGGTGGGCAGGTTCAGCGGCTGGCGCTCGCGCGAGCCCTGTCGACGGAGGCCGAACTGCTCCTGGCCGACGACGTCTCGAGCGCGCTCGACGCGCGCACCGAGCTCGAGCTGTGGGACGCGTTGCGCGCGCGTGGCAGCGCCGTCGTCGGGGCGACGTCGAAGCGTTCGGCTCTCGCCCGGGCCGACCGCGTCGTCGTCCTGGAGGCGGGCAGGGTTGCGGACGCCGGCCCGTGGCGTGAGCTCGAGACGCGCTGGTCGCACCTGGCGGGGTGACGGGCGACCGGCGCGTCGCTGCTTGACTGTGCGCCCGCCCTGCGTCATTCTCGTGGGGTCAAGACGGCGCCGGGGGAGGCGCCGGATCATAGCGGTCGATGCGGTCCACCCGGGCTCGTCAGGATGGGCGCGCGGTGCGACAGACTCGGGTTCCGAGTTCGTCGGCTTGCATCCTTCTTCTCTGGGTACTATTCTGCTATTTTGCGCTGCCCTGTCTGCGCCTGCCCCCGACACCCGATCCGGATTCCGCGTCAAGACGCCACCACGAAGAGCTGCCCGCTCTGCTTGGTCGCGACATCATGACGCCGGCCGTCCGAGGAGCGTCGAGGGGGGAGGACCCGTACGGCAGGTGGCGCGCACTGCCGATCTGTAAGGCCTCTGGAAGGGACCCTCCTTGGCTGCCTCGCGCACCGCGACCCAGACTCTGTCCTCGGCGAAGACTGCCTCCGGCCGTCTCACCTTCGCCAAAATTCGTGAGCCCCTCGAAATCCCGGATCTGCTCGCGCTGCAGACCGAGAGCTTCGACTGGCTTCTCGGCAACGAGAAGTGGCAGGCCCGCGTGGCCGCCGCCAAGTCGGAGGGCCGTGTCGACGTGCCCGAGCGCTCCGGTCTGGAGGAGATCTTCGAGGAGATCTCGCCGATCGAAGACTTCTCCGGCTCGATGTCGCTGAGCTTCCGCGACCACCGATTCGAGGACGTCAAGTACTCCATCGAGGAGTGCAAGGAGCGCGACATGACGTACGCGGCTCCGCTGTTCGTCACGGCTGAGTTCATGAACGCCGAGACGGGCGAGATCAAGAGCCAGACGGTCTTCATGGGCGACTTCCCGCTCATGACGGACCGCGGCACGTTCGTCATCAACGGCACCGAGCGCGTCGTCGTCTCGCAGCTCGTCCGTTCGCCGGGCGTCTACTTCGAGCGCTCCATCGACAAGACCTCCGACAAGGAGATCTACACGGCGAAGGTCATCCCCAGCCGTGGTGCGTGGCTCGAGTTCGAGATCGACAAGCGCGACATGGTCGGTGTCCGCGTCGACCGCAAGCGCAAGCAGTCCGTGACGGTGCTGCTCAAGGCGCTGGGCTGGACCGAGGCTCAGATCCTCGAGGAGTTCGGCCAGTACGAGTCGATGCGCGCCACCCTGGAGAAGGACCACACGGCCGACCAGGACGCCGCGCTGCTCGAGATCTACCGCAAGCTGCGCCCGGGCGAACCGCCGACGCGTGAGGCTGCCCAGCAGCTGCTCGACAACCTGTACTTCAACGGCAAGCGCTACGATCTCGCGAAGGTCGGCCGCTACAAGGTCAACAAGAAGCTGGGCGTCGACGGCGGGCTCGAGGACTCGACGCTCGGCATCGACGACATCGTCGCCACCATCAAGTACATCGTCGCGCTGCACGCCGGCGAGGAGACGATGAAGGGCACGCGTCACGGCGAAGAGATCGACGTCCGCGTCGAGATCGACGACATCGACCACTTCGGCAACCGCCGCCTGCGCAACGTCGGTGAGCTCATCCAGAACCAGGTTCGCACGGGCCTGTCCCGCATGGAGCGCGTGGTTCGTGAGCGCATGACGACGCAGGACGTCGAGGCCATCACGCCGCAGACCCTGATCAACATCCGCCCCGTGGTGGCGTCGATCAAGGAGTTCTTCGGAACGTCGCAGCTGTCGCAGTTCATGGACCAGAACAACCCGCTCGCCGGTCTGACGCACAAGCGTCGTCTGTCCGCGCTGGGCCCCGGTGGTCTCTCGCGGGACCGCGCAGGCATGGAGGTCCGTGACGTCCACCCGTCGCACTACGGCCGCATGTGCCCGATCGAGACGCCGGAAGGCCCGAACATCGGTCTCATCGGTTCGCTCGCGTCGTTCGGTCGCATCAACCCGTTCGGTTTCGTCGAGACGCCGTACCGCAAGGTCGTCGACGGCCAGGTCACCGACGACGTCGACTACTTGTCGGCGGACGAGGAGGACACGTTCGTCATCGCGCAGGCCAACGCGCCGCTGACGCCGGACAACCACTTCGCCGAGGACCGCGTCATGGCGCGCACCAAGGGCGGAGAGGCGAGCGACGTCGCGATCGAGGACGTCGACTACATGGACGTCTCGGCGCGTCAGATGGTGTCGGCCGCGACCGCACTCATCCCGTTCCTCGAGCACGACGACGCCAACCGCGCCCTCATGGGTGCCAACATGCAGCGTCAGGCGGTGCCGCTCGTTCGTTCGGAGGCTCCGCTCGTCGGTACCGGCATCGAGTACCGTGCGGCACTCGACTCGGGTGACGTCGTGCGAGCCACGAAGGCGGGTGTCGTGCAGGAGGTCTCCGCCGACCTCGTCACGGTCGCCAACGACGACGCGACGTACTCGACGTACCGCATCGCGAAGTTCACGCGCTCGAACCAGGGCACCTGCTACAACCAGCGTGTCGTGGTCAACGAGGGTGAGCGCCTCGAGGAGGGCGCCGTCATCGCTGACGGCCCCGCCACCGACGGCGGCGAGATGTCGCTCGGCAAGAACCTGCTCGTGGCGTTCATGCCGTGGGAGGGCTACAACTACGAGGACGCGATCATCCTGTCGCAGCGCCTCGTGCAGGACGACACGCTCTCCTCGATCCACATCGAGGAGCACGAGATCGACGCCCGCGACACGAAGCTGGGCCCGGAGGAGATCACGCGGGACATCCCGAACGTCTCCGACGAGGTGCTGGCCGACCTCGACGAGCGCGGCATCATCCGCGTCGGCGCCGAGGTTCGTGACGGCGACCTGCTCGTCGGCAAGGTCACGCCCAAGGGTGAGACCGAGCTGACGCCGGAGGAGCGCCTGCTGCGCGCCATCTTCGGTGAGAAGGCCCGTGAGGTTCGCGACACGTCGATGAAGGTTCCGCACGGTGAGACCGGCACGGTCATCGGCGTCAAGGTCTTCGACCGTGACGAGGGCGACGAGCTGCCCCCGGGCGTCAACCAGCTCGTGCGTGTCTACGTGGCGAACAAGCGCAAGATCACCGACGGTGACAAGCTCGCCGGCCGTCACGGCAACAAGGGCGTCATCTCGAAGATCCTGCCGGTCGAGGACATGCCGTTCCTCGAGGACGGCACGCCGGTCGACGTCGTGCTCAACCCGCTCGGTGTTCCCTCGCGAATGAACCCCGGTCAGGTGCTCGAGCTGCACATGGGCTGGGCCGCCTCGCGTGGTTGGAAGATCGAGGGCGACCCGGAGTGGGCGGCCAAGATCCCGGCCGATGCCCGTGAGACTGGCCCGAACACCCGTATTGCGACGCCCGTGTTCGACGGTGCGCGCGAGACGGAGATCCGTGGCCTGCTCGAGTCGACGAACACGACGCGCGACGGCGTGCGCCTCATCGGCGACTCCGGCAAGGCGCAGCTGTTCGACGGCCGCTCGGGTGAGCCGTTCCCGGAGCCGGTCTCCGTCGGGTACATGTACATCCTGAAGCTGCACCACCTCGTCGACGAGAAGATCCACGCGCGTTCGACGGGTCCGTACTCGATGATCACGCAGCAGCCGCTCGGTGGTAAGGCGCAGTTCGGTGGTCAGCGCTTCGGTGAGATGGAGGTGTGGGCCCTCGAGGCCTACGGCGCCGCATACGCCCTGCAGGAGTTGCTGACGATCAAGTCGGACGACGTGACGGGCCGCGTCAAGGTGTACGAGGCCATCGTCAAGGGCGAGAACATCCCCGAGCCGGGCATCCCGGAGTCGTTCAAGGTCCTCATCAAGGAGATGCAGTCGCTCTGCCTCAACGTCGAGGTCCTGAGCAGTGACGGCACCGCCATCGACCTGCGCGACTCGGAGCAGGAAGTGTTCCGGGCCGCGGAGGAGCTGGGCATCGACCTGTCGCGCCGCGAGCCGAGCAGCGTCGAGGAAGTCTGATCACGGCGCCCGACACGCGGTGGGTCGATCGAGATGATCGCCCGGCCCACCGCGTGTCGGATCAGCCGGCGCAGACGTAGGTCCGCGGCTCGAACGAGCCGACCGGACAACCACAACAGCAACGATCAGACTTTTCAGATTTAGGCGAGAGAAGGAATCAGCAACGTGCTGGACGTCAACTTCTTCGACGAGCTTCGCATCGGCCTCGCGACCGCGGACGACATCCGCGAGTGGTCGCACGGTGAGGTCAAGAAGCCCGAAACCATCAACTACCGCACCCTCAAGCCCGAGAAGGACGGACTCTTCTGCGAGAAGATCTTCGGCCCGACGCGCGACTGGGAGTGCTACTGCGGCAAGTACAAGCGCGTCCGTTTCAAGGGCATCATCTGTGAGCGCTGCGGCGTCGAGGTCACGCGCTCCGCGGTTCGTCGCGAGCGCATGGGCCACATCGAGCTCGCCGCGCCGGTCACGCACATCTGGTACTTCAAGGGTGTCCCGAGCCGTCTGGGCTACCTGCTGGACCTCGCGCCGAAGGACCTCGAGAAGGTCATCTACTTCGCGGCCTACATGATCACCTCGGTCGACGAGGAGCAGCGTCACGCCGACCTGCCGTCGCTCGAGAACCAGATCGAGGTCGAGAAGAAGGAACTCGAGAACCGTCGCGACGCGGACATCAACACGCGTTCGACGAAGCTCGAGGCCGACCTCGCCGAGCTCGAGAAGGAGGGCGCCAAGGCTGACGCCCGCCGCAAGGTCCGCGAGTCGGCCGAGCGCGAGATGACGCAGATCCGCAAGCGCGCGGATCAGCAGATCGAGCGCCTCGAGCAGGTCTGGGATCGTTTCAAGAACCTCAAGGTCCAGGACCTCGAGGGCGACGAGATCCTCTACCGCGAGATGCGTGACCGTTTCGGTCTGTACTTCGAGGGCGGCATGGGCGCTGCGGCGCTGCAGAAGCGTCTCGAGAACTTCGACCTCGACGCCGAGGCGGAGCTGCTGCGCGAGATCATCGCGACGGGCAAGGGCCAGAAGAAGACGCGTGCGCTCAAGCGTCTGCGCGTCGTCACGGCCTTCCAGCAGACCGAGAACAAGCCGGCCGGCATGGTTCTCGACTGCGTCCCGGTCATCCCGCCGGACCTGCGCCCGATGGTGCAGCTCGACGGTGGCCGTTTCGCGACGTCCGACCTCAACGACCTGTACCGCCGTGTGATCAACCGCAACAACCGACTCAAGCGTCTGCTCGACCTCGGTGCGCCGGAGATCATCGTCAACAACGAGAAGCGCATGCTTCAGGAGGCCGTCGACGCGCTGTTCGACAACGGCCGTCGTGGTCGACCGGTGACGGGTCCGGGCAACCGCCCGCTCAAGTCGCTGTCCGACATGCTCAAGGGCAAGCAGGGTCGTTTCCGTCAGAACCTGCTCGGCAAGCGAGTCGACTACTCGGGTCGTTCGGTCATCGTCGTCGGTCCGACGCTCAAGCTGCACCAGTGCGGTCTGCCCAAGCAGATGGCGCTCGAGCTGTTCAAGCCGTTCGTCATGAAGCGCCTCGTCGACCTCGAGCACGCGCAGAACATCAAGTCGGCGAAGCGCATGGTCGAGCGTGCCCGCCCGGTCGTGTGGGACGTCCTCGAAGAGGTCATCCGTGAGCACCCCGTGCTGCTCAACCGCGCGCCGACGCTGCACCGTCTGGGCATCCAGGCGTTCGAGCCGCAGCTCGTCGAGGGCAAGGCCGTCCAGATCCACCCGCTCGTCTGCTCGGCGTTCAACGCCGACTTCGACGGTGACCAGATGGCCGTCCACGTGCCGCTCAGCTCCGAGGCGCAGGCCGAGGCCCGCATCCTCATGCTCTCGAGCAACAACATCCTCAAGCCCGCCGACGGTCGTCCCGTGACGATGCCGACGCAGGACATGATCATCGGTCTGTTCCACCTCACCTCCGAGGTGCTCGACGCCGACGAGATGAAGGACGAGGACATCCGCGCGTTCTCGACCGTCGCCGAGGCCCGCATGGCCTTCGACGCGGGCGAGATCAAGATCGGCACGCCGATCTCGGTGCGTCTTCGCGACTTCGTCCCGACGGCCGGCACGGTGCTGCCCGACGGCGTCGAGGCGGACGAGAACGGCTTCGTCTCCGAGCTGCGGATCCGTACGACCCTGGGTCGCGCGATCTTCAACGGCACGCTGCCGGAGGACTACGAGTACATCAACAAGCCCGTCGACAAGAAGGTCCTCTCGGCCATCGTCAACGACCTTGCGGAGCGTTACTCGAAGGTCCAGGTCGCGGCGTCGCTCGATGCGCTGAAGGAGACCGGTTTCCACTGGGCCACGCGCTCGGGCACGACCGTCGCCATCTCGGACGTCGTCATGCCCTCGAACAAGGACGAGATCCTCGAGAGCTACGACGCCAAGGCCGCGAAGGTGCAGCTGCAGTTCGACCGTGGTCTCATCACGGACGACGAGCGCCGTCAGGAGCTCATCGAGATCTGGACGCAGGCGGCGAACGAGGTCTCCAAGCAGATGGAGAACAACTTCCCGAAGGACAACCCGATCTACCGCATGGTCAACTCGGGTGCCCGTGGTAACTGGTTCCAGCTGCGCCAGCTCGCGGGTATGCGAGGCCTCATGGCCAACCCGAAGGGCGAGATCATCCCGCGTCCGATCAAGGCCAACTTCCGTGAGGGCCTGTCGGTGCTGGAGTTCTTCATCTCGACCCACGGTGCACGAAAGGGTCTGGCCGACACCGCTCTGCGTACGGCCGACTCGGGTTACCTGACGCGTCGTCTCGTCGACGTCTCGCAGGACGTCATCATCCGCGAGGAGGACTGCGGCACGAAGCGCGGTCTCGTCCTGCCGATCGCGCAGCGCAACTCTGACGGCCAGCTGGTCGAGCACGAGGACGTCGAGAGCTCGGTCTACGCCCGCAACGTGGCGCAGACGGTCGAGATCGACGGCGAGACGTTCCTGCAGGCCGGCGACGACCTCGGTGACGTCGCGCTCAGCAAGCTGATCGACGCCGGCATCGAAGAGGTCAAGGTCCGCTCGGTCCTCACCTGTGAGTCGCGCGTCGGGACGTGTGCGAAGTGCTACGGCCGTTCGCTCGCGACCGGCAAGCTCGTCGACATCGGCGAGGCTGTCGGCATCATCGCGGCGCAGTCGATCGGTGAGCCGGGCACGCAGCTGACGATGCGTACCTTCCACACCGGCGGTGCCGCGGGTGACGACATCACGCAGGGTCTGCCCCGAGTCGTCGAGCTCTTCGAGGCTCGCACGCCGAAGGGTGTCGCCCCGATCGCGGAGGCATCCGGAAAGATCGAGATCGAGGAGACCGACAAGGCTCGTCGCATCAACCTCATCCCGGACGACGGCTCGGAGCCGCACGCCTACCCGGTGAGCAAGCGTGCGCGCCTGCTCGTCGAGGACGGCCAGCGCGTCGAGGTCGGCACGCTGCTCGTGCAGGGTGCGATCGACCCGAAGCAGGTGCTGCGCATCCTCGGCCCGCGTGAGGTGCAGAAGCACCTCGTCGACGAGGTCCAGGGCGTGTACCGCCAGCAGGGTGTGTCGATCCACGACAAGCACATCGAGGTCATCGTGCGTCAGATGCTGCGCCGCGTGACGATCATCGAGGCGGGTGACACCGACCTGCTCCCGGGTGAGCTGGCCGACCGCGCGCGCTTCGAGGACGCCTCGCGCAAGGCGATTGCCGAGGGCGGACGTCCGGCGTCGGGTCGTAGCGAGCTCATGGGTATCACGAAGGCTTCGCTGGCCACCGAGTCGTGGCTGTCGGCGGCATCGTTCCAGGAGACGACGCGCGTCCTCACCGAGGCCGCGATGAACGTGAAGAGCGACCCGCTGCTCGGCCTCAAGGAGAACGTCATCCTCGGAAAGCTCATCCCGGCGGGTACCGGCCTCAGCCGTTACCGCAACGTCAAGGTGGAGCCGACGGAGGAGGCGAAGGCCGCGATGTACGCGCTGCCGGACTACCAGCCGTACGACTACCCGGTCTTTGGCCCGGGCTCGGGCGAGGCCGTCCGACTGGACGACGCGACGCTCGGCTTCGACAGCTGATCGACGCAGATCCACGCCGCGAGGGGCATCTCCTGCACAGGCAGGGGGTGCCCCTCGCGGTCTCCTCAGGTTCGTCGGCGTGTCGCGTTGCGGTCGGAACGTGCATGCTCCCGCGATTTGGCCGGGGCCCGGGAGAGTCGGTAAACTACTCGGGTGCATGGCAGGAGTCTGTCCGGACTCCACTCATGATCACACCCTCGCCGGGCAGTCGCCGCGATGGGCCGGGCACGGCGTCTCGAACGTCGTGCATGCGCCCCGCGACGAAAGTGCAGGGGAGGGGTCGCGCCTGTTGCGCCCTTCGGCGCACGATCCGCGACGAGACCAAGGAGCCTGCGATTCATCCTGCAGGCAGAACAGATACGACACGTTCGGAGAACTAGGTTGCCTACGATCAACCAGCTCGTCCGCAAGGGTCGCCAGGACAAGGCCACGAAGGCCTCGACTCCGGCTCTCAAGGGCAGCCCCCAGCGACGCGGTGTGTGCACCCGCGTCTACACCACGACCCCGAAGAAGCCGAACTCGGCTCTGCGCAAGGTCGCCCGTGTGAAGCTCACCTCTGGCATCGAGGTCACGGCTTACATCCCGGGCGTCGGCCACAACCTGCAGGAGCACTCGATCGTGCTCGTGCGTGGTGGCCGTGTGAAGGACCTTCCCGGTGTGCGCTACAAGATCATCCGCGGCGCGCTCGACACCCAGGGTGTCAAGGGCCGCAACCAGGCTCGTAGCCGCTACGGCGCCAAGAAGGAGAAGAAGTAATGCCTCGTAAGGGTCCTGCTCCTAAGCGCCCCCTCGTCGTCGACCCGGTCTACGGTTCGCCGCTCGTCACGCAGCTCGTCAACAAGATCCTGCTCGACGGCAAGAAGTCCATCGCCGAGCGCATCGTGTACGACGCCCTCGAAGGTTGCCGTGAGAAGACGGGTACCGACCCGGTCGTGACGCTGAAGCGCGCTCTCGACAACATCAAGCCGGCCCTCGAGGTCAAGTCCCGCCGCGTCGGTGGTGCGACCTACCAGGTGCCGATCGAGGTCAAGCCGGGCCGCGCGACGACGCTGTCGCTGCGCTGGCTCGTCGGCTACTCGCGTCAGCGTCGCGAGAAGACGATGACCGAGCGTCTGATGAACGAGATCCTGGACGCCAGCAACGGTCTGGGTGCCGCGGTCAAGCGCCGCGAGGACACGCACAAGATGGCCGAGTCGAACAAGGCCTTCGCGCACTACCGCTGGTGATCGCGGTTGGGTCGGCGGCCCGTCCTCTCCGTAGGATGGGTTCGGGCCGCCGTCCCGGCTCGCTCCAGCTACTCACACTGAACTTCGAACGAGAAGAGACACCGTGGCACAGGACGTGCTGACTGACCTCAAGAAGGTCCGCAACATCGGCATCATGGCGCACATCGACGCCGGCAAGACGACGGTGACCGAGCGGATCCTGTTCTACACCGGCGTCAACCACAAGATCGGTGAGACGCACGACGGTGCGTCGACGACCGACTGGATGGAGCAGGAGAAGGAGCGTGGCATCACGATCACGTCCGCTGCTGTGACGTCGTTCTGGAACGGCACCCAGATCAACATCATCGACACGCCGGGCCACGTCGACTTCACCGTCGAGGTCGAGCGTTCCCTGCGCGTGCTCGACGGCGCCGTCGCCGTCTTCGACGGCAAGGAGGGCGTCGAGCCCCAGTCCGAGACGGTCTGGCGTCAGGCGGACAAGTACGACGTTCCGCGCATGTGCTTCGTCAACAAGATGGACAAGATGGGCGCGGACTTCTACTTCACCGTGCAGACCATCAAGGACCGTCTGGGCGCCGAGCCCCTCGTCCTCCAGCTCCCCATCGGTGCGGAGAACGACTTCATCGGTGTCGTCGACCTCGTCGAGATGCGGGCGCTCGTGTGGCCCGGCGACGCCAAGGGTGACGTCACCATGGGCGCCAAGTACGAGATCCAGGAGATCCCGGCCGACCTGCAGGCCAAGGCCGATGAGTACCGCAACGCGCTCGTCGAGCGCGTCGCCGAGTCGGACGACGACCTCATGGAGAAGTACCTCGGTGGCGAGGAGCTCACGACGGCTGAGCTCAAGGCCGGCATCCGCAAGCTCACGGTCAACTCCGAGCTGTACCCGGTCATGTGTGGTTCGGCCTTCAAGAACCGCGGTGTCCAGCCGATGCTCGACGCCGTCGTCGACTACCTGCCGAGCCCGCTCGACGTCCCCCCGATGATCGGCCACAAGCCGGGCGACGAGGAGACCGAGATCACGCGCAAGCCGGCTCTCGACGAGCCGTTCTCGGCTCTGGCGTTCAAGGTCGCCGCGCACCCGTTCTTCGGTTCGCTGACCTTCATCCGCGTCTACTCGGGCAAGATCTCCGCCGGCTCGGCCGTCGTCAACTCGACGAAGGGCAAGAAGGAGCGCGTCGGCAAGCTCTTCCAGATGCACGCCAACAAGGAGAACCCGGTCGAGGAAGCACAGGCCGGTCACATCTACGCGGCGATCGGTCTCAAGGAGACCACCACCGGTGACACGCTGTCCGACGTGAACGAGCAGATCGTTCTCGAGTCGATGACGTTCCCGGAGCCCGTCATCTCCGTGGCCATCGAGCCCAAGACGAAGGGTGACCAGGAGAAGCTCTCCACGGCCATCCAGAAGCTGGCTCAGGAAGACCCGACCTTCCAGGTCGAGCTCGACGAGGAGACCGGTCAGACCATCATCCGAGGCATGGGCGAGCTCCACCTCGACATCCTGGTCGACCGCATGAAGCGCGAGTTCAAGGTCGAGGCAAACGTCGGTGCGCCGCAGGTCGCCTACCGCGAGACGATCCGCAAGGCCGTCCCGAAGTACGACTACACGCACAAGAAGCAGACCGGTGGTTCGGGCCAGTTCGCGAAGGTCCAGATCACCTTCGAGCCCCTGGACACGGCCGAGGGCGAGCTCTACGAGTTCGAGAACGCCGTCGTCGGTGGTCGCGTGCCGCGCGAGTACATCCCGTCAGTCGACAACGGCATCCAGGATGCGATGCAGCAGGGTGTCCTCGCGGGCTACCCGCTGGTCGGCATCAAGGCGATCCTCGTCGACGGTGCCTACCACGACGTCGACTCCTCGGAGATGGCGTTCAAGATTGCCGGTTCCATGGCGCTCAAGGAGGCCGTCCGCAAGGCCGACCCCGTGCTCCTCGAGCCGATGATGGCTGTCGAGGTCCGTACGCCCGAGGAGTACATGGGTGACGTGATCGGTGACATCAACTCCCGCCGTGGCCAGATCCAGGCCATGGAGGACGTCAGTGGCGCCAAGGTCGTTCGCGGCCTGGTTCCGTTGTCGGAGATGTTCGGGTACGTTGGCGACCTCCGTTCCAAGACGCAGGGTCGTGCCAACTACACGATGCAGTTCGACTCGTACAGCGAGGTTCCCCGGAGCGTCGCGGACGAGATCATCAAGAAGATCCGGGGCGAGTGAACGGGTTCATCCCCGTCGATTGACCCGTACACCACCTGTAACCAACAGACGCGTCCCGGCGCCTTCACCCGAAGGCGACACAGCGTTTGACCAACACAAGTCCTGAGGAGGACCCAAGTGGCGAAGGCAAAGTTCGAGCGGAACAAGCCGCACGTCAACATCGGCACCATTGGTCACATCGACCACGGCAAGACGACGCTGACGGCAGCAATCTCCAAGGTTCTGCACGACAAGTACCCCGAGCTCAACCCCTTCACGCCGTTCGACGAGATCGACAAGGCGCCCGAGGAGAAGCAGCGCGGCATCACCATCTCGATCGCGCACATCGAGTACCAGACGGAGCAGCGTCACTACGCTCACGTCGACTGCCCCGGTCACGCTGACTACGTGAAGAACATGATCACGGGTGCGGCGCAGATGGACGGCGCCATCCTCGTCGTCGCCGCGACCGACGGTCCGATGCCGCAGACGAAGGAGCACGTCCTCCTGGCTCGCCAGGTCGGCGTTCCCTACATCGTCGTCGCGCTGAACAAGGCTGACATGGTCGACGACGAAGAGATCATGGAGCTCGTCGAGATGGAGGTCCGCGAACTGCTGTCCTCCTACGACTTCCCGGGTGACGACCTGCCCGTCGTCCAGGTCTCGGCGCTCAAGGCGCTCGAGGGCGACGCCGAGTGGGGCGACAAGCTCATGAACCTCATGAACGCTGTCGACGAGTCGATCCCGGAGCCGGAGCGCGACATCGACAAGCCTTTCCTCATGCCCGTCGAGGACGTCTTCACGATCACCGGTCGTGGCACCGTCGTCACCGGTCGCATCGAGCGCGGTGTCCTGAACGTCAACGAGGACGTCGAGATCGTCGGTATCCACGAGGGTCCGGCTGCCAAGACGACCGTCACGGGCATCGAGATGTTCCGCAAGCTGCTCGACGAGGGTCGCGCGGGTGAGAACGTCGGTCTGCTCCTTCGCGGCATCAAGCGCGAGGACGTCGAGCGTGGCCAGGTCGTCGTGAAGCCGGGTTCGATCACCCCGCACACGGACTTCGAGGCTCAGGTCTACATCCTGTCGAAGGACGAGGGTGGCCGTCACACGCCGTTCTACGACAACTACCGTCCGCAGTTCTACTTCCGTACGACGGACGTCACGGGTGTCGTGCACCTGCCCGAGGGCACCGAGATGGTCATGCCCGGCGACAACACCGACATGACGGTGGAGCTCATCCAGCCCATCGCCATGGAGGAAGGCCTCAAGTTCGCCATCCGTGAGGGTGGTCGTACGGTCGGCGCCGGTCGCGTCACCAAGATCATCAAGTGATCTCGCTCCCGTGAGGGAGTGACATCATCGAAGAAGGGCCCGAGCACCGTGAGGTGCTCGGGCCCTTCTGCGTTCCCGATGGTGCGCTGCGACGGGTGTCAAGCACCACTGCCGCTCTGGCCGACGAAGCACTGCGTGGGGTGCCAGTGGCTTGGGGCGGCGCCGAGATCGAGGGTGAAGGTACCGCTCTTCGCGCCACCGTCGTCGGCCATGCCGTTGCCGACGACGACACGTCCGCTCGCGCGCTCGTAGCACACCGCGCTGAAGCCATAGACCTGCGACTCGGGGCCGGCCGCATATTTGCCGGTGATGCGGGGTCGAAAACCTTCGTACCCGTCCGGAATGACCTTGACATCGGAAACCGCGATGTCGTCTGCGTGCGGGTTGGGCTCCACCTTGGTGATGCGCATGCGCACCTTGACGCTGCCGGCGGGCGCCTTGCTCAGGCCGTTGTCGACCTTGGTCATCTGGCGGCCCTTGCCCACGTTGATGGAGCTCTCAGCCGTCGCGAGCACCTTGTTGTCGCCGTCCAGCATCTCGTACTGGATCGTGGCGACGCCGGGGCCGGTGCCATCGATCTTCCAGACGCTGTACAGCTTCGCGTACTGGGAACTCGGTTCGGATTTGTATCCGCCCGCCATGACGACGCTCGCGTTCGTCATCACGGAGCCCGCGGGCGGCGTCACCTTCTCGGGTGCCTTGGGACGGGCGCCGGTGGGGCCGGCGGCCGCAGCGTCACTGCCGGCGGAGGCGGACGGCGGTGCCGAAGAGGCTGAAGTCTCGGCGGCACTCGACGACGACGATGTGGGGGAGGACTCCGTTGCCGTGGACGCAGACGACGTCGGGGACGAGGCCGAGCCCTTGGTGGTCGCGGCCTGCTCGTCCTGACATGCCGTGAGGGACAGCGCGGCGGCGAACGTCAGGGCCGCTGCTGCCATGCGGGGGGTCTTCATCGTGCTCTCCTCTGCCTCGGGTCCGTTCGTGGTCTCGAACGCGTTCATGTCTGTGACGGCACCGGCGACCGAGCGGTTCCGTGGCCCTCATGAGCGGGCCGTTCGACGAAGCCCGCGATGTGGACCACCAGAGCGCGCCGGCCCCGTGGGGGACGCGCCCGCCGTGAAAGGATGGTGACAAGACCGACCGCAGCACCTAGGAGACATCGTGTCACTCGCCGACCTCACCCGCGCCGAGCGTGATGAGCTGTTGAAGCGCGTCCAGGCCGACTACGAACAGTTACGTGCGCGCGGGCTGAGTCTCGATCTCACGCGCGGCAAGCCGTCGTCAGCGCAGCTCGACCTGTCGAACGCGCTGCTGTCGTTGCCCGAGGGGACGAAGGACGAGTCAGGGGTCGACGTCCGCAACTACGGGGGGTTGCCCGGTCTCGTGGAGATCCGAAGCATCTTCGCCGACCTGCTCGGGGTCGACGTCGATCAGATCGTTGCGGGCAACAACTCGAGCCTGACGATGATGCACGACGTTCTCGTCTATCACCTGCTGCGAGGCGGCCTCGGCTCGCCGCGCCCGTGGTCACAGGAGGGAAGCGTCAAGTTCCTCGCACCCGTGCCCGGGTACGACCGCCACTTCGGGCTGCTCGAGAGCCTCGGCATCGAGATGATCAACGTGCCGATGCGTGAGGACGGGCCCGACGCGGACGAGTGCGCCCGCCTCGTCGCGCACGACCCGAGCATCAAGGGCATGTGGATCGTGCCGACATACGCCAACCCCACCGGCGCGATCTGCTCGCAGGAGGTCGCGGCGAAGCTGGCGGCGATGCCGGCCGCCGCGCCTGATTTCCGCATTTTTTGGGACAACGCGTACGCCGTGCACCATCTCAGCATGAACGAGGCGAAGTCGGCCGACATCGTGAGCCTGGCCCAGGCGTCGGGCCATCCCGATCGCCCGATCATGTTCGCCTCCACGTCGAAGATCACCTTCGCCGGTGCCGGCGTCGCGTTCCTGGCCGGCTCGCGCGAGACGGTCGGCTGGTACTTGGCGAACCTCGGGCACGGCTCCATCGGCCCGGACAAGGTGAACCAGTTGGCCCACGCGCAGTTCTTCGGCGACGCAGAGGGGGTGCGCGAGCACATGCGCAAGCACGCCGCCATCATGGCGCCCAAGTTCGCTGCCGTCGACGCAGCCCTCAGCGAGCGGCTGGGTGAGTACGGGGTCGCACGCTGGAACAAGCCGGAGGGCGGCTACTTCGTCAACCTCGACGTCGTGCCCGGCACCGCGAGCCGCGTCGTCGAACTCGCCAAGGAGGCGGGCATCGCCCTGACACCGGCAGGCGCCTCGTTCCCGTACGGCAAGGACCCGTTGGACGAGAACATCCGGCTCGCGCCCAGCCTGCCGCCCCTGGCCGAGGTCGAGGAGGCCATGGCGGGCGTGGCCCTGTGCGTCCTCATCGCGGCGCTCGAGCACGCGCGGGATTGAGACGCCGCGACCGCCGCACTATGCCCTCGCCATCAGCGCCCCCGACGCCCCGATTTGGAGGCGGCGGGGGCGATCTGGCACTATGGACAAGTTGCTTGACGCGTGGTGAAGGTCCGTACCTGCACTGCCGCCTCTGAAACGCACTTGTTCGCACTTCCCTCACGAAGTGCACACGTTCTCATGGAACGGCGTGCGTCCAGGGAAGCGCAAGCACCGGCTGAAAAGCCTCCAGATCTTCCTGCCGGAAGATCGCGCCCGGAGGGCGCGCGACACGCCCGAGCGCGTGGGTGGGGGAGCCGGACACGAACATGATCGGCGAGAAGAGAGACTCACGCGAATGGCGGGACAGAAGATCCGCATCCGACTGAAGTCGTATGACCACGAGGTCATCGACAGCTCGGCGCGCAAGATTGTCGACACGGTGACCCGTGCAGGCGCAACGGTCGTTGGACCGGTGCCGCTGCCGACGGAGAAGAACGTCTTCTGCGTCATCCGGTCGCCGCACAAGTACAAGGACAGCCGCGAGCACTTCGAGATGCGTACGCACAAGCGCCTCATCGACATCGTTGACCCGACGCCGAAGGCGGTGGACTCGCTCATGCGACTCGACCTCCCGGCCGACGTCAACATCGAGATCAAGCTGTAAGCGAGGGTTTGACTCATGACTGCAACCACTGAGCGCCCCGTGAAGGGCCTCCTCGGCGAGAAGCTCGGCATGACCCAGGTCTGGGACGCCGACAACCGCCTCATCCCCGTCACCGTCGTCGCCGTCGGCCCGTGCGTCGTCACGCAGCTGCGCAGCGAAGGCGTCGACGGCTACAACGCGGTTCAGATCGGCTACGGCCAGATCGACCCGCGCAAGGTCACGAAGCCGCTGACCGGCCACTTCGAGAAGGCCGGCGTCACGCCGCGCCGCCACCTGGCCGAACTGCGCACCTCCGACGCCGGCGAGTACTCGCTCGGCCAGGAGCTGACGGCAGAGGCTTTCGAGGCCGGCCAGAAGGTCGACGTCGTCGGCCGCACCAAGGGCAAGGGTTTCGCCGGTGTCATGAAGCGTCACGGCTTCGCCGGTGTCTCGGCCTCGCACGGTGCGCACCGCAACCACCGCAAGCCGGGTTCGATCGGTGGCTGCGCCACCCCGGGTCGAGTCTTCAAGGGCATGCGCATGGCCGGTCGCATGGGTGGCGTTCGCCAGACGACCCAGAACCTCCAGATCCACGCCGTGGACGCTGAGAAGGGCCTGCTGCTCATCAAGGGTGCCGTTCCCGGCCCCGCGGGCGCTGTCGTTCTCGTGCGCACGGCCATCAAGGGAGCCTGAGCATGACTACCGTTGACATCCTGAGCCCCGAGGGCAAGACGTCCGGTTCTGTCGAACTGCCGGCCGACATCTTCGATGTCGCCACCAACGTCCCGCTGATCCACCAGGTCGTGGTGGCGCAGCTGGCCGCAGCTCGTCAGGGCACGCACAAGACCAAGACCCGCGGCGAGGTCCGTGGTGGTGGGCGCAAGCCGTACCGCCAGAAGGGCACCGGTCGCGCCCGTCAGGGTTCGACCCGCGCGCCGCAGTTCGCCGGCGGTGGCACCGTCCACGGCCCGCAGCCGCGCGACTACAGCCAGCGCACGCCCAAGAAGATGAAGGCCGCCGCCCTGCGCGGAGCCCTCTCGGACCGCGCCCGTTTCGAGCGCATCCACGTTCTCGAGTCCGTCGTCGCCGGTGAGGCGCCGTCGACGAAGGCTGCCGCGAAGTTCCTCGGCACGCTCTCGGACCGCAAGAACCTCCTCGTCGTCATCGACCGCATGGACTCGGTCTCCGAGCTCAGCGTTCGCAACCTGCCGAACGTCCACGTGCTCTGGAGCGACCAGCTCAACACGTACGACGTGCTGTGCGCCGACGACATCGCGTTCACGAAGGCTGCGTTCGACGCATTCGTCGCCGGCGGCCAGAAGTCGGAGGACACCAAGTGAGCACCCTGAACAAGGACCCCCGCGACGTCATCATCCAGCCCGTCGTCTCGGAGAAGTCCTACGCACTCCTCGACGAGGGCAAGTACACGTTCATCGTGGACCCGCGTGCGAACAAGACGGAGATCAAGATCGCCATCGAGCAGATCTTCGACGTCAAGGTCGCATCGGTGCACACGCTGAACCGCAAGGGCAAGACGCGCCGTACGCGTTTCGGCATGGGCAAGCGCAAGGACACCAAGCGCGCCATCGTCTCGCTCACGGAAGGCAACATCGACATCTTCGGTCAGGCCTCCTGACCCTCGATGACGATCGCCGAATCAATCCAAGACTGAGGACGACTTAGACCCATGGCTATTCGCAAGTACAAGCCCACGACCCCCGGTCGTCGTGGCTCGAGTGTGGCCGACTTCGTCGAGATCACTCGCTCCACGCCCGAGAAGTCGCTGGTGCGCCCCCTGACCAAGACCGGTGGCCGCAACGCCTCCGGCCGTATCACGACCCGTCACATCGGTGGTGGCCACAAGCGCGCCTACCGTGTGATCGACTTCCGCCGCGCGGACAAGGACGGCATCCCGGCCAAGGTCGCTCACATCGAGTACGACCCCAACCGCACCGCCCGCATCGCGCTGCTGCACTACGCCGACGGCGAGAAGCGCTACATCATCGCGCCGAACAAGCTGAAGCAGGGCGACCGCATCGAGAACGGTCCCGAGGCCGACATCAAGCCCGGCAACAACCTGCCGATGCGTAACATCCCCGTCGGTACCGTCATCCACTGTGTCGAGCTGCGCCCCGGTGGCGGCGCGAAGATCGCCCGTTCCGCGGGTGTTCGCGTCCAGCTCGTCGCGAAGGACGGCCCCTACGCCCAGCTGCGCATGCCCTCCGGTGAGATCCGCAACGTCGACGTCCGCTGCCGCGCGACGATCGGTGAGGTGGGCAACGCCGAGCAGAGCAACATCAACTGGGGCAAGGCCGGCCGCATGCGCTGGAAGGGCAAGCGCCCGACCGTCCGTGGTGTCGCGATGAACCCGGTGGACCACCCGCACGGTGGTGGTGAGGGCAAGACCTCCGGTGGTCGTAACCCGGTGAGCCCGTGGGGCCAGAAGGAAGGCCGCACCCGCCGCCCGAACAAGGACAGCGACAAGCTCATCGTGCGTCGCCGTCGTACTGGCAAGAAGCGCTGATAGGAGCCTTTCGAAATGCCTCGTAGCCTCAAGAAGGGCCCCTTCGTCGACGAGCACCTCGCGAAGAAGGTCGATGCCCAGAACGAAGCCGGCACGCAGAGCGTCATCAAGACGTGGTCGCGCCGCTCGATGATCACCCCGGACATGCTCGGCCACACCCTGGCCGTCCACGACGGTCGCAAGCACGTTCCGGTCTTCGTGACCGAGAGCATGGTCGGCCACAAGTTGGGTGAGTTCGCTCCCACTCGTACCTTCAAGGGTCACGAGAAGGACGACAAGAAGGGTCGCCGTCGCTGACGCGGCGGGGTAACCCAACATGACGAACGAAAGTAAAGGGACAGCGATGGAAGCCAAGGCGCAGGCGCGGCACGTCCGCGTGACGCCGATGAAGGCCCGCCGCGTCGTGGACATGATCCGTGGCAAGCAGGCCGCTGACGCGATCGCTCTGCTGCAGTTTGCTCCGCAGACTGCCAGCGAGCCCGTTCTCAAGACGCTCAACAGCGCCATTGCGAACGCGCGTTTCACGGCGGACAAGAACTCCGCACCCTTCGACGAGAACGCACTGGTCGTCACGACCGCGTTCGTCGACGAAGGTCCGACCATGAAGCGATTCCGCCCGCGTGCCCAGGGCCGCGCGAGCCGCATCCTCAAGCGCACGAGCCACATCACCATCGTTGTGGGCGAGCGCGACTCGAAGGGAGGTAACCGCTGATGGGTCAGAAGATCAACCCGAACGGTTTCCGCCTCGGCATCACGACCGAGCACAAGAGCCGCTGGTTCGCCGACTCGACGAAGCCGGGCCAGCGCTACAGCGACTACGTCAAGGAAGACGTCGCGATCCGCAAGCTCCTGTCCGAGGGCATGGAGCGCGCCGGTATCGCACGCGTCGACATCGAGCGCACGCGTGACCGTGTTCGCGTCGACATCCACACGGCGCGTCCGGGCATCGTCATCGGCCGCCGCGGCGCCGAGGCCGACCGCCTCCGCTCGCGCCTGGAGAAGCTCACGGGCAAGCAGGTTCAGCTGAACATCCTCGAGGTCAAGAACCCCGAGGCCGACGCTCAGCTCGTCGCGCAGGGCATCGCCGAGCAGCTCTCGGCGCGCGTGTCCTTCCGTCGTGCGATGCGCAAGGGCATCATGTCCGCGCAGCGCGCCGGCGCCAAGGGCATCCGTGTCCAGTGCTCCGGTCGTCTCGGCGGCGCCGAGATGTCGCGCTCGGAGTTCTACCGCGAAGGTCGTGTGCCGCTGCACACGCTGCGCGCCAACATCGACTACGGCTTCTACGAGGCTCGTACGACGTTCGGCCGCATCGGTGTCAAGGTCTGGATCTACAAGGGCGACCTGACGGCCAAGGAGCTCGCTCGTGAGCAGGCCGCCGCCCCGCAGCGTCCGGCCCGTGGCCGCCGCAACGACGGCCCGCGCGGCGACCGTGGTGAGCGCGGGCGCGGTCGTGGCCAGCGCGCCGAGCAGACCGCTGTCACCAGCGAGACGACGACCGAGGTCACCGAGCCCGCCAAGACTGAGGGAGGCGAAGCCTGATGCTCATTCCCCGTCGAGTGAAGCACCGCAAGCAGCACCACCCGAAGCGCAGCGGCACCGCCAAGGGCGGCACGCAGGTCACGTTCGGTGACTACGGCATCCAGGCTCTCGAGCCGGCTTACGTCACGAACCGTCAGATCGAGTCCGCTCGTATCGCGATGACCCGCTACATGAAGCGTGGCGGAAAGGTGTGGATCAACATCTACCCGGACCGTCCGCTGACGAAGAAGCCCGCCGAGACCCGCATGGGTTCCGGTAAGGGTTCGCCGGAGTGGTGGGTCGCCAACGTCAAGCCGGGCCGCGTCATGTTCGAGGTCAACGGTGTGTCCGAAGAGGTTGCGCGCGAGGCCATGCGTCTCGCGATGCACAAGCTGCCGATGAAGTGCCGCTTCGTCGCGCGTGAAGGTGGTGACATCTGATGGCCAAGGGTTCGGAAGACCTGCAGCCGAAGGCACTGCGCGAGATGACGGACGAGGTGCTGACGCAGAAGCTCGCAGAGGCGAAGAAGGAACTCTTCAACCTGCGCTTCCAGTCGGCCACCGGCCAGCTCGAGAGCTCGGCCCGTCTGCGTTCCGTTCGCACGGACATCGCGCGCATCTACACGGAGATGCGTGAGCGCGAGCTCAACATCGGCCGTGATGAGAAGGTTGGCTGACCATGACTGACAAGCAGGAGACCGCTGTGACCGAGCAGGCAGAGCGCAACTACCGCAAGACGCGTCAGGGTTACGTCGTCAGCGACAAGATGGACAAGACCGTCGTCGTCGAGGTCGAGGACCGCGTCAAGCACGCCCTGTACGGCAAGGTCATGCGCCGCAGCAGCAAGGTGAAGGCCCACGACGAGAACAACAGCGCCGGCATCGGCGACCGCGTTCTCATCATGGAGACCCGCCCGCTCTCGGCAACGAAGCGTTGGCGCGTCGTCGAGATCCTCGAGCGCGCCAAGTAAGCCGCGAGGCACGCGCGTAGCCGGGAAGTCCACGCCCGTCATCGGTGGGGCGGCGATCTCGTCGTCGCCCCACCGGCGCGGGGGACTCTCCCGGTTTTCGCGTGCGCCGATCGGTGTGAGACCATTAAACGTTCCGCAAGGCTCGCTCAGATCGGGCGAGAACCAGTGAGACGACAGGAGTAGAAACTGTGATTCAGCAGGAGTCGCGACTTCGTGTCGCCGACAACACCGGTGCCAAGGAGATCCTGTGCATCCGCGTGCTCGGCGGTTCTGGCCGCCGGTACGCCGGCATCGGTGACACCATCGTGGCCACCGTCAAGGACGCCATCCCCGGTGGCAATGTCAAGAAGGGTGACGTCGTCAAGGCCGTCATCGTTCGCACCAAGAAGGAGCGCCGTCGTGCAGACGGCTCCTACATCCGCTTCGACGAGAACGCGGCAGTCATCCTCAAGGGTGACGGCGACCCGCGTGGTACGCGCATCTTCGGCCCCGTCGGCCGTGAACTGCGCGACAAGAAGTTCATGAAGATCATTTCGCTTGCCCCGGAGGTGCTCTGAACCATGGTGGCCAAGATGAAGATCAAGAAGAACGACCTCGTCCAGGTCATCAGCGGCCGTTCCGAGAAGAATGGCGGCGACAAGGGCAAGCAGGGCAAGGTCATCGCCGTGTTCCCGGAGACGCAGCGCGTCCTCGTCGAGGGCATCAACCGCGTCACGAAGCACGTCAAGGCCGGTCAGCCCGGTGCCGGCACCGGCGGCCTCACGGTCGTCGAGGCGCCGATCCACGTCTCGAACGTGGCCCTCGTCGACCCGGAGACGAACAAGCCCACCCGTGTGCGCACCCGCGTCGAGCAGGTCGAGCGCGACGGCAAGACCAAGACCGTGCGTACCCGCGTGTCCGTGCGTTCCGGTAAGGACCTGTGATGTCTGAGACCACGAAGACCACCCCGCGTCTGAAGACGCGCTACCAGGACGAGATCAAGGGCCAGCTGCAGGGCGAGTTCAACTTCGCCAACGCGATGCAGGTTCCGGGTGTCGTCAAGGTCGTCGTCAACATGGGTGTCGGCGACGCCGCGAAGGACAGCAAGCTGATCGAGGGCGCCATCCGCGACCTCGAGGCCATCACCGGCCAGAAGCCGGCTGTCACCAAGGCACGCAAGTCGATCGCCCAGTTCAAGCTGCGTGAGGGCATGCCGATCGGCGCGCACGTCACGCTGCGCGGCGACCGCATGTGGGAGTTCCTCGACCGCCTCGTTTCGGTTGCGCTGCCGCGTATCCGCGACTTCCGCGGCCTGTCGCCGAAGCAGTTCGACGGCAACGGCAACTACACGTTCGGTCTGAACGAGCAGTCGATGTTCCACGAGATCGACCAGGACAAGATCGACCGCGTCCGCGGCATGGACATCACCGTCGTGACGACCGCCGCGAACGACGACGAAGGCCGCGCCCTGCTGCGCGCCCTCGGATTCCCGTTCAAGGAGAAGTGACGATGGCGAAGACCGCACTGATCAACAAGGCGAACGCCAAGCCGAAGTTCAAGGTTCGTGGCTACACGCGCTGCCAGCGCTGCGGCCGCCCGCACTCGGTCTACCGCAAGTTCGGCCTGTGCCGCATCTGCTTGCGCGAGATGGCACACGCCGGCGAACTGCCGGGCGTGACCAAGTCCAGCTGGTAAGAACCCACCACTTTCATTAGTTCGTTCTACACCGTAGGTCGACCCAACACACGCGGGTTGAAACCCCGGTGAGGAAGGGCGGAGAAGCCCAATGACCATGACCGACCCGATCGCGGACATGTTGACGCGAGTCCGGAACGCCAACTCGGCGCACCACGACTCGACGTCCATGCCGTTCTCGAAGCTGAAGTCCCACATCGCTGAGATTCTCGAACGCGAGGGTTACATCGCCGGCTGGACCGTCGAAGAAGCCCGCGTCGGCCAGACGCTCACGATCAACCTGAAGTACGGCCCGAACCGTGAGCGCTCCATCGCCGGAGTGCGCCGCGTCTCGAAGCCCGGCCTTCGCGTCTACGCCAAGTCCACCAACCTCCCCAAGGTTCTCGGTGGCCTCGGCATTGCCATTCTTTCCACGTCCTCCGGTCTGCTCACCGACAAGCAGGCGGCGGCCAAGGGTGTTGGCGGGGAAGTCCTCGCCTACGTCTGGTAATCAGGAATTAGGAGGAGAAACAGATGTCACGTATTGGACGTCTCCCGGTTCCTGTCCCGTCCGGTGTCGAGGTGACCATCGACGGCCAGGACGTCACGGTTAAGGGCCCCAAGGGCAGCCTTGACCTGACGGTTCCCGCGCCGATCACCGTCGCCAAGGGCGAGGACGGATCCGTCGAGGTGACGCGACCCAACGACGAGCGCGACGCGCGCGCCCGTCACGGACTGACGCGGAGCCTGATCAACAACATGGTCGTCGGTGTCACCGACGGCTACACCAAGAAGCTCGAGATCCACGGCACGGGTTACCGCGTGACGGCGAAGGGCAGCGACCTCGAGTTCGCGCTCGGCTACTCGCACCCGATCCTCGTGAAGGCCCCCGAGGGCATCACGTTCGTCGTCGAGAACCCGACCCGCTTCTCGGTCTCCGGTATCGACAAGCAGCTCGTCGGTGAGGTCTCGGCCAACATCCGCAAGCTGCGCAAGCCCGACCCGTACAAGGCGAAGGGTGTCCGCTACGAAGGCGAGCACATCCGCCGCAAGGTCGGAAAGGCTGGTAAGTAAGCCATGGCAAAGATCGTCAAGCGTTCGACGAGCAAGTCCGCAGCTCGCGGCCGTCGTCACCTGCGCCTGCGCAAGAAGGTCACGGGGACCGCGGTTCGCCCGCGCCTGGTCGTCTCGCGTTCCAGCCGTCACGTCTTCGTCCAGGTCGTCGACGACACGGTCGGCAAGACCGTCGCGTCCGCGTCCACCATGGAAGCCGACCTGCGCACGTTCGAGGGTGACAAGTCCGCCAAGGCCCGCAAGGTCGGCGAACTCGTGGCCGAGCGTGCGAAGGCCCAGGGCATCGAGGCAGTCGTGTTCGACCGTGGCGGCAACCGCTACGCCGGCCGCGTCGCCGCGATCGCCGACGGCGCCCGCGAAGGTGGCCTGAGCCTGTGATGACCAACCAGAACAACGCCGAGAAGAGGAATGTCTGATGGCTGGACCCCAGCGTCGAGGCGCCGGTACCGCCCAGACGGGCGGCGAGCGCGACAACAACCAGCGTGACAACCGCCGCGATGGCGGTCGTCGTGACGGCGGCCGCGGCCGCGGTCGCGAGGAAGAGCGCAACCAGTACGTCGAGAACGTCGTCACCATCAACCGTGTCGCCAAGGTCGTCAAGGGTGGTCGTCGCTTCAGCTTCACCGCCCTCGTCGTCGTCGGTGACGGTGACGGCACCGTCGGTGTCGGCTACGGCAAGGCCAAGGAAGTTCCCGCGGCCATCGCCAAGGGTGTCGAGGAGGCGAAGAAGAACTTCTTCCGCGTCCCCCGCATCCAGGGCACGATCCCGCACCCCGTTCAGGGTGAGGCTGCGGCGGGCGTCGTCCTGCTGAAGCCGGCATCGCCCGGTACCGGTGTCATCGCCGGTGGTCCGGTGCGCGCCGTCCTCGAGTGCGCGGGCATCCACGACGTGCTGTCGAAGTCCCTGGGCTCCGACAACTCGATCAACATCGTCCACGCGACGGTCGCGGCCCTCCAGGGTCTCGAGCGTCCGGAGGCCGTGGCCGCTCGCCGTGGCCTGCCGATCGACGACGTCGTCCCCGCTGCGATGCAGCACGCGATGGCCGAGAAGGCAGGTGCGTGATGGCTCAGCTCAAGGTGACCCAGATCCGTTCCGAGATCGGTGGCAAGCCGCAGCACCGTGAGACCCTGCGTTCGCTGGGCCTCAAGCGCATCGGCCACACGGTCGTCAAGGAGGACCGCCCCGAGTTTCGGGGCATGGTCCGCGCGGTCGCGCACCTCGTGACCGTCGAGGAGGTTGACTGAAAATGCCTGACACCAAGGCCAACGGGTCGGCCCTGAAGATCCACAACCTGCGTCCCGCCCCGGGTGCCAAGACCGCGAAGACCCGTGTGGGTCGCGGTGAGGGCTCCAAGGGCAAGACCGCGGGTCGTGGTACCAAGGGTACGAAGGCTCGTTACCAGGTTCCCGCTCGCTTCGAGGGTGGTCAGACGCCGCTGCACATGCGTCTGCCCAAGCTCCGCGGCTTCAAGAACCCGTTCAAGGTCGAGTACCAGGTCGTGAACCTGGACAAGATCTCCACCTTGTTCCCCGAGGGCGGCGACGTCGACGTCGCGGCGCTCGTGGAGAAGGGTGCCGTCCGCAAGGGCCAGCCCGTCAAGGTGCTCGGCACTGGCGACATCACCGTCAAGGTGAACGTCACGGCGCAGAAGTTCTCGGCCACGGCCAAGGACAAGATCGAGGCCGCAGGCGGTTCCGTCACCGCTGAGTGACGCGTCTGAGACAGGACCCCGCCGGGGTGCCACGATGTGGTGCTCCCGGCGGGGTTCTTTCGTCGTCGGGACGCGGGGGAGGGTATCGTCTATTCGTTGACGGTGGTCGCCCGCGTCGGGTGCGACGCCGTCGTCGGGGCCACCCGGCAAGCCCTTTACGTATTCAGCCGTGACGCGTCACGGCTCAGGAGGTTTTTGTGCTGACCAGTTTTGGACGCGCCTTCCGGACGCCCGAACTGCGCAACAAGATCCTGTTCACGCTGGCCATCATGGCGTTGTTCCGGCTCGGTTCGCACATTCCGACGCCGGGGATCAGCTTCGATCTCGTGGCCAAGTGTCAGGCCGCGGCCGGTGGTTCGAGCAGCCTCCTCGGGCTCGCGAACCTGTTCTCAGGTGGCGCGCTGCTCCAGCTGTCGATCTTCGCGCTCGGCATCATGCCCTACATCACCGCGTCGATCATCATTCAGTTGTTGACGGTCGTCATCCCGCGTTTCGAGACCCTCAAGAAGGAGGGCCAGAGCGGGCAGGCGAAGATGACGCAGTACACCCGCTATCTCGCGATCGCGCTAGCGCTCCTGCAGAGTTCGACGCTCATCACCGCCGCTCGTAGCCCGTGGACGATTCTCGGTGGTAGCCCGACCACGTGTTCGACGATCATGACGGACGACTCGATCCCGACCGTCCTGCTCATGATTCTGACCCTGACGGCCGGCACCGGCCTCATCATGTGGCTCGGTGAGCAGGTGACGGAACGGGGTATCGGCAACGGTATGTCGCTGCTCATCCTGACCGCCGTTGCCGCTCGCGTGCCCCAGAGTCTGTGGGCGATCCACAACCAGGGCTGGGGGCGTTTCATCGCCGTGGTCATCATGTGCTTGGCCGTGACGACCGCCGTCGTTTTCGTGGAGAACAGCCAGCGACGCATCCCCGTCCAATACGCGAAGCGCATGGTCGGACGTCGCTCCTACGGCGGGACGACGACGTACATCCCGCTGAAGGTCAACATGGCCAACGTCATCCCGATCATCTTCGCGACGTCCTTGCTCTCCCTGCCCGTCATGGTTTCGCAGTTCGCGGCGAACAAGACGAATCCGCCCGGGTGGGCGCAGTGGATCAACACCTACCTGGCGCGCGGCGACCACCCCGTCTACATGGCGATCTACACGGTCCTGATCCTGTTCTTCACGTTCTTCTACGTGTCGATCACCTACCAGCCCGACGAGGTGGCGGACAACCTCAAGCAGGCCGGCAGCTTCATTCCGGGCGTTCGCGCCGGCTCCGCGACGGCCAAGTACCTCAACTACGTCCTGACGCGCATCACCACCGTCGGCGCGATCTACATCGCGTTCCTCGCGCTGCTACCCCTGATCGCGCTGGCGCTCTTCGACGCGAACCAGAACGTTCCGTTCGGTGGCGCGTCCATCCTCATCCTCGTCGGCGTGGGTCTGGAGACCGTCAAGCAGGTCGACTCCAAGCTGCAACAGCACAACTACGAAGGGTTCTTGCGGTAATGCGACTCATCATTCTCGGACCCCCCGGGGCAGGCAAGGGAACGCAGGCGGAGCGTCTGGCCCAAAGCCGGGGCATCCCGCACATCTCGACCGGCGATATCTTCCGCGCCAACATCAAGAACGAGACCGAGCTCGGCCTCAAGGTCAAGGACATCCTGGCCTCCGGTGGGTACGTCACGGACGAGATCACGAACGAGATCGTCAAGAACCGCCTCGACGAGAAGGACGCCGCGAACGGCTTCCTGCTCGACGGATACCCGCGCACCGCGGGCCAGGTCGTCGCGCTCGAGGAGATGCTCGCGGCGAAGGGCCAGGCCCTCGACGCGGCCCTGGAACTCACCGTCGATGGCGAGGAGCTCGTGCAGCGCCTGCTCAAGCGCGCCGAGACGTCGGGCCGTGCGGACGACACCGAAGAGGTCATCCGCGAGCGTCAGGAGCTCTACGTGCGCGAGACGGCGCCGCTGGCCGCCGCCTACACCGAGCGTGGCCTCCTCGTCCAGGTCGACGGCATGGGCTCGATCGACGAGGTCGAGGCGCGGATCGGCGCGGCACTCGACGAGGTCGCGGCGAAGAACTGATGTTCGGACGCACCCGACTGGATCTCAAGTCGAGTGACGACATCCGCGCGATGCGCCGGGCCGGTCTCGTGACCGGCTCGGCGCTTCGCGCGTCGGCACTCGGAACGCGCGCGGGCATGACGACGAAGGACGTCGACGCCATCGCCCACGCCCACATGCTCGAACGCGGTGCAACGCCGTCGTTCCTCGGGTACAACGGCTTTCCGGCGACGCTGTGCATCTCCGTCAACGACGAGGTGGTCCATGGCATCCCGGGGGAGCGCGTGCTGCAAGACGGCGACGTCGTCTCGCTCGATTGCGGAGCGATCGTCGACGGGTGGCACGGCGACTCGGCGTTGACGTTCGTCGTCGGGGCGGCGAGGGACGACGCGAGCTCGGCGCAGCGCGTGGCGGCGCGTCACGCGGGTGATGAGCCGGCGATCAGACGAGAGGGTGTCGTGGCGTGGGCGCAGGGCGACCCGCGCCGCGCTCTCGTGCTCGCGACCGAGGCGTCGATGTGGGCCGGCATCGAGGCGCTTCAGGTGGGCGAGCGCCTCAACGACGTCGGTGAGGGCGTACAAGACCTGCTCGAGGAGTTCAACGCTCCGGAGCGCCTCGCGGGGTTGCCGCCGGAGATGCCCAGCTTCGAGATCGTCGACGGCTACACGGGCCACGGTGTGGGTCGTGAGTTGCACCAAGATCCAACGGTCTACAACGAGTACGTCAACGAGCGGCTCCCCAAGGTGAAGCCTGGTCTCGTCGTCGCCGTCGAGCCGATGGTCACGCTCGGCACGTACGAGACGCATGAGCTCGACGATGGCTGGACCGTCAAGACCGACGACGGCTCCCTCGCCGCGCATTTCGAGCACACCGTGGCGGTGACGGAGAAGGGCCTGTGGGTGCTGACGGCGCAGGACGGCGGACGTTCGCGTCTCGAGCCGCTCGGGTTGTACGGCGGCCTGGACGACTGAGGGCCCACGCGGACGCGACGCCGTCCGGGTCCCCCAACGCTCGAGCCCCTCTCATCGGAACGGAGGCGGGTCGAGGCGATTTGGGGAAGCCGAGCGCGTCTCGTAGACTGAGGGACGGTCTGTCGTGGTATGTGGCGCTCAGCGTCACGCGACCGGGCAGGCCGGCCAACAGATTCCGTCCATCCGGGACGGTTTCGTGCAGCGAAATGCGGAGGCTATGGCCAAGAAGGACGGTGTCATCGAGATCGAGGGCACGATCGTCGAGGCTCTCCCGAACGCGATGTTCCGGGTCGAGCTCACGAACGGTCACAAGGTTCTCGCTCACATCTCGGGCAAGATGCGTCAGCACTACATCCGGATCCTCCCCGAGGACCGGGTCGTCGTCGAGCTCTCGCCCTATGACCTGACCCGCGGCCGTATCGTCTTCCGTTACCGCTGATTCAACCCAGTTCTCGCTCCCCGCGCTGCGTCCGCATGGTCGCAGCGTGTCGGTGTGTCGAGAGCGCGATCGACAAGACAGCAGGCAGATGAAGGTTCAGCCGAGCGTCAAGAAGATCTGTGACAAGTGCAAGGTGATTCGCCGCAACGGCCGAGTCATGGTGATCTGCGAGAACCTGCGCCACAAGCAGCGCCAGGGCTGATCCACCGAGCACCAGCTCACAGCGTCTTCGCCAGGACGCAACACATGAAAACTGCAGCACCCGGCCCCACTGGGCTCTGACGAGGATCCGACAGGATGAATCGTCGAGATCTCTCAGAGCGATCTGATCCAGAGACACGCCAGTGGACGTCACCCTCGGCGCGGAGGCCGAGGACCCGCGAGTCCCACCGCTCATCACGAGCATCGAGGCTCACGCCATAGCGGGAACGGTGCTGCCCCAGACCTCCGCTCATGATCAGGAGAACACATGGCACGTCTCATCGGTGTCGACCTGCCGCGCGAGAAGCGCGTCGAGGTCGGCCTCACCTACATCTTCGGCGTCGGGCGTACCCGTGCCCAGGAGACGCTGGCCGCGACCGGCGTCAACCCGGACACGCGCGTCCGCGACCTCACCGAGGAAGAACTCGTCAAGCTGCGTGACCACCTCGAGGCAAGCTTCCGCCTCGAAGGTGACCTGCGCCGTGAGATCGCCGCCGACATCCGCCGCAAGGTGGAGATCGGAAGCTACGAGGGTCTGCGCCACCGCCGTGGCCTGCCCGTGCACGGTCAGCGCACCAAGACGAACGCTCGTACCCGCAAGGGCCCGAAGCGCACCGTGGCCGGCAAGAAGAAGGCCAAGTGAGTCGAGCAGCTTCGGCTGATCACGACTACTTCCTCAACTGAGCGTCGAAACAGGAGATTCGAACTATGCCTCCCAAGAGCCGTATGGCCGCGGGCGCCAAGAAGGTGCGCCGCAAGGAGAAGAAGAACGTTGCTGCGGGCCAGGCCCACATCAAGAGCACGTTCAACAACACCATCGTTTCCATCACGGACCCCACCGGTGCCGTGATCTCGTGGGCGTCCGCCGGCCAGGTCGGCTTCAAGGGCTCCCGCAAGTCGACCCCCTACGCAGCGCAGATGGCCGCCGAGGCCGCTGCGCGTCGTGCCATGGACCACGGCATGCGCAAGGTCGACGTCTTCGTCAAGGGCCCGGGTTCCGGTCGTGAGACCGCCATCCGCTCGCTCACCGCGACCGGCCTCGAGGTCGGCGCGATCAGCGATGTCACGCCCACGCCGCACAACGGCGTCCGCCCGCCCAAGCGTCGCCGCGTCTGATCACCCAGACACCGCGAACGAAGACGAACTAGGAGACACCCCACATGGCCCGTTACACCGGCCCGATCACCAAGAAGTCGCGTCGACTCAAGACCGACCTCGTCGGTGGTGACAAGAACTTCGAGATGCGCCCCTTCCCGCCCGGCCAGCACGGCCGCGGTCGAATCCAGGAGAAGGAGTACCTCCACCAGCTGCAGGAGAAGCAGAAGGCCCGCTTCACCTACGGCGTCATGGAGAAGCAGTTCGTCCGGTACTACAAGGAGGCGGCGCGCCGCCCCGGCAAGACCGGTGAGAACCTGCTCATCATCCTCGAGTCCCGCCTCGACAACGTCATCTACCGCGCCGGCCTCGCCCGCACGCGTCGCGCTGCTCGCCAGCTCGTCACGCACGGTCACTTCGAGGTCAACGGCGTGCGCGTCGACGTCCCGTCCTACCGCGTCGAGCAGTACGACATCATCACGGTCCGTGAGAAGTCGCGCGAGGCGTTCCCGATCCAGCTCGCTCGCGAGACGTTCGGCGAGCGTCCCGTTCCGGCGTGGCTGCACGTCGTCCCGGGCACGCTGCAGGTGCTGATCCACCAGCTCCCGACGCGCGAGCAGATCGACAGCCAGCTCACCGAGCAGCTCATCGTCGAGCTCTACTCGAAGAACTGATCCGAGCTTCGCATCGGAAGGTGGCGCTTCGCGCCGCGTGAGGCGCCACCTTCCACCTGCCGGTCCGAGAGACAGAGCTCGCACCGGCGCAGGACTCGATTCCTGCTCGTTCACCCGGCGTCAAATAGTGGTCGCCGTAGGAAAGGACAACGAGAGTGCTCATCGCACAGCGCCCCACGCTCTCCGAGGACGTGGTTTCCGAGAGCCGTTCGCGGTTCGTCATCGAGCCCCTGGAGCCGGGTTTCGGCTACACGCTCGGCAACTCGCTCCGCCGCACCCTGCTCTCGAGCATCCCGGGTGCCGCCGTCACCAGCATCCGCATCGACGGCGTCCAGCACGAGTTCTCGACGATCCCCGGTGTCAAGGAAGACGTCACCGAGGTCATCCTCAACATCAAGGGTCTGGTCGTCTCCTCGGAGCACGACGAGCCCGTCGTGATGTACCTGCGCAAGCAGGGCGCGGGTGTCGTCACCGCTGCTGACATCGCGCCCCCGGCCGGTGTCGAGGTGCACAACCCCGACCTCGAGATCGCGACGCTGAACGACAAGGGCAGCATCGAGATGGAGCTGACGGTCGAGCGCGGCCGCGGCTACGTCTCGGCGGCGCTGAACAAGTCGGCGGAGCAGGAGATCGGCCGCATCCCGGTCGACTCCATCTACTCGCCGGTGCTGGCCGTGACCTACAAGGTCGAGGCCACGCGTGTCGAGCAGCGCACCGACTTCGACAAGCTCATCGTCGACGTCGAGACGAAGAACTCGATGGCCCCGCGTGACGCCATGGCTTCGGCCGGCTCCACGCTCGTCGAGCTGTTCGGTCTCGCGCGCGAGCTCAACGTCGAGGCCGAGGGCATCGACATGGGTCCGTCCCCGACCGACGCAGCGCTCGCCGAGGACCTCGCTCTGCCGATCGAGGACCTCGACCTCACCGTCCGCTCCTACAACTGCCTCAAGCGCGAGGGCATCCACACCGTGGGTGAGCTCGTGTCCCGCAGCGAGGCCGACCTGCTCGACATTCGCAACTTCGGTTCGAAGTCGATCCACGAGGTCGCCGACAAGCTGCGCGACATGGGCCTTCAGCTGAAGGACAGCCCGCCCGGGTTCGACGCCAGCGTCATCGCCGACCGCTACGACGAGGACGCCGACGGCGCGGACCTCGCCGAGGACGAGCAGTACTGAGCAGCTTTTCGGTACAGCGGTGAGCCTGCTCGCTGAGTTGAGCATTCTCGCAGCTGACCGGTAGACCAAGGAGAAAACATGCCTACCCCCACGAAGGGCGCCCGCGTCGGCGGCAGCCCGTCGCACGAGCGGCTGATCATGGCCAACATGGCCACTCAGCTGTTCACTCACGACCGCGTCACGACGACGGAGGCGAAGGCCAAGCGCCTGCGTCCGTACGCCGAGCGCCTCATCTCGTTCGGCAAGCGCGGCGACCTCGCCTCGCGTCGACGCGTGATGCGCAAGATCTCGGACAAGTCGGCCGTGCACCGTCTCTTCACGGAGATCGCACCCGACATGGCCGAGCGTCCCGGCGGCTACACGCGCATCACCAAGATCGCGCCGCGCAAGGGCGACAACGCCCCCATGGTCGTCATCGAACTGGTTCGCGAGGCCTACTCCGCGAAGCAGTCGACGGTCAAGGAGGCCGAGGCCGCCACGAAGCGCGCGGTCAAGGAAGACGCTGCGGCCGCTCCGGCAGCGGACGTCACGCCCGAGACCCCTGCCGCGACGGAGACGTCCGGCGGTGCCTCGAAGGCTGACGGCGACGCCTGATCGACCTGTCACGCACGATGCCCGCTTCCCCCTCGGGGGAGGCGGGCATCGTCGCGTCCGTGGTCGAGTTCGCGGGATAGGTTGGGCGGCATGCGTTTCAGGATCGACTTCGCCTACGACGGCACCGACTTCTCGGGGTGGGCCCGCCAGCCCGGACGTCGCACTGTCGAGGGAGAACTGACGGGTGCGCTCACGCGCGTCCTGCGCCGCGACGACGTCCGGCTGACGGTGGCCGGGCGCACCGACGCCGGCGTCCACGCGCGCGGTGGGGTGTGCCACGGCGACATCGACGCCGACGCGTGGGCTGCGCTGCCGGGGCGAAGCGAGCGTGCGCCCGCGCAGGCGCTCGTCACGCGCCTCAACGGCGTCCTGGCGGGGGACGTCGTCGTCAAGGCCGCCAGTGAGCAGCCCGCGAGTTTCGATGCTCGCTTCTCGGCGCTGAAGCGCCGCTACAGCTATCGCCTGCTCGACGATGCGGCGCGCCTCGACCCGCTTCGCCGGCGCGACACCGTCGTCGTCAAGCGAAACCTGGACGTCGACGCGATGAACGCCGCGTCGGCCCTGCTCGTCGGGTTGCACGACTTCGCGGCCTACTGCAAGCCCCGCGAGGGTGCGACGACGATCCGCACGCTGCTCGACTACGCGTGGACGCGCGAGGCGGACGGCGTGCTCACCGCGCGGTTGGAGGCGGACGCGTTCTGCCACTCGATGGTGCGGGCCCTCATCGGCGGCGTCGTGCCGGTGGGGGAGGGGCGTCGCCCGATCGACTGGCCCGCGCAGGTACTGACTGCGGGGCGACGCGACCCGGGCGTCGTCGTCATGCCGCCGCACGGGCTGTGCCTCGAGGAGGTCAGCTACCCGAGCCCCGATCAGTTCGCGGCGCGCGATGCGGCGTCGCGCGTCATGCGTTCGGCGGCTGACCTCGATGGGGCAACCTGACCGCGTCGCGACCGCTGGCTCGACGTCAGCGCGGCGAATACGAGCGGAGTGGCCGGACGCGAGTGTCAGGACGCGTGGATTCGGCCCGTTCGCTCGCATTCATCGGCCGGTCATGGAGCTCGCCTGGGCCGGTGCTCACGTGACGTTCGGCAACGGCAGCGGGACGACGGTGACGGCGACCCGTCGCGCACCCGGGGTGCCTGCGCCGGCTCGGCGATACCGCGCAAGAAGCGCCTCCATCTCGGAGCGCAGAGCGCTCATCTGCTCCTCGCTCACGAGGACGGGGGAGTCGAACGCGCGGCACTCGTCCTGCCACACGTAGGGCCAGGCGTCCTGCTCGTCGACCCAGGCGTGGGCGCGCTCACTGACGTGCGTGATGAAGTCGTGCTCGAGCCAGCGCGCGTCTTCGGCGTCGGCGTCGTCGAGGAACTCGAGGGCATCGCCGGCGTTCGCGTCATCGGTGTCGTCCGATTCGTCGACGAGAGCCCAGACGCGCGTCTTCGCGTTGCCGAGCCCGGTGTCCTCGACCAGGCCTGCGCTCTCGAGCACGCGCACGTGGTAGCTCGTCGCCCCGGTGTGCGTGCCGAGGGCTCGGGCCAGTTCGGCAGACGTCGAACCGCCGTGCAGACGCAGGTGCGCGAGGATGCGCGAACGCATCGGATGGGCGATGACGCGGTAGGGGTCGCTGCCCGCGGCCGTGTTCATGGCCCGAGGCTACCGGAGTCGATGGCGCGACGACGGAGGCGCCCATTTTGCACAATTGTTGTGCGATCGACCCGGAGGGCGTCGATCGACGGGTGTGGCGATCCGTGAAAGACATTGCGGCGCAAGGGGATACGTCATGACTGCACGATTTCGACCGGGTGTGCATCTGCCGTAGACTGGATGACTGTTGCTTCGTCGCAGCTGGTCGCATGCGGGCTGTCGCCCGGGCGGTGACCGCGCACGAAGTGGCCGCCCATCGTCAACGACAGAACGAAGGGAACGACCGTGCGTACGTTCACCCCCAACCAGGAGTCGGCTCAGGCTGACCGCACCTGGCACGTCATCGACGCCACCGACGTCGTTCTGGGTCGCCTCGCGTCCCAGACTGCATCGCTGCTGCGTGGCAAGCACAAGCCCACGTTTGCGCCGCACATCGACACCGGTGACTTCGTCATCATCATCAACGCCGACAAGGTCGCCCTCACCGGCGCCAAGCTCGAGAAGAAGAAGGCCTACCGTCACTCGGGCTTCCCCGGCGGTCTGACCTCGACCTCCTACACGGAGCTCATGGCGAAGGACCCGGAGAAGGCCGTCGAGAAGGCCGTCCGAGGCATGCTGCCCAAGACGAAGCTGGGCCGCGCCCAGATCGCCAAGCTCAAGGTGTACCGCGGTGCCGAGCACCCGCACGCCGCGCAGCAGCCCAAGCCGTTCGAGATCACCCAGGTCGCGCAGTAATCGCGCGCGCTGCTGAATTCTTAGGAGAACCGTGGCAGACCAGAACGTTGAGCTCGACGTCCTCGAGACGGACGAGCCGCAGCTGACCGAATACACGAGCGAGTCGACCGGCCCCGTCGGCGAGAACGGCGAGGTTCGTCGCCCGTCCGCTTCCGCGCCCGGCGCCGCGACCGGCCGCCGCAAGCAGGCCATCGCCCGCGTCCGCATCGTCCCCGGTACGGGCGAGTGGAAGATCAACGGCCGCACCCTCGAGGAGTACTTCCCGAACAAGGTGCACCAGCAGATCGTCAACGAGCCCCTCACGGTGCTCGAGCTGGACGGTGCGTACGACGTCCTCGTGCGCGTGCACGGCGGTGGCCCCTCGGGCCAGGCCGGTGCCGTTCGCCTCGGCGTCGCCCGTTCGCTGAACGGCGTCGACGAAGAGCTGAACCGTCCGATCCTCAAGAAGGCCGGCTTCCTCACGCGTGACGCACGCGTTCCGGAGCGCAAGAAGGCCGGCCTCAAGAAGGCCCGCAAGGCGTCGCAGTTCAGCAAGCGCTGATCCACGCGCTGCACTGCTCGAATCGCTCCGTATCCGGCCCATGCGCCGGGTGCGGAGCGATTCGCGTACCGCCGCGTATTGTGGAGAGAGATTCCGAAGACCTCAGGAGGGGCACATGGGCCGCATGTTCGGCACTGACGGTGTGCGTGGCGTCGCCAACCAGGACGTCACGGCAGAGCTCGCACTCGGGCTGTCCGTCGCAGCAGCACGGGTACTCGTCGAGGCCGGGGAGGTCTCGGCCGATCACGAGCGTCCTGTCGCCGTCGTCGGACGCGACCCGCGCGCGTCGGGGGAGTTCCTCGGTGCGGCCACCGTCGCCGGGCTCGCGAGCGCGGGCGTCGACGTCTACGACGCGGGCGTGCTGCCGACGCCGGCCATCGCCTACCTGACGGCGACGATGAACGCCGACCTCGGCGCGATGCTGTCGGCCTCGCACAACGCTATGCCAGACAACGGCATCAAGTTCTTCAGCCGCGGCGGCCACAAGCTGCCCGACGCGCTCGAGGACGCGATCGAGGCGCACCTGCACGAGGAGTACGAGCGTCCGACGGGTGCGTCGGTCGGTCGTGTGCATCCCTACGCCGAGGGCGGTGAGAAGTACATCGGTCACCTGCTCGGCGCGCTTCCGCACCGCCTCGAGGGCCTCAAGATCGTCGTCGACTGCGCGCACGGCGCGGCCTCCGTCGTCGGGCCCGAGGTGTTCCGCCGCGCGGGCGCGGACGTCGTCGTCATCGGTGCGACGCCGGACGGGCTCAACATCAACGACGGCTACGGCTCGACGCACCTGGAGAAGCTGCAGGAAGCGGTCGTCGCGAATGGAGCCGACTTCGGTGTGGCCTTCGACGGTGACGCGGACCGCTGCCTCGCCGTCGACGGAACGGGTGAGGTGGTCGACGGTGACCAGATCATGGCGATCCTCGCGCTCGACCTCAAGGAGCGCGGCGTGCTCGCCGAGGACACGCTCGTCGCGACGGTCATGAGCAACCTCGGCATGATCAAGGCGATGGAGCGCGAGGGCATCGCCGTCAAGCAGACCGGTGTCGGCGACCGCTACGTGCTCGAGGAGATGCGCCGCGGGTCGTACTCGCTCGGGGGCGAGCAGTCGGGGCACGTCATCGCACTCGACCACGGCACGACCGGTGACGGCGTGCTCACGGGCCTGCTCCTTGCTGCCCGCGTGGCCTCGAGTGGGCGCTCGCTCGCCCAGCTCGGCGCCGTCATGCAGCGGATGCCGCAGAAGCTCATCAACGTCAAGGGCGTCGACAAGTCGGCCGTCGATTCGCACGACGGCGTGCAGGCCGCTGTGCGCGCCGCCGAGAGCGACCTCGCCGGCGCCGGGCGCGTGCTGCTGCGCAAGTCGGGCACCGAACCGGTCGTGCGCGTCATGGTCGAGGCCGACACCGCCGAACGCGCGCAGGCCGTCGCGACGCACCTCGCCGACGTCGTCAAGCGCGAGCTGTCGATCGACTGAACTGCCGGCTGCGCGCTTTCGTCCTGCGCCCAGATGCACCCGGGTGCATCTGGGCGCAGTCGTGTGCCTCCCAGTCGTGTGGTGGCCCGGCGAGCTGTCGACGGGAGCTGACGGACAGCGCCGACGGCCGTCACGCGTGCGGGGTGTGTCACAGTGGCAGGCATGAGCCTGCCAGCCGCCCAGCCGAGTCGACGCAGCGACGTCGAGCCGTTCCACGTCATGGAGGTGCTCGCCGCGGCAGCGGAACGTCAGCGTACGCACGGCGACGTCATCAGCCTGTGCGCTGGCCAGCCCTCGACGGGCGCGCCGCGCGCAGCCCGGGAGGCGGCCGTCGCGGCGATCGAGGCCGATGCGCTCGGGTACACCGAGACGGTCGGCATCCGGCCGCTGCGTGAGGCGATCGCCGCGTATCACCGCGACCTCGGCGTCGACGACGTGAGTGCTGACGACGTCGTCGTCACGACCGGGTCGTCGGGCGCGTTCACGCTGCTGTTCCTCGCTGCGTTCGACGGCGGCGACGAGGTGTGGATGACCCGCCCGGGCTACCCCGCCTACCGCAACACGCTGCGGGCGCTGGGGACGTCCGTCGTGGAGCTCGCGTGCGGCGCCGAGGTGCGCTACCAACCCACCGTCGCGATGCTCGAGGCGGAACGTGTCGCGCGCGGCGCCGCGCCGAAGGGGCTCGTCGTCGCGAGCCCCGCCAACCCGACGGGCACGATCATCGACGCGGACGAACTCGCAGCCATCGCGCGCTGGTGCGACGCGCACGGCGTGCTGCTCGTCAGCGACGAGATCTACCACGGCATCTCGTTCGGGCGCGCGACGTCGAGCGCGTGGCAGACGTCGCGCCAGGGCGCCGTCATCGGTTCGGTGTCGAAGTTCTTCTCCATGACGGGTTGGCGCGTCGGGTGGATGCTCGTGCCCGCGCACCTGCGCCGACGCGTCGCCATTCTCGCCTCGAATCTCACGATCTGCCCGCCGGTCGTGTCACAGCATGCGGCGCTCGCGGCCCTCGGCGAGGCGGCACGCGGTGAGCTGGAGGAGCACGTCGAGACGTACCGGCGCAATCGTGAGTTGGTGCAGCGGCGCCTTCCCGAGATCGGGGTGACGACCTACGCGCCACCGGACGGCGCGTTCTACGCCTGGTGCGACGTCGCGCACCTCACCGACGACTCCGCGCGCTGGTGCGCCGACGTGCTCGCCGCGACGGGCGTCGCCATCACCCCCGGGATCGACTTCGACCCCGTCGACGGGCACCGGTTCATGCGGATGAGCCTCGCTGTCGCGAGCGATGAGCTCGACGAGGCGTTCGACCGGATGGTGAGGTTCGTCGGTAGCTCGTCATGACGCTGTGACGTCCTGCGGTGCACCAGTCGTGCCGGCTACGTCAGACGGCGCCGGTCGCTCGGGCCCTACTGTTCGTGGGATGCACGTCGGCGCGTCAGGAACCCCCTGGTCTCCTGACGCGCCGCCGCGAGTCGTTGGGCTCAGATGAGCCCGAGTGCGCGGACGGCGTCGCGCTCGCTCTCGAGCTCGGCGACGCTCGCGTCGATGCGGGCGCGGCTGAACTCGTCGATCGTGAGGTCGGGAACGATCCGCCAGGCGCGCTCGGTGACGGTGACGGGGAAGCTCGACACGAGCCCCTCGGGCACGCCGTAGGAGCCGTCCGACGGCACGGCCATGGAGACGATCCGGTCGGTGCCGAGAGCCCAGTCGCGGGCGTGATCGATCGTCGCGCTCGCGGCGCTCGCCGCTGACGACGCGCCTCGGGCGTCGATGATCGCGGCGCCGCGCTTCGCGACCGTCGGGATGAGGACGTCGTTGAGCCAGGCGTCATCGCCCACCTCGAGGCGCGCGGCACGGCCATGGATCGTCGCGTGCGTGACGTCCGGGTACTGCGTGGCGCTGTGGTTGCCCCAGATGATGACGTCGTGGATGTCGGTGACGCTCGCACCCGTCTTCGCGGCGAGCTGCGCGACGGCGCGGTTCTGGTCGAGGCGCGTCAGCGCGCTGAAGCGTTCGTTCGGGATGTCACGTGCCGCATGCATCGCGATGAGGCAGTTCGTGTTCGCCGGGTTGCCGGTGACGGTGACCTGCACTTCATCGGCGGCAGCGTCGTTGAGCGCCTCTCCCTGCGGGCCGAAGATGTGGCCGTTGACCTCGAGCAGGTCGCCGCGCTCCATGCCCGGCCCGCGCGGCTTCGCGCCGACGAGCAGCGCGTGACTGACGCCGTCGAACATGCGGCGCGCGTCGGAGCCGGTCTCCGTGCCTGCGAGCATTGGGAACGCGCAGTCCTGCAGCTCCATGACGGTGCCCTCCAGCTTGCGGAGCGCTTCGTCGACCTCGAGCAGGCGCAGCTCTACGGGCTGGTCGGGGCCGAGCAGTTCACCCGCGGCGATGCGGAAGAGGAGGCTGTAACCGATGGCGCCAGCGGCTCCGCTGACGGCAACGCGAACGGCGGGCTTGGGCATGACGGCTCATTTCGTCGGCGGGTTCCCGGACGAGACCTCGGGTCACCACTGACGGTAGGCCGAGCCGGCCCGCCGCGTCAGGGCCGAACGTCCCTGCGGGCCCTCCCGAGGCCCCGGAGTGTGCGAGTGGCCCGGGAGGGGCGCACAGCAGCCTGTGCGTGCCGCGACATCAGGCGTGCCGCCACCCGCTGGGGATGGCGGCATGGCGACAGCGGCGGACGATCAGGCCGTGATGTCACCCAGGGTGCCGACGACGTGCGCCTCGCCCTCACCGATGTCGTAGTGCACGGCGACGACGGCGAGCCGGCCGGCGTCGATGCGATCACGGATCAGCTGACTGCGCTGGGGGAGGAGCTCGCTCGTCGCCCGGGCATGCTCGGCCTCGAACTGCTCGCCGGTCGTCAGCCCGTGCTTGCGCCCGTGCAGGATCGACGGCATGACGCGCTCGATGATCGTGTGGAGGTACCCCGGCGGCATGTCGCCGGTCTCCTCGGCGGCGAGCGTCGCGTTGATGGCGCCGCAGCTCTTGTGCGCGAGCACGACGACGAGCGGTGCGCGCAGCACCTCGGTGCCGAACTCGATCGAGCCGAGCACGCTGGGGTCAAGCACGTGGCCCGCGGTGCGCACGACGAACAGATCGCCGAGGCCCTGGTCGAAGATCATCTCGGCCGGCACGCGGGAGTCGCCGCACCCGAAGATGACGGCCTGGGGTGCCTGCCCGGCGACGAGCTCGCGCCGGCGCTCGCCGTCACTGTGCGGGCGCTGCGTCGTGCCGGAGACGAAGCGTCGGTTGCCCTCGACGAGGGTGTCCCAGGCCTGCTGCGGCGTGAGGGTGCTGCTCATGGTGGCTCCTTGGTGATGACGTCGGCGCCGTCAGCTCAGGCCGGGGCGGGTGGTGATGGTCATGGCGGTGGGCTTCGCCGTGGCGGCGAAGAAGTCGTTGCCCTTGTCGTCGACGACGATGAACGCGGGGAAGTTCTCGACCTCGATCTTCCACACGGCCTCCATGCCGAGCTCAGGGTATTCGAGCACCTCGACCTTCTTGATGCAGTCGAGGGCGAGACGCGCGGCCGGGCCGCCGATCGAGCCGAGGTAGAACCCGCCGTACTCCTGGCAGGCCTCCGTCACCTGGGCGCTGCGGTTGCCCTTGGCGAGCATCACCATCGAGCCGCCGGCGGCCTGGAACTGCTTGACGTACGAATCCATGCGCCCGGCCGTCGTCGGCCCGAACGAACCGGACGCCATGCCCTCCGGCGTCTTCGCGGGGCCTGCGTAGTAGACCGGGTGGTCCTTGAGGTACTGCGGCATCTCCTCGCCGGCGTCGAGGCGCTCCTTGATCTTCGCGTGCGCGATGTCGCGCGCGACGACGAGCGTCCCCGTCAGCGAAAGGCGGGTCTTGACGGGATGCTTGCTCAGCTCGGCGCGGATCTCGTCCATCGGGCGGCTCAGGTCGATGTCGACGGCGGCGCCCTTGCCGGTCGAGCCCGCGCCGGTTGCCTCGTCGCCGCTCTCGATGAGGTGCGCCTCGGTGACGTCGGGCAGGAACTGCGCCGGGTCGGTCTCGAGCTGCTCGATGAACACGCCCTCGCGCGTGATCTTGCCGAGCACCTGACGGTCGGCCGAGCAGCTGACGGCGATCGCGACGGGCAGCGACGCGCCGTGGCGCGGGAGGCGGACGACGCGCACGTCGTGACAGAAGTACTTGCCGCCGAACTGCGCGCCGATGCCGAAGTTGCGCGTCAGTTCGAGGATCTGCTCCTCGAGCTCCGGGTCGCGGAAGCCGTGGCCGGTGGCGGCGTCACCGGACGTCGGCAGCTCGTCGAGGTACTTCGCGCTCGCGTACTTCGCGGTCTTGAGCGCGAACTCGGCGCTCGTGCCGCCGATGACGACGGCGAGGTGGTACGGCGGGCACGCGGCGGTGCCGAGGCTGCGCAGCTTCTCGTCGAGGAACTCGAGCATGCGCTTGGGGTTGAGGATCGCCTTCGTCTCCTGGTACAGGAACGACTTGTTGGCGCTGCCGCCGCCCTTGGCCATGAAGAGGAACTTGTAGGTGGTCTCGTGGCCCGGCTGGCTGTCGGCGTAGATCTCGATCTGCGCGGGCAGGTTCGAGCCGGTGTTCTTCTCGTCCCACATCGTCAGCGGCGCCATCTGGCTGTAGCGCAGATTGAGTTTCGTGTACGCGTCGTAGACGCCCTTCGCGAGCGACGCCTCGTCGGGAGCGGGGTCGTGCTCGTCACGCGCGACGAGCACCTGCGAACCCTTCTTGCCCATGACGATCGCCGTGCCCGTGTCCTGACACATGGGCAGGACGCCCGCCGCCGCGATGTTCGCGTTCTTGAGCAGGTCGAGCGCGACGAACTTGTCGTTGTTGCTCGCCTCGGGGTCGTCGAGGATCTTGCGCAGCTGCGCGAGGTGAGACGTACGCAGGTAGTGCGCGATGTCGTGCATCGCGGTGGCCGACAACGTCTCCAGGGCCGAGGGGTCGACCTCGAGGAAGGTACGCCCGCCGGGGCCCTCGAGCGTGCGCACCCCGTCGCTCGTCAGCTTGCGGTAGGTGGTCGTGTCCTCGCCGGTGGGCAGCAGGTCGGAGTACGCGAAATCAGCCATGCGTGGAGACTATCGGAGCGCGACGCGGCTGCGGCCCGACGAGCCGGCGGCGCCGCCGTCAGGGCATGCGCGGGTGGGGTGTGAATGCTGACGAAAATCGCAGATGTGGACGCAGATCGCAGGCGGGGAGGGCGAACGTAGCACCCCTGATCGCGCGATCGTGTAACGGCTCAATAACCGTTTGGTCTCCCTGGCGGTGCAAGTATGGCGTCCATCACAGCGTGCGTGGATGATGAGTTGTCGATTAACAAGGATGGAGCGGTGTTCATGAACACATCCAAGTCACGCAGGCGAGTGGCTGCCGCAGCATCGATGGCGATGCTCGCGACGACCGCGCTCGCCGGGTGCGGTGGCGACAGCGGGGGCGGCACGCCCACGCTGACCTGGTACATCAACCCGGACGTCGGCAACTCCGACGCCTCCAAGGGTGGCCAGGCCACACTCGCCGCGAACTGCACGAAGGCCTCCGGCGGCAAGTACAAGATCAAGGTCGAGCTGCTGCCGAACTCGGCCTCCGACCAGCGCACGCAGCTGCTGCGTCGCCTCGCCGCGGGCGACAGCTCGATGGACCTCATGAGCACCGACCCGGCGTTCGTCACCGAGTTCGCTGCTGCGGGCTACCTCGCGCCCGTGCCGGAGTCGATGCAGAAGAACTTCACGGAGGACCGCGTCCAGAGCTCCATCGACGCCTCGATGTACAAGGGCAAGCTGACGTCCGTGCCGTTCTGGGCGAACACGCAGCTGCTCTGGTACAAGAAGTCGGTCGCGCAGAAGGCCGGTCTCGACATGAGCAAGCCGGTGACGTGGGATCAGGTCATCGACGCCGCGAAGAAGACGAAGACGAACGTCGGCGTCCAGGGCAAGCTCTACGAGGGCTACGCCGTGTGGATCAACGCGCTCGTCGCGGGCGGCGGCGGCAAGATCGTCGAGGACCCGAGTGCGACGTACGAGAACATCAAGCTCGGCCTCGACTCGGACGCCGGCAAGAAGGCCGCGTCGATCATCAACAAGGTCGCGACGTCGGGCGTCGGCGGCCCCGCGATCGGTTCGTCCGACGAGACGGCGTCGCTGACGCTGTTCCAGTCGCCGAGCGGCGGTTTCCTCGTCAACTGGCCCTACTCCTACGGTGCCATCCAGAAGGCCGCGCCGAAGGTGGCCGAGGACGTGGCGGCCGCGGTCTACCCGCGCACCGACGCCTCGCACGACGCCGCGCCTCCGTTCGGTGGTATCCAGCTCGCCGTCGGCAAGAACTCGAAGCACACCGACCTCGCCTACCAGGCGGCGGAGTGCATCACGAACGAGAAGAACACGACGGCGTACATGGTTGCCTCGGGCAACCCGAGCAGCCGCAAGGCCTCGTACGACTCGGCGGACGTCAAGAAGGCCTTCCCGAACGGGATCGCCGCCCAGATCCGCACCTCGCTGGACAAGGCCGTGCCGCGTCCGCTCTCGCCCTACTGGGGTGACATCTCCGGGGCTCTGCAGCAGCAGTTCTCGCCGCCGTCGAAGGTGACGCCGAACACTCCGGCCGAGGCCCAGAAGTTCATCCTCGACGTCCTGAAGGGGAAGGCCCTGCTGTGAGTACCGCTGCATCCATGGAGAAGAGTGCGGCCACCGGTGTCGCAACGGGGACGAAGCGCAAGAAGGCGCCGCTCTCCGATCGCGCACGCGCCGAGCGCAACCTCGGGTGGAAGCTCGCGGGGCCGGCGTTCGTCGTCATGTGTCTCGTGACGCTGTACCCGATCCTCAACGCGCTGTACCTGTCGTTCTTCAAGTACCGCCTCACCGACCCGGCGGGCAAGAAGTTCGTGTGGTTCCAGAACTACGCCTCCGCGCTCAAGGACTCGCTGTTCTGGAACGCCATGGGCACGACGCTCATCATCACGATCGTCACGGTCGTCGTCGAGCTGATCCTCGGCTTCGCGATCGCGATGCTCATGAACAAGATCGTCATGCCGCGACGCACGCTGCGCACCGTCGTCCTGCTGCCGTACGCGATCATCACGGTCGTCTCCGCGTTCGCGTGGAAGTTCGGCTTCGACGTCAGCACCGGCTTCGTCAACCACTGGCTGCACACCCTGACGTTCGGCTCGTTCCCGCTCGACTACGACTGGTTCGGTCAGCGGGGCAGCTCGCTGTTCGTCATCTGCCTGTCGGAGATCTGGAAGACGACGCCGTTCATGTCACTGCTGCTGCTGACGGGCCTCGCACAGGTCGACTCCTCCATGGAGGAGGCCGCCAAGGTCGACGGCGCCACCTGGTGGCAGCGCCTCACGAAGGTGATCCTGCCGAACATGAAGGCCGCCATCATGGTCGCCCTGCTGTTCCGCACGCTCGACGCCTTCCGCATCTTCGACAACCCGTACGTCATGACCGGCGGCGCCAACGACACGACGAGCCTTTCGATGCTCGTCTCCCGTGAAGCGATCGATCGCGTGGAGATCGGCATGGGCTCTGCCCTCGCTGTCATCCTCTTCCTCTGCGTGCTCATCATCGCGGCGATCTTCGTCAAGGGCTTCAAGGTCGACCTCGCTGCCGGGAGGAACAACTGATGGAAACCAACGTCTCGAACAAGGCCAAGTGGGGGATGTTCGGTTTCGCCATCCCCGTCATGATCTGGACGCTGCTGCCGCTCGTGTGGATCTTCGCGCTGTCGCTCAAGAGCGACGCCGCCCTCACGGACACGACGGGCAAGGAGAACAGCTTCGGCAACTTCTTCCCGACGCACCCGAGCTGGGACAACTACGAGTTGATCCTCAAGGGCGGAGCGTCCGACCTGTTCATGCCGGCGCTGTGGCACTCGATCGTCGTGTCGCTGCTCGCCACTCTGATCTCCGTCATCCTCGCGACGTTCTGCGCCTACGCGATCGCCCGCCTCGACTTCCCGGGCAAGAAGATGATCCTGACGATGGCGCTCGCCGTCTCGTTCTTCCCGGTCATCGCGATGGTGACGCCGCTGTTCAACATGTGGCGTCAGATCGGGCTGTTCGACACGATCCCCGGCCTCGTCATCCCGTACCTCGCGCTGACGCTGCCGCTGGCGATCTGGACGCTGTCCGCGTTCTTCCAGCAGATCCCGTGGGAGATGGAGCAGGCCGCCCAGGTCGACGGTGCGACGTCGTGGCAGGCGTTCCGCAAGGTCATCGCGCCGCTCGCCGGCCCGGGTGTCTTCACGACGGCCATCATCACGTTCTTCACGGCGTGGAACGACTTCGTGTTCGCCATCTCGCTGACGTCGGGCAACGCCCGCACGGTGCCCGCCGCGCTGAGCTTCTTCACCGGCGCCAGCCAGTTCACGCAGCCGACGGGCGCCATCGCCGCGGCCGCCGTCATCGTGACGATCCCCGTCATCATCCTCGTCCTGATCTTCCAGCGTCGGATCGTCTCCGGCCTCACCTCCGGCGCCGTCAAGGGCTGACGCCCGCCTCTTTAGGAGAGACACCTCATGTCCAGCATCCAGCTCAAGAACATCGTCAAGAAGTACGGCGACGGATTCCCGGCCGTCAACGACGTCAGCCTCGACATCGCCGACGGCGAGTTCATGATCCTCGTCGGCCCGTCCGGCTGCGGTAAGTCGACGCTGCTGCGCATGGTCGTCGGCCTCGAGGACATCACCTCCGGTGACCTCGAGATCAACGGCACGCGCGTCAACGACCTCGCACCGCGCGACCGCAACCTCGCGATGGTGTTCCAGAACTACGCCCTCTACCCGCACCTGACGGTGTTCGAGAACATCGCGTTCCCGCTGCGGCTCAACAAGGGCAAGGTGAGCGATGACGAGATCCAGCGCAAGGTGCGCGAGGCGAGCAAGATGCTCGAACTCGACGAGCACCTCGAGCGCAAGCCCGGCAACCTCTCCGGTGGTCAGCGTCAGCGTGTCGCGATGGGCCGCGCGATCGTCCGCGACGCCGACGCGTTCCTGTTCGACGAGCCGCTGTCGAACCTCGACGCCAAGCTGCGCGGGCAGATGCGGACGGAGATCGCGCGCATGCAGCGTCGCCTCGGCATCACGACGATCTACGTCACGCACGACCAGACCGAGGCCATGACGCTCGGTGACCGCGTCGCCGTGCTGAAGAAGGGCGTGCTGCAGCAGTGTGCGAGCCCGCGCGAGCTGTACGAACAGCCCGCCAACCTCTTCGTCGCGGGCTTCATCGGCTCGCCGCCGATGAACTTCGTACCCGCACGCGTCGAGGGCACCACGCTGCGCCTGCCGTTCGCGACCGTGCCGATGACGGAGCAGCTTGCCCGCGACGTCGCGGGCAAGGACATCGTCATCGTCGGCATCCGCCCCGAGTACATCAAGGACGCCGAGGTCAACCCGGTCCCTGGTGGCGCGACGTTCAAGGCCGTCGTCGACCAGACGGAGTGGCTCGGCAACGAGCAGTACGCCTACATCCCGTTCGAGCAGGACCCGGCGGCGAAGCAGCACCTCGACGCGCTCGAGAAGGACCTCGACGGTGAAGGCGCTCGCAGCCAGCTCGTCGTCAACCTCGACGCCCGCTCGCAGATCTTCGAGGGCGACGAGGTCGAGTTCGCGTTCGACCCGGCACACATGCACGTGTTCGACCCGGAATCGGGCCACAACTACACGCGCAACGAGGAGAAGGCCACCCAGATCGCGGCGAACTCGGAGAAGCAGCGCAAGGCCGCGCTGCAGCGTGCCAAGGAGCGTGACGCCCGCGGCGCCATCTCCGGAGGAACGGACGTCTGAGCGTTGATGTGAGCCTCATGCTCGGGTTCACCCCGAGCATCGGTTGAGGTCACGCTCCAGTAGAGGTCGAGGGCCCGCATCGGTGACGATGCGGGCCCTCGTGCTGTGTTCGTGCGGCATCCGAATACTGCGCGGTGGGGCTGCGTTGCAAGGACGCTGCCCTCGCAAGGACGGTGCTCGGCATGGCTGTGCTGTGTCGCCGTCGGGCCGTGGTTGTGCGCCGGGTGCACTGGCGCAAGCGTCGAGACCTGGTGCGAGCTCAGAGGCCGGCGATCTCTTCACGCGTGGGCGGGTTCGAGCCGGCGCGCGTCACCGTCGTCGAGGATGTGGCGATGGCGCGCGCGAGGGCGGGGCGCACGTCGTCCTCGCGGGCGTGCGCGAGGCGCTGACGGGCCTCGACACCGCCGAGCAGCCCGAGGTCGAGCAGCCCCGAGATGAGCCCTGACATGAACGAGTCGCCGGCGCCGACGGTGTCGGCGACCTCGACGGAGCGCCCGGCCACCTCGAAGGTGCCGCTCTCGGCGAGGCGGACGTGCGCTCCGTCACCGCCGCGGGTGATGATGACGAGTCGCGGCCCGAGGCCGGCCCACAACTCGGCGACCTCCTCGACGCTGCGGCCCGGGTAGAGCCACTGCGCGTCCTCGTCGGAGGACTTGATGACATCGACGTACCCGCAGAACTGCTCGACGCGCTCGCGCTCGTCGTCGGGGCTGCCCATGAGGGAGGGGCGCACGTTCGGGTCGAACGACGTCGTCGCGGACGCGTGAGCGGCCTTCAACGCCTCGAAGACCGACGCGGAGCCCGGGGTGAGCGAGGCGCCGATCGAGCCGGTGTGGACGTGCGCGACATCCGTCGGCAGGCCCGTGACCGCCGGCCAGTCGATGGCGAAGTCGTACGTTGCGGCGCCGTCGTCATCGAGGTGGGCCTGAGCTGTCGACGTGGCGTCGAGGTCGAAGCTCGCGACCGTCAGCTCGACGCCCTCGTCGGTGAGCAGGCGCTGGATGCGGTGACCCCGCTCGTCCTCGCCGAGGTGCGTGGCGAGGACGGCGGGGTGGCCGAGGCGCGACAGCCCGACCGCGACGTTGAGCGGGCTGCCACCGACGTGTTCCGCGCTCTCGCCGTCGCGAGGATGGACGACGTCGATGAGGGCCTCACCGATGACGAGCGTGGTGGCGGTACTGGGCTGGGTCATGCGTCGGCTCCTGGCGTCTCGTCGCCGCGGCCGGCGTCATGCGCTGCCCCGACTTACTGGTACTGCTCCGAAGCGTATTCAGCCACCTTGCTCAGGCGGTGCTCGGCCTCGATGGTTCGTACGGTACCGCTCTTGCTGCGCATGACGAGCGAGCTCGTCGTGCAGCCGTTCTCGCGGTAGCGCACACCCTTGAGCAGTTCACCGTCGGTGATGCCCGTCGCGACGAAGAAGCAGTTGTCGCCGCGGACGAGGTCGTTCGTCGTCAGCACACGATTGACGTCGTGGCCCGCGTCGAGGGCGCGCTGCTTCTCCTCGTCGTCCTTCGGCGCGAGACGGCCCTGGATGACGCCGCCGATGCACTTGATCGCGCACGCGGTGATGATGCCCTCAGGCGTGCCGCCGATGCCGAGCAACAGGTCGACACCCGTGTTGGGGCGGGCAGCCATGATGGCGCCGGCGACGTCGCCGTCGGAGATGAACTTGATGCGCGCGCCGGCGTCGCGGATCTCCTGCGCGAGCGGCTCGTGGCGCGGGCGATCGAGCAGCACGACCGTGACGCCGTTGTTCGTCGTGTTCTTCGCCTTCGCGATGCGGCGGATGTTCTCGGCGACGGGCAGGCGGATGTCGACGACGTCCGCGGCCTCGGGGCCGGTGACGAGCTTGTCCATGTAGAACACGGCACTCGGGTCGTACATCGAGCCGCGCTCGCTGACGGCGAGGACGGAGACGGCGTTCGGCATGCCCTTCGCCGTCAGCGTCGTGCCGTCGATCGGGTCGACGGCGACGTCGACGTCGGGGCCCGTGCCGTCGCCCACCTGCTCACCGTTGAACAGCATCGGGGCCTCGTCCTTCTCACCCTCGCCGATGACGACGGTGCCGTTCATGCTCACCGTCGAGATGAGGGTGCGCATCGCCTCGACGGCGGCGCCGTCCGCGAGGTTCTTCTCGCCACGACCGACCCAGGGGCCGGCGGCCATGGCGGCTGACTCGGTGACGCGTACGAGTTCGAGCGCCAGGTTGCGGTCGGGGATCTGGTAGGTGGGCAGCTTCGATGTCACGGTCGGTGTCTCCTCGATGTCGCACTGGTGTGGCGGCTGGCTCCCGCGGTGCTCGAGGCGGCGTGGCCGGGGCGGCGGACCGCCCCGGTTTCCGCTGACGCGGGTGCGTCGGCGAACATGGGGGAGTGAGTACCCCGCACGAGAAGGCCACGACCACCGAGCCGACACAGCCTGCGTCAGCGCCGGCCATGCCCCCGCCCCCTCCGCCGAAGCGGCGCGGGATGCAGGGAAACGCCAAGAGCATGGTCCTGTCCATGATCGCTTGTATCGCCGGCTGTTTGGTGATTTTGGCCCTCATTCCTCGTCAGGGGGCCACGAAACTGCCCACCGTGCAGGCGTCACAGATCGCGCGCGAGGTGTCGTCGACGAAGCACTGGGACGTCGCCGTCGCCGACGGGCTCGGTTCGCCGTGGCGTGCCGTCAACGTCGCGATCGTGCCGGGCGACAAGGATCACGCGGAGCGTTGGCGCGCGGGCTATCAGGGTGACGGTGAGGACTACGTCTCGATCCAGCAGCGCAAGGACGGCGGCGCGGCGTGGATCAAGGACGTTGCATCCGGCTCTGATGCCGGCAGCGTCGACCTCGGGGGCGTGAGCTGGCGCAAGGTCGAGATGCAGTCGGGCCAGAAGGGGCTCGTGCGCTCGCAGCCGCTCGCCGGGCTCGACACCGTCGTCACCGGCAAGGGCTCGTGGGCCCAGTTGCAGCAGATCGCCACGGCGGCCAAGCCGTACAGCCAGATCGCGAAGTGAGCGAACGCGAGCGTCGGGAACGCTGAACTCGGACGCGCTCAGGCCGGGCGCGCGTAGTGCCCGGCGCGCGGCGCGTCAGGCTCGTTCGCTGCCGTTCTCTCGGCGCGCGACGGCTTCTTCGATGCGCGACTGTGCCCCGTCGAGCCACCGCGTGCAGTGATCGGCGAGGGCCTCGCCGCGCTCCCACAGCCGCATGCTCTCCTCGAGCGGCGCGCGACCACCTTCGAGCGTCGTGACGATCTGGGCGAGCTCGTCGCGAGCCTGTTCGTAACCCATGCTCGCGATGTCGGCGTTCGCGGCGTCGGGCGCGCTCGCGGGCACGGTGCCAGGGGTGCCGGCCTGGGCGGCATCGGTCGAGTCGTGGTTCATGACGTCCTCGGACGCCTCGTTCGCGGGTGCCTCGTGCGTGTCGCTCATGCGTCGTCCTCGGTGGTCTCGGATCGGGTGGTGGGCGTCGCATCGTCAGCCGTCGCCGGTGCATTCTTCTTCTTGGCCTTCGGGGCATCGGACGCGCTTCCCTGCGTCGCTTTCTTAGACGATGCAGCCGTGCGCGCCTTCGTTGTCGCAGGCGTCCCCGCTCGGCGCGTCCGCGGTTTGCCGCTGTAGGGCGTGACGGCGAAGTTGCCCTGCGACACGGTCACCTTGAGGATGTCGTCGACGCTGACGTCGTCGCGGGCCATGACGAGGGAGCCGTCGGCGTGTTGGACGACGGCGTACCCGCGGTCGAGGGTCTTCTGCGGGGACAGGGCGATCACCTGGGCGCGCCCGTGAGCGATCTGGTCGCGCGCGCGGGTGAGACGCTGCCGCATCGCGTAGGCGCTGCGGTTCGTGAGGCGGTCGACCTCGTCGCGTTGCTGGGTGACGAGGGTGCCCGGTTCGCGCAGCACGGGCCGCCCGACGAGGGAGTTGAGGTGGCGCCGTTCGGCGGCGAAGCGGCCGCGCAGGCCTTGGCTGAGCCGCGTGCGGTGTTGCGCGAGGGCGGTCTGTTCGGCGGCCAGATCCGGTACGACGAGCTTGGCGGCGTCCGTCGGGGTCGAGGCGCGTCGGTCGGCGACGTGATCGAGCAGCGGCGTGTCGACGTCGTGCCCGATGGCGCTGACGACGGGCGTACGCGCGGCGCTGACGGCGCGCACGAGCGTCTCGTTGCTGAACCCGAGCAGGTCCTCGAAGGAGCCGCCGCCGCGCGCGATGACGATGACGTCGACGTGGTCGAGACCGTCGAGTTCGCGCAGGGCGCCGCTGACGGCGGTGACGCAGTCGGGGCCCTGGACGGGAACGTGGCGGATCTCGAAGTGGGCGGCCGGCCAGCGGCGTCGCGCGTTCTCGACGACGTCGTTCTCGGCTGCGCCCTCGCGGCCGGTGATGAGCCCGATGACGCGGGGCAGGAACGGCAGCGGCCGTTTGCGGTCGGGGGCGAACAGGCCCTCTGCGGCGAGCGTGCGCTTGAGCTGTTCGAGGCGCAGGAGCAGTTCGCCCTCGCCGACGGGCCGCATCGTGCGGCCCTCCATCATGAGGCTGCCGCGCTTCGTCCAGAACGTCGGTTTGGCGTGCACGACGACGCGCGCCCCTTCACGAACCGCGGGGCCCATCGCGTTGAGCGTGTTCGTCGGAACGGTGAGTGAGAGGGACATGTCGACGTCGGCGTCCCGCAGCGTCAAATACGCGGTGCGGGCGCGGACGTTGAGTTGCACGATCTGCCCCTCGACCCACAGCGGCGACATGCGATCGACGTACTGCGCGATCTTCATGCTGAGCACGCGCACCGGCCACGGCTGCTCGGCGGTCGTGTCGCCCGCGAGGGCCGGAAGGCCCGCCGGCGTGCCCGTGCCTGGGGGTGTGCTCGTCACGGGGCAACTCTACGGGGGCGAGGCGCCCGGCTCGGGCGCGAAGGACGAATGCGGCGGTGAGGTGCGCTCTGCGGGAGCGAACAGTCTGCGGCACTCGCGTTCGCGACCCCACGACGCGTGATGCCGCTCCCACTCGCTCGGCCTCGGAGGCCGTGGTCGTTACGATGGTGGGCGTGGATACCCAGACGAAGCGAGTTCTCCTGGCCGCGCCGCGCGGATACTGCGCGGGCGTGGATCGGGCCGTCATCACCGTCGAGAAGGCTCTCGACCTCTACGGCCCGCCGGTGTACGTGCGCAAGGAGATCGTCCACAACAAGCATGTCGTGACGACGCTCGAGAAACGCGGCGCGATCTTCGTCGACGAGACCGACCAGGTGCCTGAGGGCGCGACCGTCATCTTCTCTGCGCACGGGGTCGCTCCCGTCGTTCACGAGGAGGCGAAGGCGTTGAGCCTCAAGACGATCGACGCCACATGCCCGCTCGTCACGAAGGTGCACCGCGAGGCCACGCGCTTCGCGAGCCAGGACTACGACATCCTGCTCATCGGGCACGAGGGGCACGAGGAGGTCGTCGGCACTGCGGGTGAGGCGCCCGAGCACATCACGCTCGTCGACGGGCCCGACGATGTCGTCAACGTCGAGGTGCGCGACCCGGAGCGCGTCGTGTGGTTGTCGCAGACGACGCTGAGCGTCGACGAGACGATGGAGACGGTGCGCCGGTTGCGCGAGAAGTTTCCGCACCTGCAGGATCCGCCGAGCGACGACATCTGCTATGCGACGCAGAACCGTCAGCTCGCCGTCAAGCAGATGGCGCCCGAGTGCGACCTCATGATCGTCGTCGGCTCGCGCAACTCGTCTAACTCGGTCCGTCTCGTCGAGGTGGCGCTGGAGCACGGTTCGCGCGCCGGGCACCTCGTCGACTACGCCGATGAGCTCGACGAGGCATGGCTCGACGGGGTCACGACCGTCGGTGTGACCTCGGGGGCGTCGGTGCCGGAGATCCTCGTGCGGGGCGTGCTCGACTACCTCGCCGCCCGCGGCTATGAGGACGTCAAGCCGATCGTCGCCGCCGAGGAGAGCCTGCTGTTCGCGCTGCCCAACGAACTGCGCCGTGACCTCAAGGCGCGCGGCATGTCCGACTCGATGCGCGGCGGCGAGCAGGTCGTTCAGGGCGCCGACTCGCTTCACTGAGACATGCCGCCACGCTGACGCGTGCGGGCGCCGGGCCCTCGCTCCGTGTCGGAGCGGGGGCCTTCGACATCCCATCCAGCATGCCCGGCCGCGCACCGTCAGCCCCGCTCGTCCGAGGGGTTGCCCGGCG
>ERZ941706.24-NODE-24-length-57517-cov-12.892659_pt1 | contig 57517 bp, 53 predicted proteins | sample MGYA00521232_ERZ941706 | MGnify/ENA primary metagenome ERZ941706 (study PRJEB32759, sample SAMN07749893) | skin metagenome | biome: transportation; feature: city; material: polyester macromolecule | host: Homo sapiens | place: Hong Kong:ER line | collected...
GCGATGCCAGCAATGGCGCGCGGAACACAACCCGGCTTATAGGCCGACTCATCCCCCGAACATCGCGGGCTCCAGCCCGCAACAGCAGGCGGGAAGGCGCCATCCGGCAGGAGTGGCGCCTTCCTGCCTGTCGCGATCGTGGGGCCGTCAGTGCGTCGCCGCGCTGCTGCACATGTTGAGCAGCAGCGTGAGCACGATCGAGGCGATGACCGAGAACAGGATCATGCCGAGACACCCGGGCAGGCCCCCGACGGGACGGATCTGGACGCGAGGACGTTCGTTCATGGCCTGAAAAGTACACGGTGAGCGCACGGGGCGCTCCCACCCCCAGGGGTGCCCCGTTTGCTTCACCGCCCGTCCCACATCGACGATACTGGCGCGATGACGACACGCATGACGGCCGTGCTCACCGGGCAGGTGCTCAGCTGGCTGGGTGATGCCTTCCAGGTGGTGGCATTGCCCGTGGCGATCGTCGTGGCGGGCGGTAGCGCCGGGCAGATGGCCGCGGCCATCACCGCGACGACGGTGGCACGCCTCGTGTTCACGTTGTTCGGTGGGGTCTGGGCGGATCGGGTGCAGCCACGCATCGTCATGGCCGCCTCGGACGCGGTGCGCGCAGCGTGCGGGCTCGTCCTCGCCTGCTGCTTCTGGGCCGGCGCATGGTCGACGCCGGTCATCGTCGGATGCGCCTTCGTCACCGCGGCTGCCGGTGCGTTCTACGGGCCTGCGTTCATGACGTGGCGGCGCGCCGTGGTGCCGGCGGGGGCGCGTCGGCGCACGAACGGGACCATCACGAGCCTGCGTCAGCTCATGCTCATGTTGGGCCCGGTGCTCGGGGGAGCCGTCGTCGGGTTCGCCGGCGCGGGAGTCGGCTTCGCCGTCAACGCGGCGACGTTCGTCGTCTCCCTGGCGGCGGTGCTCGTCTGGGCGGGTCAGGTCGACACGACGGCGAGCGAGCTCACGGAAGCGGGCGAGGGCACCGAAGTGGATGAGAGCTTCGGCGAGCAACTCGTCGCCGGGTGGCGCGCGGTGCGCTCGCGCTCGTGGCTGCTCTTCGGCTTGCTCGCGGCCGGTTTCTACCACATCGGCAACGGCGCGATCCTCGTGCTGGCACCCTTGCTCGTCGCCAGAGAGGCGGGTGGCGCCCACGCCGTCGGCATCGTCGCCGCCGCCGAGGGGCTCGGTGGGTTTGTCGGCGCAGCTCTCGGGTCGCGCATCCACCTGCGACGTCCGCTCTTCAGCGGGTGGGCGCCGCTGCTGCTCATGCCGTTGTGGGCCTTCAGCTTCGCGGTCTTTCACTCGGTGTGGCCGATCGCGGTGCTCGCCGCCGTCGGATACGCGGGTCTGCTCTTCTACGACGTGCATTGGGAGACGGCCATTCAGCAGGCTGTGCCCGGCGAGCTGCAGGGCCGCGTGCATTCCTGGGACATCCTCATGTCCTTCGTCGCGCTACCGCTCGGTTCGGTGCTCGCCGCACCCCTTGCCCAGACGTTCGGCGCCCGCCAGGTCATTGCCGTCGCCGCGTGCTTCCTTCTCATCGCGAGTGTCGTGCCCTTGTTCATCCGCAGCATGCGCGAGTTCACCCTCGAACCGTCGCAGACGGACCAGCCCGCCCCATCCCGGTGACGCATCGTGTGCTCGATGCGGCCCGGGTGAGGCCGGCCTGCGCAGGCTCCGCCGTCACCAACTCGTGTGGCGCGGGCGCCCTTCGTCGTAGCCCGAGGCGCTCTGCACACCCACGCGGGCACGTTCGTGGAACTCGTCGATCGTCTTTGCGCCCGCGTAGGTGAACGAGCTGCGCACGCCGGCGATGATCGAGTCCATGAGGTCTTCGACACCCGGCCGCTGCGGGTCGAGGTACATGCGCGAGGACGAGATGCCCTCCTCGAACAGCGCCGAACGTGCACGCTCGAACGCACCCTGCGATGACGTGCGGCCACGCACGGCACGAGCCGACGCCATGCCGAACGACTCCTTGTAGAGGCGCCCGTCGGCGTCGCGGTTGAGGTCGCCGGGCGACTCCCAGGTGCCAGCGAACCACGACCCGATCATGACGCTCGCGCCCCCGGCCGCGAGGGCGAGCGCGACGTCACGCGGATACTTGACGCCGCCGTCAGCCCAGACGTGAGCGCCGAGTTCGCGCGCGGCGGCTGCGCATTCGAGCACCGCGCTGAACTGCGGGCGCCCGACACCCGTCATCATGCGGGTCGTGCACATCGCTCCCGGCCCGACGCCGACCTTCACGATATCGGCGCCCGCTTCGACGAGGTCACGGGCACCGTCGGCAGTGACGACGTTGCCCGCCGCGATGGGGATGCGGCGCCCCGAGGACGTCTCGTGAGCGTCACGGGCTGCCCGCACGACGCCGAGCGCGTCGATCATCTTCTCCTGATGCCCGTGGGCGGTGTCGACGACGAGGACGTCGGCACCCGATTCGAGCATCGTCGTCGCCTTGCCCTCGACGTCACCGTTGATGCCGATGGCGACGCCGATCGACAGCTTGCCGTCGGGGTCGAGCGCGGGGGAGTAGATCGTGGAGCGCAGGATGCCGCGTTTCGTCAGGACACCGACGAGGGCGCCGCCCGCCTCGACGACGACGGCGATGTCGCGGTGCGTACGCTCGAGCAGGTCGAACGTGTCGTGCAGGTCGGCTCCGGATTCCACGGTCGTGATGTCGCGCGTCATGACGTCGGCGATGACGCTGAAGCGGTCGACCTCGAGGCAGTGCGCCTCGCTCACGAGGCCGAGGGGGCGGCGGTCGTCGTCGATGACGACGGCGACGCGGTGTGCGCGTTTGCCGAGCAGCGCGAGCACGTCGCTGACGGGGGCGTCCGGCGCGATCGTCACCGGCGTCTCGTAGGTCGGGTGGCTCGCCTTCACTTGCCGGATGGTCTCCTGAACGGCTGCGATCGGAATGTCCTGCGGCAGGACGGCGACCGCGCCGCGCCGGGCGACCGTCTCGGCCATGCGGCGACCCGAGATCGCCGTCATGTTTGCGACGACGAGCGGGATCGTCGTGCCGACCCCGTCGTTCGTCGTGAGGTCGACATCGAGACGGCTCGTGACGCGCGAGCGCGACGGCACCATGAAGACGTCGTTGTACGTGAGGTCGTAGGCCGTTTTTCCGGTGATGAGTTCCACGTCACTCACCCTAGGCTGACGCGCCGACAACCGCGGAATTGCGGGGTCTTTCTTGTTCGAGGCGGCCTTCGCCCGAATGCCCGAACGGATGCCTGCCCGGCGTCGTGTGGGGCCGGCAGCTGGCCACACGGCCCGCCGCGACCGTCCCGAGCAGACGCGGGGGCGGCGGCGGGCCTACGGTTGAGGCATGAAGCTCACGCATCACGGTCACTCCTGCATCGAACTCGACGCCGGCGGCGTTCGCGTGCTGTTCGACCCCGGCACGTTCAGCTCGTTCGACGACGTCAAGGGCGTCGACGCGATCGTCGTCACGCACCAGCACGCCGACCATCTCGACCCCGACGCCATCGACAGCCTGCGGGCCGAGAACCCTGATGCGGTGTGGTTCGCCGAGCCGCAGACGGCACAGTTGCTCGCGGACAAGGGCGTCGAGGCCACCGCGACGAAGGCCGGCGAGACGTACGACGTCGCGGGCGTCACGCTCGAGGGCGTCGGTTCGACGCACGCCGAGATCCACCCCTACATCCCGCGCGTCGGCAACGTAGGCATCGTCGTGAGCGCGCCGGGTGAGCCGCGCGTCTTCCATCCCGGTGACTCGCTCGAGGGGCGCCCCGAGAACATCGATCTTCTGTGCGTGCCGCTCGCCGCGCCGTGGTCGGCCGTCAAGGAGACCATTGCCTTCGTCCGCGCCGTCGCGCCGCAGCACGTCGTGCCGATCCACGACCAGATCATCGCCCCCGCCGCGCGCGGCATCTTCCTGAACCACGTCGCCGACTTCGGCCGCGACGGCGGCGTCGACGTCATCGATGTGCCCGTCGGCGACAGCGTCGAATTGTCCGCTTGACCCGCCCGGGATGACGCGGGTGGTGCGATCGGCGGCAGGCCGCTTCAGTGCTGCCAATGACGCCGTGTGCGGACACGTGCTGAATGAATGGGAGCCGCTAGCTGGTCTCCCGGCAGCGCTGGGCGGGGGGATCAGGCTGTCGTCGCACGAGAGTGCAGCCGACGGCGCCCGCTCGGTGGGATAGTCCCCGGCGAGTGCCCGACAGGCGTGGCCGCCGACGCGACGTGTCGCGGTTGGGGCGTCGGGCTTTGTGGGGTGTCGGCGCCTGCCGATAACCTGGGCGCATGACGCTCTCGGTGACTTCGTGCCACGACCGCGACGAGTGGGATGCCCTCGTCAACTCCTCCGGCGGCCACCCGCTGCAGTTGTGGGGTTGGGGCGAGCTGAAGTCGCAGTACGAGTGGTCGGCCGACCGCGTCGTCGTGCGTGACGGTGACGACGTCGTCGGCTCGGCGCAGGTGTTGCTGCGCCGCCTACCGGCCCCGTTCAAGTCGCTCGCCTACGTGCCGCGTGGCCCGCAGGCCGCCGAGGCAGACCGCGCGCGTGTCGTCGCGGCGCTCGCGCAGCACGTCAAGAACACGCACGGCCCGATCGGCCTGACGATCGAGCCCGACTGGGAGGCGCCGTTCGCGCCGCTCGAGAAGGGCGCGTCCGACGACGAGATCGCGTCCCTCGTCGCGCGGCCGACGTCCGGGTGGCTCGCCGACGTCGAGGCTGCGGGGTACGTGCGCAGTGACAACACCGGGCTCATCCCGCACACGCTGATCGTCGACGTCACTCGTGACGAGGACACGATCATGAAGGAGCTGAGCAGCTCCACCCGTCAGAACGTGCGCAAGTCGTTCAAGGCCGAGAACGTCCGGTTCGGTCTCGTCACCGAGCAGGCCGATCTCGATCAGGTGCTCGCGATCAACAAGGAGACGGCGAAGCGCGCGAACTTCGCAGTCCACTCCGACCTCTACCACGAGCAGATCCGCGACTTCATGGGCCCCGCCTCGCAGCTCATCGCGGCGTGGGAGGGCGACGAGGTCGTCGCGTTCGTGTGGCTCGTGGTCTCCGGCAAGACCGCGTTCGAGCTGTACGGCGGCGTCAGCCCGCGTGGCATGAAGCTGCGCCTCAACTATGGCCTCAAGTTCTGGGCGATGACGCACGTCAAGGCGCAGGGCGTCGAACGTTATGACTTCAACGGGCTCCTCAATGACGGCATCAGCGACTTCAAGCGCCAGTTCGCCAAGCACGAGGACATGCTCGTCGGCACGTACGACAAGTCGCTCTCGCCGATGTTCCCCGTTTTCGCGACGGCCCTGCCCGTGGTGCGCTCGACGCTCAAGCGCGGCGTGCCCGCGGCGAAGAAGACGGCTGTGTCGCTCAAGAACGACCCGAAGGGGACGCTCGTCGGCGCCGCAGCGGGCGCCCGCTCCAAGGCATCTGACGTTCGCGCCAAGCGCGCTGACGCAGCGTGGCACCGCCTCGACTGACGCCGACCTGACCCGCGACGACCCGCCTGATGTCCCATCGGGCGGGTCGTCGGTTATTCGACGTGTGGCGAGCCGGAGTTTGCGCGGCGGTCGACTGCCTGTTCTGCGCATGCCTTGTCCTGCGCGGCCGAACGCCGCCGCTCCTTGCCGGTCGTCGGGGCCGGCCGCGGCGGGGGCCAGCTGGCTGACCCTCGCGTCGGACGGCGAGGAGCGCTCGTTCGGCTCAGTTCACTGATTCGGCGCCTGCCGGCGATCGTCATCACGGCAACCGGCATTGGCTGACTGACTTCCTCGGCGCGTACGACGGCGGTTGCCACCGAGCGACTTGTCGACTCGTGTGCCCTGCCACGTCGCTTCCGCTCGACCCACCTCGAGGCCGAACGGCGACGTCGCCATCGGCTGCCCAGAAGCCTCAAGATCGCCTGCCGGGCGTTGCCGCTGATTTCGCGAGGCCGTCCGCCACGATGCGGGAAGCGGCGAAGCCTCGCGCGCGTGATTTCCGCGGCCCACTATGCCGCGTGGAAGCGCGGCGCGGCCTTTTCGATGTGACAGCCCGGGTAGGTGAGCCACAGGTGGAGTGTCGTGCTGACGCGGCTGTTCTCCAGTGCGAGGTCGAGAAGCGCCTTGACGCGCAGCGATCCGGCCGGGGGAGCCGCTCCGGGCGGGCTGTTCTCGCGCAACGACCGCGCGCGTTCCTCGATGACGGCGTCGAGCGCCACCGCGTCGCCCGTGTCGAGGGTGACGTGCAGTTGCGTCAACGCGTCGAAATCGAGGTGCGGAGTGAACCAGACGGCGTGTTCACGGGCGGTCTCATCAGGGTCGCGCGGTTTCGCGAGACCCTGCCGGTGGAGCAGGGTGAGCGCCCGCGCATGTGCCGCGTCGGCTCCGAGGCGGTGGGCGCCGGCCTTCGTCAGGTCGGCCTCGATGCCGGACGCGACCTCGGGCTCGAGGTGCTGCAGCTCGTGCAGGATGGCGCGCACCGCAGGCATGCGCGCGTCACCGTGTGCAGCTGCTCGAGCGACCGCGGGTGCGGCTGCGTAGTGCGGCGACGTCATCGGACATCGCCGCGACCGTACCGGGTTGCATCCCGAGCACCGCAGCGAGGTGGGCGGGGGCGAACTCGCCTGGCCCGAGCGGGTACGACTCGTCAGCACGTGCGAAGCGTTCGAACTCAAGATGATCCTGAGCCCGCACCGTGTCGTGATGAGCATGTGCGGTGAGGTCGACGACGGTCTGCGCCATCCGGGTGACCATGCGCGCCGCCTCTGCCGCTCGCTCGAGGTCGCGGCGGGTCGCCGCGAGGGTTGCGCACTGGTCGTCGAGGGTCACGCCGTCGTCCGCATCGGACGTCAGCGCGGAACCGCTCGCGAGCGCCCGGTCTGCCGCCACGCGCGTCAGTGCCTGCCATGTCTCGACGAGTTCGTCGCCGGGCAGGCAGGTGAGCGCCTCGAGGCTCTCCCGCACGATGCTGTCCATGCTGCATTATCGCACATATGTTCGAATGACGGAAGATTGTTGCACGCCGGGTTGACCGGTCGAAGCCGGGCTGGTCCGTACCTTTGCGAGAAACCCCCAGCGGATCGGCTGCCCCTCGCCAGCCATGGTGCCGTGCAGCGACCCCAGCAATGCCGAGCGCAGCGGGCCTATGACTGAGTCAACGTCCGCTGTCGGTCACGGGGTGGCCCGTCCTGCCGCCGACCCTATTGCGCCGAGGAAACGCCACGCGTCATCGCACGGTCAGGCCCACCGGAGGTTCACGAAATGCGCCCGGTCGCCAGCACGGCGCGAGCATCGAAGGTCAGCGTCCCCTCGGCACTCATCGTGCGGGCCGTCTCGAAGAAGAGCTCCCGCATCCGGGCCCTCACCTCGGGTGATTGAGCGAGGTACGTCATGCCCGGCGTCGCCACGCCGGCCGTGATGCCCGCCCACAGGTCCTCGGGCGTCACCGTCCACGTCCAGCTGATGTCGGTGGATCGGACATCGTCGAGCCCCGCCGCGGCGAAGAGGGAACCGAGGCCCCGGCGGGTTCGCTCGAAGTCCTGATCGGCAGGTAGGGACTGGTCAGGCAGCGGCGTCAGATCGGGGAGGGAGAGCATCTCGCGGAGCAAGGGGCCGAATCCTGCGCCACCGGCGGGCCAGATCGTCGCCGCCACGATCCCGTCACGACGGCAGACGCGGGACAGCTCGCGCATCGACGCGCACGGTGCCTCGACGTGATTGATGACGAAATTGGCCGTCACGATGTCGAAGCTGCCGGAGCAGAAAGGGAGTTCAGGCAGCGCTGCTTTCAGAGTGGCCACGCCGGGTGCCGAAGAGCGGGTGAGTTCGCACATCGTCGCGTCCGCGTCGCACGCGACGACCGCACGACCGGTCTCTGACGCGGCAGCGGCCAAGCGACCGTCGCCGCACCCGACGTCGAGATGGCGCACGACGTCGTCGCTGTGGCCGCGCTGGTCATTCGTTGCGGCGAGGAGCGGCCCGGTGGCGCCCGCGCAAGCCCGTGCAAACGATCGGCGGTAGCCCTCCGCGACGTCGGCCCAGTCCCTCATCGCCCGGCGGGCGTGCAGATGCAGTGACGGTTGCCGTCGGCGTCCTCGACGACCCAGAACGACGGGGCGTGGGCGTCGCTGACGAGGCGGCCGCCGGCATCGAGAACGGCTGCCAGCCGCTGCTCGGCGGCCTCCGCCGCCACCCAGACGTCGAAGTGCCAACGCTGCTCGTGATCCGCCGGCGGGAGCTGGGAATCGTCGGCCGCATCGCCATCGGGGGAGTCCGCATCATCCGGGGCCTGCCACCACACCGTCGGCGTCTGGCCGCTCGGGTCGACGGGCTCACCGTCACGCAGCGGCGCAGCGAAGAGCGCCGAGTAGAACGGAGCGACCTCGTCCGCGTGTGCAGTGTCGAGCCCCGGATCGATCTGGGTGAGACCGGCCACGTCCGGTTCGAGGCCCAGGTGCGCCGCGTGCTCGGCGCTCAACCTCGCCATCCGTAGATCGCGGCTCGTGATGCCGCGGACGTCATGGCTGACGAGGCTCACGATGACGTCCCCGTACGTCAGGGTGACGTCGGGATGGTGATCCCACCGTTCCGCCGACTCGCCGATGAGGTTCACGAGCCGCAACCCCGTCGCGAAGTCGCCAGTGCGGTAGCGCGCCCGCAGTGACCCCATGATCTGCGCCCACCCGGCCGGGGCCTGCGCGGCCACCTCCGCCGCCGTCAGGGTGCGCATCGGATCGGGCCGCCCACCGGGACGCTGCGTCATGTCGTCGCTCATGGCTCCAGTCGACCACACCCGCGCCCGTGCTGGGAGCGTGTCGGTCGCCTCGGTTCCGCGGTGCCCAGGACCGCGGGCGACTGCGTGAGGTGCAGCGTCGGCTCCCACGCTTGACCGCCGGAACTGCCAGCAGCTCCTCGAGCACGTGGCTCGGTTCCACACCGCGATGCGCCTCACGCACCCACGACGTCGTCGCCCGCCCCGTCCCGCCGCCTCACCCCCGCCGGTCGCGCGCAGACGTCGGTTCGTCGATGCCTTCGCGCAACAGCGGGTCGATACGGTAGGGGATGACGCGGCGCAGGTAGACGCTCGTGCGGGTTCGAGTGACGCCGGGGCACAGGCGGATCTCCTCGCTGACGCGATAGAGGTCGTCAGGGTCGCGCGCGACGACGCGCACGAGCAGGTCCGTCTCGCCGGCCGGCGCGAAGCACTCGAGCACCTCGGGGATTTGCGCCAACCCGTCGATCGCGCCCGAGATGTCGTGCTGATCCAGCTCGACCGCCACCATCGCGCTCATGGGCCGTCCGAGCGTCGCCGGGTCGACGCGCGCACTGTTGAGTCGCAGGATGCCGCGCTCGCGAAACCGCTCCAGCCGCGCGTGCACCGTGCCGCGCGCCAGGCCGCAACGCTGCGCGAGCGCCATCGTCGTCATACGCGGGTCCTCGTCGAGAGCGAGCAGGAGCAGCCGATCCGTCTCGTCGAGCTGCGGCGGTGAGGTCGGGCGCGGCGACCCAGATGACGTCGCGGTCGCGGACGTCGTCGCCGTGCGTGGCCCCGTGTCTGTTTGTCGAGCTGCGCCGCGTCGGGCGGGGGAGCGTCGATCCATGATCATCCTCGTTCCAGTCGTGACGCGTGCTCAGCGCACCGCATCCATGGCCTGAAGCACAGTCCAGTGCGCTGCACCGCGCAGGTCGCACCGGCAGTTCACGCCCACCCGAGCCTGACGCCGGAAGGGCCCGGTGCGTGCTGACCTGGGCGTCGTGGCCAAGCAACGACGCATGACGCCCCGCCACCTTGATCATAGTGACCAATCGAGGCCGTGGGTGTTGCGCAGCATGATCGACATTGCAAGAGTTGAGGCATCGCGTTCGACGCGCTCACCACCCCGAGTGCGCGAACCGGCAGGTGACTCGGAGCCCCACCACGGCCCGAACAGCCGCGCACCACCACCCTGGGTGAGCACGCCACGAAGCGACCGAGGCCGGCTCCCGCACACTGCGGGAAGCCGGCCTCGTCGTCATCAGGCGAGTTTTCGGGCGCGCCTACGCACAGCACCCGAGCAGCGTCATCTACTTCACGTGCCGATCGTGCGCGAGGCGCGCTGCGCCGACGATGCCGGCGGCGTTCTCGAGCTTGGCGGGCACGATGGGCGTGCGGATGTCGAGCAGTGGCAGGAACTTCTCGGCCTTCTTCGACACGCCACCGCCGACGACGAACAGGTCGGGCCACAGCAGGTTCTCCAGCGAGGTGTAGTACTTCGTGAGTCGCTTGGCCCACTTGCCGTACGACAGTTCCTCGCGCTCCTTCGCCGAGTGAGCGGCCCGCGTCTCGGCGTCGTGGCCCTCGACCTCGATGTGGCCGAGCTCAGAGTTCGGTACGAGCACACCGTCGTTGATGACGGCGGTGCCGATGCCGGTGCCGAGCGTCGTGACGAGCACGAGCCCGTCCGTGTCCTTCGCCGCGCCGTAGAAGTTCTCTGCAATGCCGGCCGCGTCGGCGTCGTTGACCACGAGCACGTCGCGCCCGATATGCGCCGAGATGAGCTCTTCGGCGTTCGTCCCGATCCACGCCTTGTCGATGTTCGCGGCCGTACGCACGACGCCGTGCTGCACGACGCCGGGAATCGTCACGCCGATCGGTTCGTCGCCGATCATGTCGGCGAAGTGCTCGACGATCTGGGCGATGACGTCCGCGACAGCGTCAGGCGAGGCACCCGCGGGCGTCTCGAAACGGATGCGCTCCGAAGCGAACGCGCCCTTGTCGAGGTCGACGGGGGCACCCTTGATGCCGGTTCCGCCGACGTCGATGCCGAGGGGATAGGACGTGCGGGTCATGCTCGGGCTCCTTGATCAACTGCAGGGGAATCGCACTGCACGGGACGGGGCCACCGACATCTCGCGTGCGGCGACGAACTCGTCGACAGCCTAACCGCGCGGCCCGTCAGCCCTCGTGCGCAGGCGCTGGGCCTGCAGCAACGTCAGTCGACGCTGGTGAGGATCTGCGGGCCCGTCTCGGTGATGACGAGGGTGTTCTCGAACTGCGCCGAACGCGAGCCGTCGGCCGTCACGACCGTCCAGCCGTCGTCCCATGTCGGGGCCGACTCGCCCGAACCCAGGTTGAGCATGGGCTCGACCGTGAAGACCATGCCCACCTCGATGACGTCGTCGTAGTGGGGCGCCGCGTCGTAATGCGGGATGATGAGGCCGTTGTGGAACTCGGTGCCGATGCCGTGGCCCGTGTAGTCACGCACGACGCCGTAGCCGAACCGCTTCGCGTACTGCTCGATGACACGGCCGATGACGTTGACCTGCCGCCCCGGCTTCGCGGCGCGGATGCCGCGCATCATCGCCTCCTTCGTGCGTTCGACGAGCAGGCGCGACTCGTCGTCGACGTCGCCGCACAGGTATGTCGCGCAGTTGTCGCCGTGCACGCCGTCCTTGTAGGCCGTGACGTCGAGCTTCACGATGTCGCCGTCCTCGAGCACCGTCGAGTCGGGGATGCCGTGGCAGATGACCTCGTTGACGCTCGTGCACAGCGACTTCGGGAAGCCGAGGTAGTCGAGCGTCGAGGGGTAGGCGCCGTGGTCGAGCATGTACTCGTGGGCGATGCGGTCGAGCTCGTCGGTCGTGACACCGGGGGCGACGGCCTTGCCCGCCTCCTCCATCGCGCCCGCGGCGATGCGCCCGGCGACGCGCAGGCGTTCGATCGTCTCCGCGTCCTTGACGTACGACTCGAAGCCCTCGCGCGCCTCGTCGCGCCCGACGTACTCGGGGCGGGCGATCTTCTGAGGCACGCTGCGGCGCGGGCTGATCGTGCCCGCGGTGATCGTGCGGCCGGACGTGGTCGTGGAGCGCGTCGTCGTCATAGGGTTGAGTCTAGAGGCCGGGTCCGACAGGGCTCGGCGCCCGCACAAGACGCGCCCGCAGGCGCGAGGAGGTGAGCCGTCATGGCCTACTGGTACAACGTCAACACCGGTGCCGTGGAGCAGGGGGAGGAGACCAACGCCAAGAGCGACATGCTCGGCCCCTACGCCACCGAGGCCGCGGCGCGCGACGCCATCGAATCCGCGCACAAGCGCAGCGAGGAGTGGGACGCTGAAGAGCGTCGTTTCAACGGCGACGACTGACGCACCCATCCACGCGCGACGGGCCGCATCCCACGAGGGATGCGGCCCGTCGTCATGATCTGGCGCGGCGTGATGCGGCTGATCCGACGCGCGCATCTGGCCAGGAATGTCACCGTTGCCTGCCGGGTAGGGCCGCCCATGAGCCCCACGTGAGACGCTGACGCGCCCCACGCCATCGACGCATAGCATCGCAATGCAACGACGGGTGCGAAGAAGGGGAGCACAGGTGAGCGAGCTCGGGTTCGATCTGCGGCGGCTCGCGATCCCCGCCTATGGCCCGACGCTGCTGTTCGGTGCCGCTGAGGGCGCCATCCTGCCCGTCATCCCCTCGACGGCCGTGGCGCGCGGCGCGTCGGTGGCGCTCGCGGCTTTCGTCGCGATGCTCATCGGGCTCGGCTCGCTCGTGTCGAACATCCCCGCCTCACTCATCACGCAGCGCCTCGGCGAACGTCGCGCGCTCGTGCTCGCGGGCGTCGTCACGGCCGCGGGATGCCTGCTGTGCCTCGCGCCGAGCCTCGTCGCGCTCATGCTCGGTGTCGTCATCATCGGCATGGCGTCGTCGGTCTACATGCTCGCGCGCCAGAAGTACCTGACGGAGGCCGTCCCGCCCACGCACCGGGCGCGCGCGTTGTCGCTGCTCGGCGGCGTGGGTCGCATCGGCATGTTCGTCGGCCCCCTCGTCGGCGCCGCCCTCATCGGAGTGTTCGGCGGGCGTTCCGTCTTCGTCCTCGCCATCGTCTTCCTCGCGCTCGCGACGTGGTGCGCGCTGCTCATGGAGGATGTCGAGCGGGCCGGAACCGGGCCCGTCGAACGGGTCTCCACCCGCACCGTCGCACGCTCGTTCGCGCGCGTGCTGCTGACGGTCGGGCTCGGCGTCCTGCTCGTGTCGGCCGTGCGCGCGACACGGCAGGTCGTCATCCCGCTGTGGTGCACGCACATCGGCCTCGACGAGCAGTCGACGAGCGCCATCTACGGGATCGCGGGCGGCATCGACATGCTCGTGTTCTACCCGGCCGGCAAGGTCATGGACGTGCGGGGGCGCGCCGCCGTCGCCGTACCGTCGATGCTCATCATGGCCGCAGCCCTCGTCGCGCTGCCGTTCGCCCACACCTTCGCCGCGGTGCTCGCCGCGAGCTGCGCGCTCGGGTTCGGCAACGGCATCGGCTCTGGCATGGTGATGACGCTCGGCGCCGACTTCTCGCCCGACGTCGGACGCGCGCCGTTCCTCGGCCTGTGGCGCCAGCTCAGTGACACCGGTTCGACGATCGGGCCGCTCGCCCTGTCCGGCATGACGGCGCTCGCCGGCCTGAGCGCCGCCGTCGTCGTGAACGCGATCTTCGGCGTCCTCGCCGCCGCGATGCTCGCCTACTGGCCCGCCAAGCTCATGCGCGCCGGATGGGGTGCCGCCCGGCCCGAACCTGACGCCGCCGACTCAGCACCCTCACACCAGCGCTGACATACCCGATCCTCTCGCGTCCCGCGCGAACGACGAGCGCGGGCGTCAGCTCTCGAAGCTGTGCTCGGGCGCCGGGAACGTGCCGGAGGCGACGTCTTCGCGGTAGGTGCGCGCCGCGTCGAGCAGCACGCTGCGCACGTCGGCGAACTTCTTGGCGAAGCGCGGATAGCGGCCGTCACGCAGGCCGGCGAAGTCGGTCCACACGAGCACCTGACCGTCGCATCCGGCGCCGGCGCCGATGCCGATCGTCGGCACGCGCAGCGCGTCCGTCACCTGCTGCGCGACGGGCGCCGGCACCATCTCCATGAGCACGCAGAAAGCCCCCGCGTCCTGCAGCGCCCGCGCCTCGGCGACCATGCGCTCGGCGTCGTCGCCGCGGCCCTGGACTCGGTACCCGCCGAGCGTGTGCTCGCTCTGCGGCGTGAACCCGATGTGCGCGATGACGGGGATGCCGCCGCGCACGAGATGCTCGACGGTGGGCGCCATGTGCGCCCCGCCCTCGAGCTTGACCGCGTGAGCGCGCCCTTCCTTCATGAGTCGCGCGGCGCTCGCGAACGCCTGCTGCGGCGATTCCTGGTAGCTGCCGAACGGCAGATCCGCGACGACGAGGGCGTGCTGCGCAGCACCGCTGACGGCACGCACGAGGGGAATGAGTTCGTCGAGGGTGACGGGCAGAGTCGTGTCGTAACCGAGCACGTTGTTGCCCGCCGAGTCGCCGACGAGGAGCGTCTCGATGCCGGCCTCGTCGAAGATCTCGGCCGTGTACATGTCGTAGGAGGTGAGCATCGAGAAACGCTCACCGCGCTCCTTCAACTGCTGCAGCGTGACGGTGCGGATGCGCTTGCGTTCGGCGGTGCGGTACGGGGCGGCCTCTTCACTCATGGCTCCAGCGTAATCAGCAGCCGTTGGAGCCGTTCCCATCCGCTGGCGGGGGCGGATCGTGATAGCACCCTTCGTTACGCAAATGTTGTAAGCGACATCACCGTTCGCTGAGGGGAGGCTGGGTATCTTCACAGTGTTCACGTGCTGGACGTGGGCGCCCTTCTGCTCCTGGAGTACTCATGACACATCGTCGTTCGAACACGCCGCGCATGGCCGCGGCTCTCGTCGGCACGGTGACGGCCTTCGGTCTCATCGCAGCCCCGGTCGCCTCCGCCAACAACGCCCCGCCCGCAGGCGAGGGCCAGACCCGCGTCGGCAAGTCCGACGACCGTCCGAACCCGCTCGCGGAGAAGAAGGCCGACCTGCGTGACGCCGCCGTCAGCGCTCTCGTCACGGGCAAGGCCGCCACGAAGAAGGTCAACGGCAAGCGCGTCATCGAGGTCAAGGGCAAGGACAAGAAGGGCAAGACGAAGCCGCGTTACGTCCAGTACGACGTCAACCAGAAGGCGAACATCCTGAGCTTCCTCGTCGAGTTCGGTGACCAGACGAAGCCCGCCGCCGGTGGCGCGCCCGGCCCGCTGCACAACAAGATCGCCCAGCCCGACCGCAAGATGGACGGCGGCGCGACCGACAACAACAGCACGATCTGGAAGGCCGACTTCAACCGTCAGCACTACTTCGACATGATGTTCGGCAGCTCGGAGTCGTTCAAGGACTTCTACTCCAAGCAGTCGAACGGCCGCTTCGACGTCGAGGGCGACGTGAGCGACTGGGTCAAGGTGCCCTTCAACGAGGCGCGCTACGGCCACAACCCCGTCTCGGGTGACGGCACGAGCGAGGCCGAGGGCTCCTGGTCCTTCATCGCCGACAGCGCCACGGCGTGGGTCAACGCGCAGAAGGCAGCGGGCAAGAGCGACGCCCAGATCAAGGCGTACCTGCAGAGCTTCGACAAGTGGGACCGTTACGACTACGACGGCGACGGCAACTTCGACGAGCCCGACGGCTACATCGACCACTTCCAGGCCATCCACGCTGGCGAGGGCGAAGAGGCCGGCGGTGGCGCCCAGGGTGATGACGCCATCTGGAGCCACCGCTGGTACGCGTACCAGAACCTCGCGGGCAAGGCCGGCCCGTCGCAGAACAAGCTCGGTGGTGTGCCGCTCGGCGACACGGGCCTGTGGATCGGTGACTACACGACCGAGCCGGAGAACGGTGGTCTCGGTGTCTTCACGCACGAGTTCGGTCACGACCTCGGCCTGCCGGACCTGTACGACACGACGAACAAGGCTCAGAACGACGTCTCGTACTGGTCGCTCATGAGCGCCGGTTCGTGGCTCGGCGACGGCAAGACCGACATCGGTTCGCGCCCGGGCTACATGGGTCCGTGGGAGAAGCTGCAGCTCGGCTGGCTCGACGCCACGAAGGTGAGCTACGGCAAGAGCAAGAAGGTCCAGATCGGTCCGAGCGACCGTGACTCGGCGACGCTCGGCCAGGCGGCCCTGATCAACCTGCCAGACAAGACGATCACGACGACGTACAACAAGCCCCAGTCGGGGGCCAACGAGTGGTGGGGCGGCAGCGCCGACAACCTCAACTCGACGTTGACGCGTTCGATCGACCTCACGGGCAAGAAGTCCGCGAGCGTGACGACGGCCGCCTGGTACGACACCGAGGAGGGCTACGACTTCTTCTACGGCGAGGTCAGCACCGACGGTGGCGCCACCTGGGCGCAGGTCGGCAAGGAGGTCTCCGGTGAGAAGAAGAACTGGAGCGACCTCACGTACGACCTGAGCGCTTACGCGGGCAAGAAGGTCGACTTCCGCTTCCGCTACGCGAGTGACGGCGGCGTCCACGGGGCGGGCCCGTTCCTCGACGACATCCGCATCGTCGCCGACGGCGCGACACTGCTGTCGGACGACGTCGAGAAGGGCACGAACGGCTGGGTCGCGAAGGGCTTCACCCTCTCATCGGGCACGACGAGCGAGAAGAAGACGCACTACTACCTCGCAGAGAACCGTCAGTACAACGGCTACGACCGCTACCTCAAGACGGGTCCGTACAACTTCGGTTATCTCAAGCAGCAGGCAGAGCGTGTCGAGCACTTCGCCTTCCAGCCCGGTGTTCTCATGTGGTACGTCGACAACGAGTACGCGAACAACAACGTCTCCGAGCACCCCGGCCACGGCCAGGTGCTGCCCATCGACTCGCACGCGCAGGCGATGAAGTGGAAGGACGGCACGCTCGTGTCGAACAAGCTGCAGCCCTGGGACGCGGTGTTCGGCTCGTCCTCGATGCCGTCGCTGACGCTGCACCGCAACGGTGACGCCACGACGTTCCCGAAGAGCAAGGGCGTGTCGACGTTCGACGACACGAAGGCGACGAACTACTACGACGCCTCCAACCCGACGGGTTCGACGCTGACGGCAGGCAGCGGCGTCCAGGTCACCGTCAGGGGTGTGAGCAAGGACAAGGCGCACCTCGACGTGCTTTTCCGCCGCTGACGCGCTGCGGCGAGCGGCTGAGTCCGACATGTGAGCGGCCCCGGGGATCATCCCCGGGGCCGCTCGTCGTCGGGTGACGCGGTGAGGCAGGATGGCGTCATGAACCGTCAGCAAGAGTTCGTGCTCCGCACGATCGAGGAACGTGACATCCGATTCGTGCGTCTGTGGTTCACGGACGTGCTCGGAACCCTCAAGTCGGTCGCCGTGGCGCCGGCGGAACTCGAGGGGGCGTTCGCCGAGGGCATCGGCTTCGACGGTTCGTCGATCGACGGTCTCGCGCGGGTCTACGAGGCCGACATGCTGCTGCGCCCGGACGCCTCGACGTTCCAGGTGCTGCCGTGGCGCGGCGAGAACCCCGGCACTGCGCGCATGTTCGCCGACATCCTGCTGCCCGACGGCACCCCGAGCCTCGCCGACCCGCGTGACGTGCTGCGTCGCTCGCTGACGAAGGCCGCCGACCTGGGGTTCACCTTCTACACCCATCCCGAGATCGAGTTCTACCTGTTCGAGAAGGACCTTGACCACGGCCGTCCCGTGCCGGTCGACTCGGCCGGGTTCTTCGACCACGTGCCGCACGGCACGGGCCACGACTTCCGGCGCGCCGCCATCACGATGCTCGAGAACATGGGCATCTCCGTGGAGTTCAGTCACCACGAGGGCGGGCCGGGGCAGAACGAGATCGACCTGCGCTACGCCGACGCGTTGTCGATGGCCGACAACATCCAGACGTTCAAGGCCGTCATCAAGGAGGTCGCGCTCGAGCAGGGCATCTTCGCGAGCTTCATGCCGAAGCCGATGGCAGGCCAGCCCGGCAGCGGCATGCACACGCACCTGTCGCTGTTCGAGGGTGACACGAACGCGTTCCACGAGCCGGGTTCGCCGTATCAGCTCTCGCGCACGGGCCGCCAGTTCGTCGCCGGCCTGCTCCACCACGCGCCGGAGTTCACGGCGATCACGAACCAGTTCGTCAACAGCTACAAGCGCATCTGGGGCGGTTCCGAGGCGCCGGCGCACATCTGCTGGGGGCACAACAACCGCAGCGCGATGATCCGCATCCCCATGTACAAGCCCGACAAGGGCCAGAGCACGCGCATCGAGGTGCGCACCCTCGACGCAGCGTGCAACCCCTACCTCGCGTACGCCGTGATGCTGGGCGCAGGCCTCAAGGGCATCGAGCAGGGCATGGAGCTGCCGCCCGAGGCCGAGGACGACGTGTGGACGCTCACCGAGCGCGAGCGTCGCGCCATGGGCATCCGACCGTTGCCGGCTTCGCTCGACGAGGCGATCCGCACGATGGAGGAGAGCGATTTCGTCGCCGAGGTGCTCGGCGAGCACGTCTTCGACTTCGTGCTGCGCAACAAGCACAACGAGTGGGCCGCCTACCGCGACCAGGTGACCGAGTTCGAGATCAAGCAGGATCTGCGCCGGTTGTGAGTCGTACGCAGCAGACCAAGAGTTCCGCGGCCTGGCGCAAGGCGGGCTACACCGACACCGAACGCGCCGGCTCGCTGGCCCAGGAGGTCGCCGACCTCGTCCCGACCGACGTCCTGCTCGACGTCACGGGCGCGGTCGCCGACCCCGACCAGGCGCTGCTCGCGTTCGTTCGGTTGCGCGAGGCGCTCGATGCTCCCGGCCGGCGCGCGCTGACGGAGGCGCTGACGCAGCCGCTCGCACGAGCGCGCTTGTTCGGCGTGCTCGGCGCCTCGAGCGCCCTCGGTGATCACCTCGTCGCCAAGCCCGAGCAGTGGCGCGACGTGGTCGCCGCGGAGCGTCGCGACCAGGCGGCGTTCGCTCAGGCGCTCATCGCCGAGATCGACGGGCGTGACGACGACGTCAGCGCCTACGACGCGCTGCGCGTGGCCTACCGTCGTCAGCTCGTGCAGATCGCGGCGCTCGACGTCACCGACGTCCCCGCCAATGTCCTGCCCGCGACGGCAGCGTCACTCGCCGACCTCGCGGGTGCCGCGCTCGAGGCGGGGCTGCACATCGCGACGCAGAGCGTCGAGGGCGCCGAGCAGGCTCGACTCGCCGTCATCGGCATGGGCAAGACGGGCGGGCGCGAGCTCAACTACATCTCCGACGTCGACGTCATCTTCGTCGCGCAGCCCGCGGACGGGGTCGACGAGGACGTCGCCCTGCGCTTCGCTACGGAGCTCGCGACCGAGCTGATGCGCGCTTGCTCGGCGAGCACGGGGGAGGGTTCGCTGTGGCAGGTCGACGCCGCGCTGCGCCCGGAGGGCAAGCAGGGCCCCCTCGTGCGCACCGTCGCGAGCCACCGCAACTACTACGAGCGCTGGGCGAAGGGCTGGGAGTTCCAGGCGCTCCTCAAGGCGCGCCCCATCGCGGGCGACCGTGAGGTCGGCGAGGCCTACATCGCCGCGATGCGGCCGATGGTGTGGCAGGCCAGCAAGCGCGAGAACTTCGTGGAGGACGCGCAGGCGATGCGCCGTCGCGTCGAGTCGCACGTGCCCGTCAGCGAGCAGGCACGCCAGATCAAGCTCGGCCCGGGCGGTCTGCGCGACATCGAGTTCTCCGTGCAACTGCTCCAGCTCGTCCACGGACGCACCGACGAGCGGGTGCGCGCCCGCTCGACGCTCGACGCCCTCGAGGCGCTCAGTTCGTGGGGTTACGTCGGGCGCACGGATGCCTCGGCGCTCGACCGCTCCTACCGTCAGCTGCGCGTGCTCGAGCACCGCATCCAGCTGAGCAAGATGCGTCGCACCCACCTCATGCCGACGTCGAGCGCAGACCTGCGCCGCCTCGGACGCGGCGTCGGGTTGATGCGCGACCCCGACGAGGCCGTCACCGCCCACTGGCAGGAGCTCGCGCGCTCGGTGCGCCGCCTGCACGAGAAGCTGTTCTACCGGCCGCTGCTGTCGGCCGTCGCGCGTCTCGACGACGATGAGGCGAAGTTGTCGGACGAGGGCGCGCGCGATCGTCTCGCCGCGCTCGGTTACGCCGACCCGAGCGGCGCGCTGCGCCACCTGCAGGCGCTGACGTCGGGGCTGTCGCGGCGTGCGCAGATCCAGCGCACGCTCATGCCCGTCATCCTGCAGTGGCTCGCCGACGGCCCGACCCCCGACGCCGGGCTGCTCGCCTACCGCCGCATCAGTGACGAGCTCGGCACCTCGCACTGGTACCTCAACACACTGCGCGAGGGCAGCACCGCGGAACTGTTCGCCGAGGTGCTGTCGAAGTCGCGCTACGTCTCGGAACTGCTCGAACGCGCGCCCGAGAGCGTCAAGCTGTTCGCCGACCCTGCGCTGCGCGTGCCGCGTGACGAGAAGGCGATCAGCGCGACGATGACGTCCGTCGCCGGTCGCCACGACGACGTCGACAAGGCGATGCTCGCGGCGCGCACCGTCCGCCGCACCGAGCTGACGCGCATCGCCATCGCCGACGTGCTCGGCGAACTCGACCTCGAGGGCGTCGAGAAGGCCCTCACCGACGTCATGGCCGCGATGCTGCAGACCGGGCTCGACCTCGCATGGCGCGCCGTCTGCGATGACTCGGACGCACGCCTCACCGACGTCACGATCATCGGTATGGGACGCTTCGGCGGGCGTGAGCTCGGCTACAGCTCCGACGCCGACGTCATGTACGTCCACCGCCCGCGCGACGGCGCCGACGCCGGTGCTGCGCAGGACCAGGCGCTCGCCGTCGTCACCGAGTTGCGACGCCTCGCGGCGCTCGCCGGGCCAGATCCGAAGCTCGAGATCGACGCGGCGCTGCGTCCCGAGGGCAAACAGGGCCCCCTGGTGCGTTCCCTCGACTCCTACGCCTCGTACTACGAGCGCTGGTCGGAGGGCTGGGAGGCCCAGGCGTTGCTGCGCGCCTACCCGCTCGCCGGTGACGCCGACCTGGGCCGCGCCTTCGTCGACCTCGTCGATCCGCTGCGCTGGCCCGAGGGCGGCATCAGTGACGCCGCGGTGCGTCGCATCCGCACGCTCAAGGCGCGGATGGAGGCCGAGCGCATTCCCCGCGGGGCCGATCCGCGCACCCACTTCAAGCTGGGGCGCGGCGGGTTGTCCGACGTCGAGTGGTGCGTGCAACTGCACCAGTTGCAGCACGCCCACGCCCACCCACAGTTGCGTCGGACCGGCACGATCTCGACGCTGCGGCTGCTCGCCGAGCTCGAGCTCATGGACGCCCACGACGCCGAGGTACTCGCCGACGCGTGGACCTTCGCCTCCCGGGTGCGCAACGCCTCGGTGCTGTGGCGCGGCCGCCCCGTCGAGTCGCTGCCGAGCGACCTGCGCGACGCGGAGGGCATCGCGACGCTGCTCGGACTGCCCGCCGGTGACGGTCGTCAGCTCGGCGAGGAGTACCGCAAGGTCTCGCGGCGCGCCCGGCTCGTCGTCGACCGCGTGTTCTACGGTGAGGATCCTCACAACAGCACCGGACCGAGCTTCCGACGCTGAGACGGGCGGGCAGGCGCTCGGTGCCGCCGCCTAGAATGGAGCGGTGATTTCGCGTCGTGACCTTCGTGGTTCAGCCCTGACCTCCCTCGATGCACGCGGCCTGCGCGATGCGCTGCCGCGCGCACAGTTCGACATTGAGGCGGCCCTCGACGTCGTGCGTCCGCTGTGCGAGCAGGTGCGCCATGACGGGGCCGACGCGCTGCGCGAGCTGGGGGAGCGATTCGACAAGGTGCGTCCGACGCACCTGCGGGTGCCCGCGGAGGTGCTCGCAGCCGCCGAAGCGCAGCTCGACCCCGCGATCAAGGACGCCCTCGTCGAAGCCATCCGCCGCGTGCGGATCGTCCACGCCGCGCAGGCGCGCGAGGACGTCACGACGCAGGTGAGCGACGGCGGGAGCGTCACCGAACGCTGGATCCCCGTCGAGCGCGTCGGGCTCTACGTGCCCGGCGGCCTCGCCGTCTACCCGAGCTCGGTCGTCATGAACGTCGTGCCCGCGCAGGTCGCGGGCGTCGACTCGGTCGCCGTCGCGAGCCCGCCGCAGGCGCAGAACACCGGCGAGTTCGCCGGTTACCCGCACCCGACGATCCTCGCCGCGTGCTCCCTGCTCGGCGTCGACGAGGTGTACGCCGTCGGCGGCGCGCAGGCCGTCGCGATGTTCGCGTACGGCGCACGGGAGAAGGACGGCACGAGCGTGTGCGAGCCCGTCGACCTCGTCACCGGCCCGGGCAACATCTACGTCGCAGCCGCGAAGCGCCTGCTCAAGGGCCTCATCGGCATCGACGCCGAGGCGGGCCCGACGGAGATCGGCATCCTCGCCGACGACACCGCGGACGCCGAGCACGTCGCCGCAGACCTCATCAGCCAGGCCGAGCACGACAACCTCGCGGCCTCCGTCCTCGTCACCGACTCGACGCGCCTCGCCGACGACGTCGAGGCAGCCCTCGAGCGCCGCGCCCGCGCGACGAAGCACAGCGAGCGCGTGCTCACGGCCCTCGGCGGTCCGCAGTCGGCCATCGTCCTCGTCGACGACGTCACGGCCGGGCTGCGCGTCGTCGACGCCTACGGCGCCGAGCACCTCGAGATCCACACCGCCAGCTCGCGCGAGGACGCGCTGCGCGTGCGCAACGCGGGTGCCATCTTCGTCGGCACCTACTCGCCCGTCAGCCTCGGCGACTACGCCGCCGGGTCGAACCACGTCCTGCCGACCGGCGGGTGCGCCTGCCACTCGAGCGGGCTGTCGGTGCAGTCGTTCCTCAAGGGCGTCCACATCGTCGACTATTCGCGCGAGGCCCTCGCGGAGGTCGCGGACGTCGTCGTCACGCTCGCGAACGCGGAGGACCTGCCGGCGCACGGCGAGGCCGTGACGGCGCGCTTCGAGCGTCGGGACGAGGCAGAGGCCGGGACGGAGAACGCGCCCGCATGAGCGAACCCACGATCACGCAGCTGCTGCGCGAAGACCTGCGAGGCCAGAGCGCGTACGGCGCGCCGCAACTCGACGTGCCCGTCGCGCTCAACACGAACGAGTCGTCCTACGACGTGCCGGAGACGGTCGTGCGCAGCATCGTCGAGCGAGTCGAGAAGGCCGCGGGCGGGCTGAACCGCTACCCGGACCGCGAGTTCACCGAACTGCGCGCGGCCCTCGCCGACTACCTCGATCGCGTGACGGGCGTCCGGTTGCCCGTCGAGCAGATCTGGGCCGCCAACGGCAGCAACGAGGTGCTCAGCCACATCGTGCAGGCCTTCGGTGGCCCGGGCCGCGTCGCGCTCGGCTTCACGCCGAGCTACTCGATGCACCCGATCATCGCGCGCGGCGCGGGAACGACATGGGTCGACGGCCTGCGCGATCGTCGTGAGGGCGTCTACGACCTCGACGTCGACCTCGCAGTCGAGCAGGTGCGCGAGCACCGTCCGAACGTCGTGTTCGTCTGCACGCCGAACAACCCGACGGGCACCGCGGTGAGCAACGACGTCGTGCGCGCCATCTACGACGCGGCGCCGAACGCCGTCGTCATCGTCGACGAGGCGTACGTCGAGTTCGCGCGCCCGGGCACGCCGAGCGCCCTCGAGCTGCTCGCCGATCACCCGCGCCTGATCGTCAGCCGCACGATGAGCAAGGCGTTCGCTTTCGCCGGCGCGCGCGTCGGTTACATGGCCGCCTCGCGCGAGATCTGCGACGCGATGCGCCTCGTGCGTCTGCCCTACCACCTGTCGTCGGTGACACAGGCGACCGCGCTGGCGGCCCTCGACCACGCCGACGAGATGCTCGCCATGGTCGATGCGATCAAGGCCCAGCGCGACCGCATCGTCGAGGCCGCGCGAGTGGCGGGGCTCACGCCGACGCCGAGCGATGCGAACTTCGTTCTCATCGGTGGTCTCACCGACGCGCACGCCACGTGGCAGGCCCTGCTCGATCGCGGCATCCTCGTGCGCGACGTCGGCATCGCGCACCACCTGCGCATCACGGCCGGCACGCCCGCCGAGACGGACGCCGTCATCGCGGCCCTCACCGACCTCGCCCCCACGCACGCCCTCCAGGAGGAGAAAGCATGAGCGACGCGACCGACTTCGTCATCCCCGACGTGCCCGCCGACCACCGGACAGCGCTCATCGAGCGCACGACGAAGGAAGCCTCGATCAGGCTGTGGCTCGACCTCGACGGTACGGGCACGTCCGACATCCGCACCGGGGTGCGCTTCTACGACCACATGCTCGACTCGCTGAGCAAGCACAGCCTCATCGACCTGCGCATCCGCGCCAGCGGCGACCTCGACGTGGACGCCCACCACACGGTCGAGGACACCGCGATCGTGCTCGGCCAGGCCCTGCGCGAAGCGCTCGGCGACAAGTCGGGCATCTCGCGTTTCGGGGACGCGAAGGTGCCGCTCGACGAGGCGCTCGTCGAGGCGGTCGTCGACGTCGCGGGCCGCCCGTACGTCGTCCACACCGGTGAACCGGACGGCCAGATCTACGCGGTCATCGGGGGCAACTACATCGGCTCCCTGACGCAGCACGTCATCGAATCGCTCGGCTACAACGCGGGCATCGCGCTGCACGTCAACGTCATCTCCGGGCGCGACCCGCACCACATCGTCGAGGCCCAGTTCAAGGCGATCGCCCGCGCGCTGCGCGCCGCGGTGGCGAAGGACCCGCGCGTGCAGGGAATCCCGAGCGCGAAGGGTGCTCTCTGAGTCATGCCGAGACTAGGTCGGCAGTCGAACTTCACCGGCGCGCTCGACGCCGTCGTCGTCATACGCGGCGATGCCGAGCGTGTGGCTCGCTGGGTCGAACAGGGCACCGTGCCCGCGTACGTCGTCGACCTCGACGGGCCGTGGTGCGCCGTCGTCGCGGCGGGCCCTGGGCATGCGGCCGCGCCCTTTGACGACGCCGCGACGGTGCTCGTCGCCCGCCCCGTTCCGCAGATGATGCGCCCGGCCGCCGGGTTCTTCGTCCACGGCGACGACGCCGTCGTCCTCGTCCAGCCGCGACGGTGGCGCTCCCTGCCGCGTTGGTTCGTCGTCCGCCGCGGTTTCGGGGTCGTGCGCGCGGCGCTGCCGCAGGCGAGCCTCGCGGATCTGCTCGCGGTGGGGGAGAACTCGCACCCGGAGACGCTCGAACGCGTCCTCGCGCAGCGCGGCGCCGAGCCGATCGAGGTGCTGCGTGGCGTCATGGTCGCCCTCGGCATCCCCGCCGGGCATCTGCTCGCGCTGCATCCGCGCGCGGCGATCGAGGCCGATCTCGTCGAACCTGATGCGAAGGCAGTACGACGCTTCGACAAGCACACCCGCGAGGAACGCGAAGAACGGCGAGAGATCGAAGGGCACGCCCTGATGGAGGAGAAGCGATGAAGAAGGTCGTCGTGCTCGACTACGGCAGCGGCAACATCCACTCCGCCGTGCGCATGCTCGAACGCATCGGCGCCGACGTCGAACTCACCGCCGATCCCACGTCCGTGGCGCGCGCAGACGGGCTGTTCGTGCCCGGCGTCGGCAACTTCCACGCGTGCGCCGCGGGGCTCGTCGCCGCGGGCGGGCGTGAGCTCATCGCAGAGCGACTGACACGTCAGGCCCCCGTGCTCGGTATCTGCGTCGGCATGCAGGTCATGTTCGACGGCTCGAGCGAGCCGTCGCCGTCACCGGTCGACGGGCTGGGGCTGTGGCATGGTCGAGTCGAGCGTCTCGACGCCCCGGTCGTACCGCACATGGGCTGGTCGCAGCTCGAACCGGCGCCCGGCAGCCGACTGTTCGCCGGTGTCGAGGACGAACGGTTCTACTTCGTCCACTCGTTCGCGGCCCCCGCGACCGTCGCCGACCTCAACTCGGGCGCCCGCGTCACGCTCGCGACGCACGGCACCCCCTTCGCCGCGGCCATGGAGCAGGGTGCGCTGAGCGCCACCCAGTTCCACCCCGAGAAGTCGGGTGACGCCGGCGCCGCGCTGCTGACCAACTGGCTCGACACCCTCTGATGCCATGCCCAGCCACCCCGATCCGACGGCTCGAAGGAGCACCATGACCACCGAACCCCGCCTCGAACTGCTGCCGGCCGTCGACGTCGCCGGCGGTGAGGCCGTCCAACTCGTCCAGGGCATCGCCGGGACGGGCGGCCAGTTCGGCGACCCCGTCGCCGCTGCACTCGCGTGGCAGGAAGCGGGCGCCGAGTGGCTGCACCTCGTCGACCTCGATGCCGCGTTCGGACGCGGCGAGAACCGCGGCCTGCTCGCCAAGATCGTCGGCACGCTCGACATCAAGGTCGAGATGAGCGGCGGCATCCGTGACGCCGAGTCACTCGAGGCTGCGCTCGCCACGGGCTGCCGTCGCGTCAACCTCGGCACCGCAGCCCTGGAGAACCCCGAGTGGACCGCTGCCGCCATCGCCGAGCACGGCGACCGCATCGCCGTCGGCCTCGACGTGCGCGGCACCACCCTCGCCGCCCGCGGCTGGACGAAGGAGGGCGGCGACCTATGGGAGACCCTCGCCCGCCTCGACCGTGAGGGCTGCGCGCGCTACGTCGTCACCGACGTCGCGAAAGACGGGATGCTCGCCGGCCCCAACACCGCGCTGCTGCAGCAGGTGTGCGAGCGCACCGACCGCCCCGTCGTCGCCTCCGGCGGCGTGACGACGCTCGACGACCTGCGCGCGCTGCGCGAGCTCGTGCCGTACGGGGTCGAAGGCGCCATCATCGGCTCGGCCCTCTACAAGGGCACGATGACGCTCGCCGACGCCCTCGACGTCGCGGGGCGCCCCGAGTGAGCGGCCCGGGGCCGAGCGACACGGCCGGCATCCCGTTCAGCGGCCGCGAGGTGACGAGCACCGGTTTCGACGACGACCGCGGCGAGGCCGATGCGGCTCTCATGGCGGCGCTGGCGAGTGGTGACGAGGAGGCGTGGGTCGCAGCGTTGGCCGAGAGCAGGTTGCTCGTGCCGATCGTCGCCGCCCCCACCGAGGTCGACACGAGCGGGGAGCACGCCGTCGAGAAGTCGACCGACATGGCTGTCGTGACGCTGACCGCGCCGGACGGTACAAAGGGCCTGCCCGTCTTCACGAGCCTCGAAGCGCTCGCCGCCTGGGATCCGGCGGCCCGCCCGTCACCCGTCAAGGCCGCGTTCGCGGCGCAGGCGGCCATCTCAGAGGAATGCGACGTCCTGCTGCTCGACATGGCCAGCGAGCATCGCGTCGTCGTGCGCGCGAGCATGGTCTGGGCGCTCGCGCAGCAGCAGGCCTGGGTGCCCGCCTACCGTGACACGCACGTGCGCTCCGCCATCGGGCAGGCTGTGCGCGTCGAGGAGGCCGTGCTCGCGCAGGAGTGCGTCGACGGGGGAGAGGGCGTGCTGCGGCTGCGTCTCACCCTCGCCCCGGGTCTGAGCCAGGACGAGGTCCGCGCGCTCGCCACACGCGTCGGCGAGCGGCTGGCCGCCGACGGTGAGACTCGCGCCCGCATCGAAGCTCTCGCCTTCGAGTTCGTCGCGGCGTGAGGCGCGGGCGGCACTGAAAACCCCGGAAGAGCCGGGGGGCACATGACGCAGGGGCCGGACGGTGAGATCTCACCGTCCGGCCCCTGCGTCATGCGTCGGCGCGTCGACACCTGGCGTGCGGTCTGACGTCGTGCTCAGTCGAACTCGTCGTGCAGCGGGAACCCGCACTCGTGCAGGTGGTCGAGCACCCGGTCCATCTCCTGTGGGCTGGGCAGCTCCTGGGTCACCTTCGTGATGCCGACACCCACATCGACCCGGTCAGCGGGCACGAGCCCGTCGGCGACGAGGTGGTTGCCCAGTTCGTGCATCTCCTCAGGAGAGAGCCGGCGCCGCATGAGCGCGAGCAACGGCTGGTAGTCGCGCTCCGGTACCCCCGTGGGGTAGCTGACGCGCAGCCAGTTGACGATGCGCTCGAGGGCTGGGTTCATCGCCTCACTTCTTCTCGGCGAAGGTCGGGAACACGTGCTCGAACGACACCTTGTAGCCGAAGCCCGACGCGATGATGATGGCGAGGCCCAGCGCCACCGCGACGGCGACGAGCGCGAAGCAGAGCAGGCCGACGGGCTTGCCCCAGGACTTGGCGCTCTCGCCGGTCGTGAGAGCGCCTTCACCGGCGGCGAAGCCACGCACGCCGAAGGCGAACAGGGCAGGCACGCCTGCACCGAGGACGATGGCGACGAGAAGCACCTTCCAGGCGCTCTCGAACGCGAGGGAGAGAGTGTTCATCGGGAACCAACCTTGGTCGCGGGGTGGACGGTGTTGCGGTCGGACTCGGCCACGACGTCGGGGATGTGCGTCGCCGCGAGGTCCTGCGGGTCCCACTCCTCGTTGACGTTGTTGTGGTCGACCGGCGTCTTGCGCGAGTGGTAGAACATGTAGGCCGCGAACGCGCACAGGATGGCGAAGACGACGATGCCGCCGGCGCCACCACCGATGACGTCACCGAGGTACCACATGAGCGCACCGACGACCGCGGCGGCGGGCAGGGTGATGAACCAGGCGAGCACCATGCGTCCGGCGACACCCCAGCGGACCTCCGCGCCCTTCTTGCCCAGGCCGGTACCGAGGATCGAACCCGTCGCGACGTGCGTCGTCGACAGCGCGAAGCCGAGGTGGCTCGAGACGAGGATGACGGCGGAGCTGGCCGACTCGGCAGCCATGCCCTGCGGCGACTCGATCTCGACGAGGCCCTTGCCGAGCGTGCGGATGATGCGCCAGCCGCCGAGGTAGGTGCCGGCCGCGATGGCGAGCGCACAGGCGAACTTCACCCACAGCGGAACGCTGTGCGTGTCGGTCCAGGAGCCGTAGCCGATGAGGGCGAGGGTGATGACACCCATCGTCTTCTGCGCGTCGTTGGTGCCGTGAGCGAGCGAGACGAGCGAGGCGCTGCAGATCTGACCCCAGCGGAAACCACGCTCGGACTCGGCGTGACTGACCTTCTTCGTGATGGCGTAGATGAGCTTCGTGCCCAGCGCCGCGACGACCGCCGCGATGAAGGGCGACAAGAACGCGGGGATGATGACCTTGCCGACGACACCGTCGAGCTTCGAACCGTCACCCGTCCACTTGACGCCCGCCATGCCGATCGCGGCGATGGCCGAACCGATGAGACCACCGAACAGTGCGTGGCTCGAACTGCTCGGGATGCCGAGCAGCCACGTGAGCAGGTTCCACACGATGCCACCGACGAGGCCGGCGAGCACGATGAGCAGCAGGGCCTGGCCGTGGTCGGCGAGGAACTCCGGTTTCGGAGCGCCGTCCTTGGCCTGGATCTTGATGACTGCGTTGGTGACGGTGAGGGCGACCTCGACCGACAGGAAGGCACCGATCAGGTTGAGGATGCCGGAGAGGGCGACTGCCACCTTGGGCTTGAGGGCACCGGTGGCGATGGACGTCGCCATCGCGTTGCCGGTGTCGTGGAAGCCGTTGGTGAAGTCGAACGCCAGTGCCGTGACGATGACGAGCACGAGAAGAATGAACGAGAAATCCACACGGCAAGTGTGCAACCGCGCAGTGGCCGCCGAGTGCGCTGTACGCAAACGGGTGTTGGCACTGCGGGAAATTCGCGGGAGCGCCCGATATCTGTTCACCGGAAGTTCACCTCCCGTGCGGCGATTCTTTGCCGGACGGGCACGCGCGAGGGCGCCCCGGGGTCTCGCCCGGTTGACGCGGGCGGCCCGCTCGACCACGTGACGCAACGAGACCGCCGGGTCCGGAGCATGAGCTCCGGACCCGGCGGTCTCGAATCGATCGCGCTGAGGTACAGCCGCGATCAGTGGATCTGCGCGATCAGAGGTTGATCATGTGCCCGGCGATGCCGTGCACGGCTTCCTTCACGGCCTCTCCCAGCGTCGGGTGGGCGAAGATGTTGCGCGAGACCTCGTCGGCCGTCAGATCCCACTGCTGCGCGAGCGTCAGCACCGGGAGCATCTCGGTGACGTCGGGGCCGATCATCGCGGCGCCGAGCAGTTCGTCGTGCTTCGCGTCTGCGATGACCTTGACGAAGCCCACGGCCTCGCCGAGGCCCTGCGCCTTGCCGTTCGCGGAGAACGGGAACGTCGCCGTCTTGACGTCGTAGCCCTTCTCCTTGGCCTGAGCCTCGGAGTAACCGAACGAGGCGACCTGCGGCTGGCAGTACGTCGCGCGCGGGATCATGTCGTAGTTGATCTCCATCGTCTCGACGCCCGCGATGGTCTCGGCGGCGACGATGCCCATGGCCTCGGCGGTGTGCGCGAGCATGAGCTTGGCCGTCACGTCACCGATGGCGTAGACCTTGTCGACGTTGGTGCGGCCGCGCCCGTCGATCTCGATGGCGCCGCGCTCGGTGAGCTTGACGCCGAGATCCTCCAGGCCGTAGCCCTCGACGCGCGGCTTGAAGCCGAACGCCGACAGCATCTTGTCGGCCTCGAGCACCTGCGAGTCGCCGCCCTTGGCGGGGGAGACGGTGACCTTGACGCCGGAGCCGGTGTCCTCGGCCTTCTCGACCTTCGTGCCGGTCATGACCTTGATGCCGAGCTTCTTGTACTGCTTGAGCAGCTCCTTGGACACGTCCGCGTCCTCGGTCGGCACCATGCGGTCGGCGAACTCGACGATCGTCACGTCGACGCCGAAGTTCTTCATGACGTAGGCGAACTCGACGCCGATGGCGCCCGAACCGCCGATGATGATGGAGCCCGGCAGCTCCTCCGAGAGGATCTGCTCCTCGTAGGAGACGATGTTCTTGCTGAGGTCGACCCCGGGCATCGTGCGCACGGTGGCGCCCGTCGCGATGATGAGGTTGTCGTAGGTGACGCTCTGGGTGGAGCCGTCCTCACCCTTCACGTCGATGGAGTGGTCGGCCTTGAGCGTGCCGTGACCGTTGATCTCCGTGATCTTGTTCTTCTTCATCAGGTAGTGAACACCCTTGACGATGTTCGACGAGACCTGACGGGAACGCTTGTGCGTGGGCCCGAACGCCATCGTGGCGTCGCCCTCGATGCCGAACTTCTCCTTCTCGTGCGTGAGCACGTGCGCGAGTTCGGCGTTCTTCAGCAGAGCTTTCGAGGGGATGCACCCGACATTGAGGCAGACACCTCCCCAGTACTTCTGCTCGATAACGGCGGCGCTCAGGCCGAGCTGGGAGGCGCGGATAGCCGCGACGTACCCACCCGGGCCGGCGCCGAGGACGACGACATCAAAATGATTGGCCACGAGGCAGAGCCTAGACCCATCGGGGCGCAGGGTGTGAGTGCAGGTAGTTACTGACGGGTAGAAGTTTGCGGTGCCCGGTCCCGACCGTTCCCGTGCGCCTCGCGGCGCGTGGGGCTCAGTCGTCCGTCGCCTCGGTGTGCTGCGCGAGCAGCTCCTGCGCCAAGGGCGTGTCGACGACGATCGAGGTGAGGTAGCCCCCGCGGATGCCGGCCGCGACGGCCGCGGCGCGCGCCCGACCGTGCGACAGGGCCACGACGTGGGTGATGAGCCGCAGGTCGTCGGGGCGCATGCTGACCAGACGTGCCGTCAGGCCCGCGTGCACCGGCGCGCCGGTCACGTCGAACAGGGAGCCGGCGATCTCGCCGACGACCTGCAGGCGCGCGAGATCGTCGCGCTCGTCGTCGCTCGCGAGGTCGAACAGGGTGCTCTCGCCACTGCTCCACCCGCCGACGCCGACGAGTGCGAGGGAGCAGTGCTTGGCGTCGTCGAGGGTGCCTGCGACGCTCGCCTGAGCGCGGATGACGGCGGCCGCAGCGGCGTCGTCGGCAACGAGCGGCGCGTAGAAGACGCGGGGTTCTCCGCCGGTGAGGCGGGCGGCGTCACGCACGACGTCGACGGGGGAGGATTCGTACGCCGGCAGGTCGAGGGCCCCGGAGAGCTGGACGATCGGCACGGGTGGCAGACCGTCGAAGTGGCGCACCGCCTTGGCGACCATCCGGCTCCATGGCAGCCCGATGACGTCGGTCGGCTGCGCGAGGCGCCGCATGAGGTCGGCGCCGCGGCGGGCGAGCTCGTCCTGCGCGGCGTCCGTCTCGAGTTCCTCGACGTCGACGACGACGGCGTGTGCGAGCCCGAACGCGTCGCGCAGGCGGCGTTCGAGGTGCTCGCACCCGGCGCCGGGGTCGACGACGTCGATGCGGACGATTCCCTGGTCGCGGGCCTCCTCGAGCAGGCGCGCCACCTTGAACCGACTGATGTCGAGCTCTTCGGCGATGGCCACCTTGGAGGCGTCGTCGAGGTAGTAGCGACGTGCTGCGTGGACCATGAGGCGCTGATGCTGCGGTGCGCTCGCGTCGACCATGGGAACTCCCGGCGTTCGTAGCGTGAATCGTGGGTTGACATTGTGTGTCGAATCACACTTTACTCATATGTGCCTGCTAGTGCTCAAGTGAGCATGGTGCTCGTTCGAGCATTGCACACCAGGCACGACGACATGGGAGGTTTCGTGGGACGACGACGAAATGGCATCGCCCTCCTCACCGCGACAGCACTGGTGGGCGGTTCTACGACCGCCTGCGCGGGCTGGGGTGGCGGGGTCTCATCGGGTGGCAAGGACAGCATCAACGTCCTCATGGTCAACAACCCGCAGATGATGGACCTGCAGAAGCTCGCGCCGGAGTTCGAGAAGGAGACGGGCATCCACGTCAACTTCACGGTGCTGCCGGAGGACGACCTGCGCGACAAGACGAGTCAGGAGTTCAGCGCCCAGGCCGGTCAGTACGACGTCGCGACGTTGAGCAACTTCGAGATCCCGATCTACGCGAAGGCCGGCTGGGTCGCGGATCTCACGAGCCACGTCAAGGCCGACACCCAGTTTGACCAGGACGACATCCTCGCTCCCATGACGAAGGCGCTCAGCGTCGACGGGAAGATCTACGGCGAGCCGTTCTACGGCGAGTCGAGCTTCCTCATGTACCGCAAGGACATCCTGGCGTCGAAGGGCATCACGATGCCCGCGAACCCGACGTGGCCGCAGGTCGCCGACATCGCGGCCAAGGTCGACGGCGCCCAGCCGGGCATGCGCGGCATCTGCCTGCGTGGTCAGCCAGGATGGGGTCAGCTGTTCGCGCCGCTGACGACCGTCGTCAACACCTTCGGGGGCACCTGGTTCACGAAGGACTGGCAGGCGCAGGTCGACTCGCCCGAGTTCAAGCAGGCGACGAACTTCTACGTCGACCTCGTCAGGAAGCACGGTGAGGCCGGAGCGCCGCAGGCGGGCTTCACCGAGTGCCTCAACAACACCCAGCAGGGCAAGACGGCGATGTGGTACGACGCGACGTCGGCCGCCGGTTCCCTCGAGGCCAAGGGCTCGCCGGTGGCCGGGAAGATGGGCTACGCGCCGGCTCCCGTCGTCAAGACCAAGAATGCCGGTTGGCTGTACGCCTGGGCGTGGGCGATCGAGCAGAAGTCCGAGAAGAAGGACGCCGCCTGGAAGTTCGTCTCGTGGGCCTCGGGCAAGAAGTACGAGAAGCTCGTCGGCGAGAAGATCGGCTGGTCGTCGGTCCCCTCCGGCAAGCGCGCCTCGACGTACGAGATCCCCGAGTACGTCGCCTCCGCGAAGGCGTTCGCCGAACCCGCGAAGAAGGCCATCGAGTCGGCTCAGCCCGACAACCCGGGCGTCCAGCCCCGACCCGCCGGCGGCATCCAGTTCGTCGACATCCCCGAGTTTCCGGCCCTGGGCACCCAGGTCAGCCAGGAGGTCAGCTCGGCCATCGCCGGCAAGCAGAGCGTCGATGCGGCGCTCGAGACGGGCCAGGAGCTCGCGAGCGACGTGGCCGAGGACTATCGCAAGCGTGAAGGGAAGTGAGTGACGTGAGCACCAACGCGCTCGCACGAGGGGACGAGGACGACTTCGAGCACCGCGACCCCGACAACCACGATCTCGAACCGGCTCCGGGCGGCAAGACAGCCCTGGCCCGGACGGGAGCCTGGGCGCGCCGCGCGCCGCTGCTGCCGGCGCTGATCTTCATGATCATCGCGACGCAGCTGCCGTTCGTCGCGACCATCGTCATCTCGATGATGCGCTGGAACGCGTATTACCCCGATGACGTCGGATTCGCCGGCTTCGACAACTTCGTCACGGTGTTCACGAACGTCAACACCCGCAAGGCGATCTGGGTGACAATCCTGCTCACGCTCATCGTCGTCATCATCAGCCTGCTGCTCGGGCTCGGCATCGCGCTGCTGCTCGATCGCAAGTTCAAGGGCCGCGGCATCGTCCGAACCCTCATGATCACGCCGTTCCTCATCGTGCCCGTCGCCGCGGCGCTGCTGTGGAAGCACGCGCTGTTCAACCCCGAGTACGGCCTGTTCAACGGATTCCTCAAGATGGTTCTCGGCGACGACGCTCCGCAGCCGGACTGGATCACGAACAACCCGCTGCTCGCGGTGGCGGTCTCGCTCATCTGGCAGTGGACGCCGTTCATGATGCTCATCTTGCTCGCGGGTCTGCAGTCGCGCCCGATGGACGTCGTCGAGGCCGCGCGCATCGACGGTGCGTCGAACTGGCAGATCTTCAAGCACATGACGCTGCCGCACCTGCGCCCGTACATCGAGCTGAGCACCCTGCTCGGCGCGATCTACATCGTGCAGAACTTCGACGCCGTCTTCACGATCACCTCGGGTGGTCTCGGCACTGCGAACCTGCCGTACCTCATCTACCAGACCTTCTACCAGGCCCACGACTACGGTCAGGCCTCCGCAGCCGGTGTGATCGTCGTCCTCGGCACGATCATCATCGCGACGGCCGCTCTGCGCACCGTCCTCAGCCTCTTCAAGGAGGAGAACTGATGAGCACTCCCGCCTCCGCGGCCGCTGCACCCGCCGCGACGCCGAAGTCCTCCGGGCCCGCGTACACGCCGAACCCGAATAAGAGGTCGGGCGCCCTGCTCGGCGTCCTCGCCTGGATCATCGGCCTGCTGTTCGTCCTGCCCGTCGTGTGGATGGTGTGGATCTCGTTCCACTCCGAGAACGACGCGGCCACCAACCCGCCCAAGTTCGACGCTCCCTTCTCGACGGAGGGCTACAAGAACTTCTTCGACTCGAACCCGTGGCCGTCCCTGGCGAACTCGCTGACGGCGAGCGTCGTCTCGACCCTCATCGTCCTGCTGCTCGCCCTGCCGGCCGCGTACGCCCTGTCGATCCGTCCGGTGAAGAAGTGGTCGGACGTGTTGTTCTTCTTCCTGTCGACGAAGTTCATGCCCGTGGTCGCAGCGCTGCTGCCGATCTACCTGTTCGCGCAGAAGGTCAACCTGCTCGACAACATCTGGCTTCTCATCCTGCTGTACACGTCGATGAACCTGCCGATCGCGATCTGGATGCTGCGCAGCTTCCTCGCCGAGGTTCCGAGCGAGATGCTCGAGGCCGCCCAGGTCGACGGCGCCGGTCTCGTGCGCACGCTGCGTGAGGTCATCGCGCCGGTCGTCATGCCCGGCATCGCCTCGGCCGCGCTCATCTGCTTCATCTTCAGCTGGAACGAGATGCTGTTCGCCCGCGTGCTCACCGGTACGGTGGCGGAGACCGCGCCCGTGTTCCTCACGGGCTTCGTGACGAGTCAGGGCCTATTCCTCGCCAAGGTGTGCGCCGCGTCGATCGTCGTGTCGCTGCCCGTCCTCGCCGCCGGTTTCGCCGCGCAGGACAAGCTGGTCCAGGGCCTGTCGATGGGAGCTGTTCGCTGATGGCCGTCCGCCTTTTGCAATCCACGTTGGCCGAGCTGCCGGAACAGGTGGCGCGCCCCACCTACGACCGCGCGAAGCTGACGACGGGCATCGTCCACTTCGGCGTCGGCGGCTTCCACCGCGCGCATGAGGCGATGTACCTCGATCGCCTCATGAACGACGGCGAGGCCCTCGACTCGGCCATCACGGGCGTGGGGGTGCTGCCGCACGACAAGCGCATCGTCGACACCCTCAACGCGCAGGACGGGCTCTACACCCTCGTCCTCAAGCACCCTGACGGCACCCGCGAGCCGCGCGTCATCGGCTCGATCCAGAAGATGCTGTTCGCGCCCGACGACCCCGACGCGGTCATCGACCTCATGGCGAGTCCGGAGGTCAAGATCGTCTCGCTGACGATCACCGAGGGCGGCTACCTCGTCAACCAGGTGACGGGGGAGTTCGAGGCATCCAACCCGGGCATCCAGCACGACCTGGCCGACGGGGCGTCACCGCAGACGGCGTTCGGGCTCATCGTCGAGGCGATCCGACGCCGTCGCGACGCGGGGCTCACGCCGTTCACCGTCATGAGCTGCGACAACCTGCCGGGCAACGGCGAGATCGCGCGGCGCATGATGACGGCGTACGCCGAGCTGAAGGACCCGTCGGTCGCGCAGTACATGCGCGATCACGTCGCGTTCCCGAACTCCATGGTCGACCGCATCACGCCCGTCACGGCGCCGGAGGACATCGCCGAGCTTGCCGACACGTTCGGTGTCGAGGACGGCTGGCCGGTCGTGTGCGAACCGTTCGCCCAGTGGGTGCTGCAGGACGAGTTCACCAACGGGCGCCCGCCGTTCGAGGATGCCGGGGTCCAGATCGTCGACGACGTCGAACCGTACGAGCTGATGAAGCTGCGCCTGCTCAACTGCGGCCACCAGACGCTCTGCTACGTCGGCTACCTCGCCGGTTACCGCTACGCGCACGAGGTGTGCAGCGACCCGTTGTTCGTCGACTTCCTGCTCGGTTACATGGAGAAGGAGGGTTCGGCGACGCTGCCGGAGGTGCCCGGGGTCGACCTCGACGCCTACCGTCACGAGCTCATCGCGCGGTTCGCCAACCCCGAGGTGCGCGACACGCTCGCCCGGCTGTGCATGGAGAGCAGCGACCGCATCCCCAAGTGGCTCGTGCCGGTCGTCAAGCACAACCTGGCGCACGGCGGCGAGATCGACCGCTCGGCCCTTGTCATCGCGTCGTGGGCGCGCTACGCCGAGGGCGCCGACGAGCAGGGCGACCCGATCGACGTCAACGATCGTGCCAAGGAGGCCGTCATGGCGGCCGCAGCGGCGCAGCAGGACGACAAGCTCGCGTTCCTGCGCAACCCGGACTTCTTCGGCGACCTCGTCGACGACGAACGATTCACGACGGCCTACGTCGCGGCACTCGACTCGCTGCACGAGGTCGGAGCCCGAGCCACGCTCGAGGCCCGCGCCGCCCAGGACGCCCGCCCCGGCGCGTGAGCCGGCACGGTGACGTCGGGGTGACCTGACGAGGCGTGGTCGGCGCCGCCGGCATCGTGCCTGCGGCGCCGGCCGCGTCGGAGTCCTCGGGGGTGAATGGAACCCCAGGACGACCGAGGAGACCGGATGACGTGTGACGAGAGGAACCCCATGCGCGTGCTCGAACTGAGCGCACCCGAGACGCTCACCCTGACCCAGCGTGACGTGCCGACGCCCGGCCCCGGGCAGGTGCTCGTGCGCATGACGTGCGTCGGCGTGTGCGGCAGTGACACGCACTACCTCACGCATGGGCGCATCGGCAGCTACGCCGTCGACTACCCGATGGTGCTCGGGCATGAGGGTGCCGGTGTCGTCGAAGCGGTCGGTGAGGGCGTCGACGCCTCGCGCATCGGCGAGCGCGTCAGCATCGAACCGGGCGTGCCGTGCCGCACGTGTGCGCAGTGCCTCGCCGGCGCCTACAACCTGTGCCCTGACATGGTGTTCCACGCGACGCCGCCGTACGACGGCTCGCTCGCCGAATGCATCGTCCACGACGCCGCCTTCGCGCATCCGGTGCCCGACGGCGTGAGCGACGAGGCTGCTGCGATGGTCGAACCGCTGTCGGTCGGATTGTGGGCCTGCCGCAAGGCCGATGTGACGCTCGGAGATCGCGTCCTCATCACCGGCTGCGGCCCCATCGGGCTCATGTGCCTGCTGGCCGCCCGGGCGCGCGGCGCGCGTGACATCACCGTCGTCGACCTCAACCCCGAACGCCTCGAGCGTGCCCGGGCGCTCGGCGCGCGGGTCGTCGACTCACGTCACGAGAGGTTCGACGAGCGCGAGTACGACGTTCTGCTCGAGTGCTCCGGGGTCGCCTCAGTCACGCTCGCCGGGATGCGGGCCCTGGCGCGAGGCGCTCGCGCCGTGCTCGTCGGGATGGGCGGCGACACCGTCGAACTGCCCCTGTCTGCGCTGCAGGAGCGTGAGGTCAGCGTCACCGGGGTGTTCCGCTACGCGAACACATGGCCGCAGGCGCTCGCGATGCTCGCGGGCGGCGTCGTCGAGGTCGACGATCTCGTGACGGGGCGTTTCGACCTCGCCGACGGCGAGCAGGCCCTGCGCGCGGGCCTGGACGACCCGGCATCCGTCAAGGCCATGATCTATCCGAACGGACTGCCGACGGTCTGATCTCACCGTACGGTTACCGCCGTCCGAACCGCGCGTCGCCCCCGGCGACGCCTGAGAAGGGAAACCATGTCACCTCGACTCGTCGCCGGAGTGGATTCGTCCACGCAATCGACCAAGATCGTCGTCTGTGATGCCGAGACGGGCGCCGTGGTGCGCACCTCGCGCGCGCCTCACCCCGACGGCACGAGCGTCGACCCCGAGGTGTGGTGGCGCGCTTATGAGGACGCGACGGCGGACGGGATGCTCGACGACGTCGAGGCGATCGCCGTCGGCGGTCAGCAGCACGGCATGGTCGCCCTCGATTCGGACGGCGCCGTCATCCGAGAGGCGTTGCTGTGGAACGACGTTCGCTCGGCGGGCGCGGCGCGTGACCTCGTCGACGAACTCGGGGGAGCGGGCGCCTGGGTGGATCGGCTCGACGTCGTGCCCGTCGCGGCGTTCACCGTCGCGAAGGTGCGGTGGCTGCGTGATTCCGAACCGGACAACGCCGCCCGCCTCGACACCGTCGTCCTGCCCCACGACTGGCTGACGGGGCGCATCCTGCAGGCCGGCGGCGGCTTACGAGGATGGACGACCGACCGCGGCGACGCGAGCGGCACCGGGTACTGGTCACCCGTCACCGGCGAGTACGACGCCGACATCCAACGTCTCGCCCTGGGCCGTGAGTTCGGCGTCCCGCGCGTCCTCGGCCCCGCCGAGCCCGCCGGCGTCACCGACGCGGGCCTCGTCGTCGGGGCGGGCACGGGCGACAACATGGGCGCGGCGCTCGGTCTCGGCCTGCAGCCCGGCGACGTCGTCGTCAGCCTCGGCACGTCGGGCACCGTCTTCGCCGTCCAGGACACGCCGACGCGGGACGCGAGCGGGCAGACCGCCGGATTCGCCTCGGCCGACGGGCGGCACCTGCCGCTCATGTGCACCCTCAACGCAGCCCGCGTGCTGACGACAGGTGCCCAGCTGCTCGGCGTCGACCTCGACGAGTTCTCCCGCCTCGCGCTCGCGGCACCCATCGGCGCGCAGGGCCTGACGTTGCTGCCCTACCTCGACGGTGAGCGCACGCCCGACCTGCCCGACGCCACGGGCACGCTCGGCGGCCTCACCCGAGCGAACGCGACGCCGGAGAACCTTGCGCGCGCCTGCGTCGAGGGGATGCTCGCGAACCTCGTCGCGGGCGTCGAGGGGCTGAAGCAGCACGGCCTGAGCGCGCGACGCATCGTCCTCATCGGGGGCGCTGCGGCTTCGGCGGCGGTGCGCGAGATCGCACCGATCCTGTTCGGGTTGCCGGTGCACATCCCGGCGCCGGGGGAGTACGTCGGTATCGGCGCGGCGCGCCAGGCGGCGTGGGCGCTGGCCGGAGGTGACGAGCCTCCGGCCTGGCAGGTCGCCTATGACCACGAACTCGAGGCCACGGACGACGACGTCACCGCCGGACGCGCGGTCTACGAGCGCTACCTACGTCTGCAGCGGCAACTGCACGGCTGAACGGGCAACCTCGAGGCGGTGGACGAAAGGGGTTCGCCCACCACCGCACGCCCGTGACACCATGACGCCACCATGCCCGCCACCCGTTACCGCCGCGTTCTTGCCAACCGCCGCACCCGCCAGCTGCTGCTGCTCGGCTTCGCCATCCGCATCCCGACGTTCGGGGTGTCGGTGCTGCTCACGATCCACGTCGTCGAGACGCTGCACCGCACCTGGTCGCAGGCAGGTCTCGTCGCGGCGGCCTCGACCCTCGCCGTCGCGCTGTCGGGGCCGTGGCGCGGGCGCCTGCTCGACACCCTCGGGCTGCGCCGGGTCGTCGCGCCGTCGATCCTGGTCACGGCCGGGTGCTGGGCCGTGGCGCCCTTCGTCGGCTATGTGCCGCTGCTCCTGCTCGCGGCACTGGCCGGGCTGTTCGCCGTGCCGACGTTCACCGTCATCCGTCAGGGCATCATCGCCGCGACGAGCGACGAGGATCGCCGCACGGCGCTCGCGACCGACGGCATCATCGTCGAGCTGTCCTTCATGCTCGGGCCCGTCATCGCGATCGCTCTCGGCGGTCACTTCCCGACGTCGTGGGTGATCTTCTGCCTCGAGATGGCCTCCGCGGCGCTCGCGGCGCTGCTGTGGTGGATCGACCCGCCGATCCGGCAGGCGCTCGACGAAGAGGCTGCCGCGGACGTCGACCTGCCACGCGAACGCTGGGTGACGCCGCGTTTCCTGGCGGTGTGCCTCGTCGGGTTCGCGGCCGTCGTCGTCCTCAGCGGCAGTGACGTCTCGTTCGTCGCCGCAGCCCGTCACTTCGACGCCTCCGCCCAGCTCGGCCTCGTGCTGGCCGTGTGGGGGCTGGGCTCCGTCCTCGGTGGGCTCGTCTACGGCGCGATGACGTCGCCGCCGCCCATGTTCGCGCTGCTCGTCCTGCTCGCCCTGACGACGGCGCCGATCGGCTTCGCCCACGGCGTGCTCGGGCTGTGCGTGTGGGGTTTCGTCGCAGGCCTGTTCTGCGCGCCGACGATGACTGCGTCCGTCGATGCACTCACGCGCGTCGTCCCCGAACGGGTGCGCGGCGAGGCGATGGGGTGGCACGGTTCGTTCCTCACCCTCGGCGGTGCGCTCGGTGGGCCGCTCGCAGGCGTGTTCATCGACCGTCACGGCTTCGCGGGCGGTTTCGCGTCCGTCGGGCTGACGGGGGCGGCCATCGCCGGCCTCGGCGCCGTCATGGTCGGGGCGCGACGGGGGCTGCGGTCACGACGGGCCGGTCTGCCGGCGTCTTCACAGGCGCAGGGCACCGACGTCGAACCCGCCCGCCGCGCCGATTAGGGCGGAGCCAATCCGGCTGCTATCGTGATTGGCACCAGCCGGACGTTCGCATGGCCTCATCGAGGCAGTGAAAGCGCTCGGTGCGCAAGAGGGGCTTCGGTCTCCACCCTCGGTCTCCTTCGGGAGGCAGGGTCTTGGTCACGATGCACGACGAGGCACCCGCCTCGATGGCGACGGAACAATCATCGCGTCGTGCGTGTTGAACGAAGACTTCTTGCGCTCGCAAGAAGTCTTTTTTGTTGCCCGAACACCGTCGGTGGCCGGGCACACCGCAACAACTCGTGAACATCACACTCGTGAAGGAGCAGGCCATCAGCGCTGAGCCACGCATCAACGACCGAATCCGAGTCCCGGAAGTTCGGTTGGTGGGCCCCAATGGTGAGCAGGTGGGCATCGTCCGAGTCGAGGACGCGCTGCGCCTCGCCGCCGAGGCCGACCTCGACCTCGTCGAGGTGGCCCCCCAGGCCAAGCCGCCCGTCGCCAAGCTCATGGACTTCGGCAAGTTCAAGTACGAAGCGGCCATGAAGGCGCGCGAGTCGCGCAAGAACCAGGTCAACACGGTCATCAAGGAGATCAAGCTCCGACCGAAGATCGACCAGCACGACTACGACACCAAGAAGGGTCACGTCGTCCGGTTCCTGTCGGCCGGTGACAAGGTCAAGGTCACCATCATGTTCCGCGGCCGTGAGCAGTCGCGCCCCGAGCTCGGCTTCCGCCTCCTGCAGAAGCTCGCTGAGGACGTGCAGGAGCTCGCGTTCATCGAGAGCGCGCCGAAGCAGGACGGGCGCAACATGGTGATGGTGCTCGGCCCGACGAAGAAGAAGGCCGAGGCGCGCGCCGAGGACCGTCGTCGTCGTGAGGCCGAGAAGGCAGCCAAGGCCGCCCCGGAGCCGCAGGCCGGGACGCCTGTCTCGAGCGAGGCCCCCGAGGCCGAGCAGGTCGCGGTCGAAGAGGCTGCGAAGTAACACCCCCTTCACCCTCGGGTGGAGAACCCTCGTCCCGGGTGATCGGGCGAGGCAGTCAGACAGCCGACGCGCACACGAGCGCGTCGAGGTAGCGAAGGAGTCGGCCATGCCGAAGATGAAGACGCACTCCGGTGCGAAGAAGCGTTTCCGCGTCACCGGTAAGGGCAAGATCATGCGTCAGCGCGCCCGCCACGTGCACAAGTTCGAAGAGCGCGCCAAGCGTCAGTCGCGTCGTCTCGTCAACGACGTCGTTCTCGCGCCGGCCGACGAGAAGAAGATCAAGCGCCTTCTCGGCCTCTGAGCCGTCCACACCCCCAACTAACTTCGCGGCAGGCGCCAGGCGCCGCCGCCCCACTCAAGGAGTGATCACGTGGCACGCGTGAAGCGGGCAGTCAATGCCCACAAGAAGCGTCGTACCGTTCTCGAGCAGGCCAGCGGCTACCGCGGCCAGCGCTCGCGCCTTTACCGCAAGGCCAAGGAGCAGGTGACGCACAGCCTCGGTTACGCCTACCGTGACCGTCGCGCCAAGAAGGGCGACTTCCGTCGCCTCTGGATCCAGCGCATCAACGCTGCGGCTCGCCTCAACGGCATGACGTACAACCGCTTCATCCAGGGCCTGAAGGTCGCCGGCATCGAGGTCGACCGTCGCATGCTCGCCGAGCTGGCCGTCAACGACGCCCCGGCCTTCGCCAAGCTCGTCGAGATCGCCAAGGCGAACGTCCCGGCCCAGACGCCGGCTGCCTGATCCAGGCACCTCTTTCGCACCGAACGCCGCTCCACGCCGAAGGGCTCGCTCGACCATGATCACGAACGTCCGTTCCGATCGGGTCAAGCAGGTCAAGGCGCTGGGGCGGCGTTCTGCACGTGACAAGGCCGGGCTGTTCCTCGTCGAGGGGCGCCAGGCCGTGCGCGAGCTCATCCGGTTCGCGCCGATGTCGATCCGCGACGTCTACCTCGACGCCGACGCCGCCGAGCGTCACCCCGACCTGCGCGAACTCGCCGGGGAATGGGCTGACGGCGCCGCAGCAGGCGAGCGGCGCTTCGTCCACGACTGCTCGCCGCAGGTGCTCGCCGCGATGTGCGACACCGAACAGCCGCAGGGCATCATCGCCGTCGCCAGGCCGATCGATCGCCCGCTGGCCGACGTGCTCGCGGGCTCGCCGAAGTTCGTCGTCATCTGTACGAACGTGCGCGACCCCGGAAACGCGGGCACCGTCATCCGCGGCGCCGATGCGACGGGGGCGGACGCCGTGATCCTCAGCGACGCGAGCGTCGACCTCTACAACCCGAAGCTCGTGCGTTCGAGCGTCGGCTCGCTGTGGCACCTGCCGATCTCGCGCGGGTCGTCGATCGAGGAGATCTTCGCCGCTTGTCGCGCCGCAGGGCTGACACTGCACGCCGCCGACGGCGTTGGCGAGACATTTCTGCCCGACGTCGACCTCGCCACCCCGCACGCGTGGGTCATGGGCAACGAGGCATGGGGCCTCGAGCCCGAGGTGCGCGAGCAGTGCGACGACGTCGTCCGCGTGCCGATCTACGGCCACGCCGAGTCGCTCAACCTCGCGATGGCCGCCACCGTCTGCCTCTACGCCTCGGCTGCCGCCCAGAACTGAGCACCCCTCGCCCGCGCGGACGCGTGGGAATCGGTTTGCGCGCACTCGATAGACTCGGGCGCATGTCTGGCCCCAACACGAACTACGACCCCGTCGAGGTCGCTGCCCTCGACCCCGAGGTGGTCGAGTCCAACGTCACCGCCGCTCTCGCGGCCATCGCCGCCGCGTCCTCGCTCGAGGAGCTCAAGGAGGTGCGCACGGCGCACGCGGGTGACAAGTCCCCGTTGGCGCTGGCCAACCGCGAGATCGGCGCGCTGCCGCCGTCGGCGAAGGCCGAGGCGGGCAAGCGCGTCGGCCAGGCACGTGGCCGTGTGGGCGCCGCGCTGAAGACCCGCCAGGGTGAACTCGAGGCCGAGCGCGACGAGCGCATCCTCACCGAAGAGGCCGTCGACGTGACGACGGCGACCGCGCTGCGTCGCCCCGTCGGCGGGCGTCACCCCGTCGAACTCATGCAGCAGCTCATGGTCGACCTGATGGTCGGCATGGGGTGGGAGGTCGCCGAAGGGCCAGAGGTCGAGGCCGAGTGGTTCGTGTTCGACGCCCTCAACTTCGACGAGGACCACCCCGCGCGCCAGATGCAGGACACGTTCTACCTCGACCCCGCCGACGGCGGCCTCGTCATGCGCACGCACACCTCGCCCGTGCAGGCACGCTCGATGCTCGATCGTGGGGTGCCGCTCTACATCGTCGCGCCCGGCAAGGCGTACCGCACCGACGAACTCGACGCGACGCACCTGCCCGTCTTCCACCAGATGGAGGGCCTCGCGGTCGACAAGGGCATCACGATGGCGCACCTCAAGGGCACGCTCGACCACCTCGCGACGCAGTTGTTCGGTGAGGGCATCACGACGCGCCTGCGCCCCAACTACTTCCCGTTCACCGAGCCGAGCGCCGAGATGGATCTGCGGTGCTTCGTCTGCCGTGGGGAGGACGCGGCCTGCCGCACCTGCGGCGGCACCGGCTGGATCGAGTGGGGCGGCTGCGGCATGGTCAACGAGAACGTGCTGCGCGCCTGCGGCGTCGACCCGGCCGAGTACAGCGGTTTCGCGTTCGGCATGGGCGTCGAACGCGCCCTGATGTTCCGCACGGGCGCATCCGACATGCGCGAGATGATCGAGGGCGACGTCCGCTTCGACGCCCAGTTCGGCTTGGAGGTCTGAGACAATGCGAGTTCCCATCGAATGGCTGCGCGAGTACGTCGACGTGCCCGAAGGGGCAACCGGCCTGCAGGTCGCCGCGGACCTCGTGCGCGTCGGACTCGAGGAGGAGGCCATCCACGGCGGCGGCGTTACCGGCCCCCTCGTCGTCGGCCGCGTGCTGACGAAGACGCCCGAGGAGCAGAAGAACGGCAAGGTCATCAACTGGTGCACCGTCGACGTCGGTGACGCGAACGGCACCGGTGAACCTCAGGGCATCGTGTGCGGCGCGCACAACTTCGAGGTCGGCGACACCGTCGTCGTCGCGCTGCCGGGTGCCGTGCTGCCGGGCGGCTTCGCCATCAGCGCCCGCAAGACGTACGGTCACCTGTCGGCCGGGATGATCTGTGCCGCAGATGAACTGGGCCTGCCCGACGACGGCTCGGGCGGCATCATCCTGCTGCCGCAGCGCCTCGGTGTCGACGCCTCGTCGCTCACGCCGGGCCAGGACGCACTGCCGCTGCTCGGGCTCGACCGCGAGACCGTCGAGGTCAACGTCACCCCCGATCGCGGTTATTGCTTCTCGATGCGCGGCATCGCGCGCGAGTACGGCCACGCCACCGGCGCGAGCTTCACCGACCCGGTCGATGCGCTGACGACGAGGGCGCCGGCAGCGAACGACTTGGGTTACCCGGTGCGCGTCGACGACCCCCAGGGGCTGCGTGGCGCGGTCGGCTGCGACCGGTACGTCGCACGCGTCGTGCGCGGCATCGACCCGAACGCTCCGGTGCCCGCGTGGCTTGCGACGGCCGTCACCGAGGTGGGCATGCGCTCGATCTCGCTGCCGGTCGACGTCACCAACTACGTCATGATGGCGCTCGGCCAGCCCCTGCACGCGTTCGATCTCGGGGCGCTGGGCGAGGAGATCGTCGTGCGACGCGCCCGCGCGGGGGAGAAGCTGACGACGCTCGACGGCGTCGAGCGCACCCTGTTCGCCGAGGATCTGCTCATCACCGACGGCGGTGCACGCCCGCTGGCGCTGGCCGGCGTCATGGGCGGTTCCGACAGCGAGGTGAGCGACTCGACGACCGACGTCCTCATCGAGGCCGCCCACTTCGACCCGGTCTCCGTCGCCCGCACCGCGCGCCGCCACAAGCTCGGCAGCGAGGCGTCCAAGCGCTACGAGCGTGGCGTCGACCCGCAGATCGCGGCAGCCGCGGCGCAGCTCGCCGTCGAACTGCTCGTGCAGTACGGCGGCGGCGTCGTCGACGACGGCGTCACCGACCTCGACACGACGCGCGCGCCGCAGCCGATCGACTTCGACCCGCAGCAGCCGACGCGGCTCGTCGGTGTCGCGTACTCCGACGACGAGGTCGCCGAGAGCCTTGACGCCGTCGGGTGCCGGGTCGAGCGCAACGAACCGTTGTGGAGCGTCACACCGCCCACGTGGCGCCCCGACCTGACGAGCGGGCCCGACCTCGTCGAGGAAGTGGCGCGTCTGCGCGGGTATGACGCCATCCCATCCGTCCTGCCGCGACCCCTCGCCGGGCGTGGGCTGACGGCGTCGCAGCGCCACCGCCGCAACGTGGCGAATGCGCTCGCGATGGCCGGCCTGACGGAGATCATCTCGCTGCCGTTCGTCAGTGACGACGTACACGACAAGCTCGGCTTCGCAGCCGACGACGCGCGGCGCACGAGCGTGCGCCTGACCAACCCGCTGTCGGACGAGCTGCCGCTCATCCGCACGAGTGTTCTCGCCACGATGATGGACTCGCTCAAGCGCAACGTCGCGCGCGGGTTCAAGGACGTGGCGCTGTTCGAGATCGGTCTCGTCGTCGCCGGTGAGGCGGGCCAGGCGCCGACGTCACCGGTCGGCGTGCACCCGGCGCCTGAGGTGCTCGACGCGATCCGCTCGGCCGTGCCGGCGCAGCCGCGCCACGTCGCCTGGGTCGCCGCCGGTGACAGCGAGCGCAAGGGCTGGTGGGGTGCCGGGCGCGGCGCGGACTGGAGCGACGCGATCGCCGTGGCGCTGCAGATCGGGCGCGTGCTCGGCGTCGACCTGACGATCGAGCAGGCGCAGGTGGCGCCGTTCCACCCGGGACGCTGCGCGAGCATCGCGCTGCCGGACGGCACCGTCATCGGCGCAGCGGGCGAGCTGCACCCCAAGGTCGTCGCGGCGTTCTCGCTGCCGGCCCGCACGGTCGGGGGCGAACTCGACCTCGACGCGCTGTCGGCGTACGCCGAGCGCCCCGGTGTCGCTTCGAGCATCGCGACGTTCCCGCAGGCGCATTCCGACGTCGCGCTCGTCGTCGACGCGTCCGTCCCTGCGGCTCGCGTCGAGACGGCGTTGCGCTCGGGGGCCGGTGAACACCTCGAGTCGGTCGCGCTGTTCGACATCTACACGGGCGATCAGGTCGGTGAGGGCAAGAAGTCCCTCGCGTACCGCCTGTTCTTCCGTTCCCCCGAGCGGACGCTGACGACCGACGAGGTGAACGCGGCACGCGACGCGGCAGTGCGCGCCGTCGACGAGAGTGTTGGAGCGAGCCTGCGCGGCGCCTGATTCCGGCATGATCGACAGGGTGGGGGCGGCGTGACGCCGTCTCCACCCTGTGTGCATGAGTATGACCTAAAAGTGCATGGGTATGCGATCTGCGCTAGGCTGGGGACATGGTCACAGCAGCTGTCGCCGGGGCGAGTGGATATGCGGGCGGGGAGATCCTGCGCCTCTTGCTCGCCCATCCCGACGTCGAGATCGGCGCACTGACGGCGGGTTCCTCCGCCGGTTCGCGCCTCGGCGATCATCACCCGTCGTTGTTCTCCCTCGCCGAGCGACCCGTGCTTGCCACGAACGCTGACGCCCTCGCCGGCCACGACGTCGTCTTCCTCGCACTGCCGCACGGGCAGAGCGCTGCGCTCGCCGCGCAGCTCGACGCAGACGTCGTCGTCATCGACTGTGGCGCGGATTTTCGGCTCGAGCGCGAGAGCGACTGGCAGCGTTTTTACGACACGCCCTACGCGGGGTCCTGGGCCTACGGGATGCCCGAACTCGTCTCGAAGGGCGTCAAGCGGCGCGAGCAGCTGCGCGGCGCGCGCCGCGTCGCCGTCCCCGGGTGCTATCCGACGGCCGTCTCGCTCGCTCTCGCGCCGCTCGCGGCGGCGTCCCTCATCGCGCTCGACGACGTGGTCGTCGTCGCGTCCTCGGGTGTCTCGGGGGCCGGCAAGGGCCTCAAGCCACACCTGCTCGGCGCCGAGGTCATGGGGTCGATGAGCCCGTACGGCGTCGGCGGCGGGCACCGTCACACGCCCGAGATCGCGCAGAACCTGCGTCTCGCCGCCGGCGGTGAGCGCGAGGTGACGCTGTCGTTCACGCCGACGCTCGCCCCCATGCCGCGCGGCATCCTCGCGACGTCGACGGCTCGGCTGGCGCCCGGCACGACGGCTGATGACGTCGCGCGCGCCTTCGCCGAGGCCTATGCCGACGAACCCTTCGTCGAGCTCCTGGCTGCCGGGTCGTGGCCCGCGACCGGTTCGGTGCTCGGGTCGAACGTCGTCACCCTGCAGTTCGCGCTCGACGAGGTGGCGGGGCGCGTCGTCGTCACCTCCGCCGTCGACAACCTGACGAAGGGGACGGCCGGTGCAGCCGTGCAGTCGATGAACCTGTCGCTCGGCCTGGGCGAGACCACGGGCCTGCCGCTCGCGGGGGTGAGCCCCTGATGGTCGCGTTCGGAGCTCGGTTCACCCTCATCGCCCACCCCGAGGAGCTGTCGTACGTGCGCCTCGGCGCGCAGGAGGTCGTGCCCGAATGGGCGCTCACGGACGCGCCGCTCGTCTCCGTCAGTGCGACGGCGTCGGAGACGTCGGTGCTGTGCCTCACCTCAGCGATCCCGCGGGACGCGGTCGTGCGTCAGCAGGGCCCGTTCCACGTGTTCGAGGTCGAGGGTCCGCTCGACTTCGCGCTGACGGGTCTGCTCTCGGCCATCGTCGCGCCGCTCGGCGAGGCCGACGTCACCGTCTTCACCGTCTCGACGTTCGACACCGACTGGATCATGGTGCCGACGTACGAATCCGCGCGCGCTCGTGAGCTGTGGGCTCGTGGCGGGCACATCATCAAGGAGAAACCATGAGTGTCACCGCTGCCGCAGGCTTCCGCGCGGCGGGCGTGACGGCGGGGCTGAAGCCCAGCGGGCGCCCCGACGTCGCCCTCGTCGTCAACGACGGGCCCGAGCACGTCGTCGCCGCCGTGTTCACCTCGAACCGCGTCGAGGCGGCGCCGGTGACCTGGTCGCGCCAGGTGGTGACGGACGGGCGCGCCGACGTCGTTCTGCTCAACTCCGGTGGCGCCAACGCCTGCACCGGGGCGCAGGGTTTCCTCGACACGCACCGCAGTGCCGAACTCGCCGCCGAGGCCGTCGGTGTGAGCGCCGGTGACGTCGTCGTCTGCTCGACGGGCCTCATCGGTGAGTTGCTGCCGATGGACAAGATCGAATCCGGTATCACCGCGGCGGCCGGTTCGTTGAGCGCTGACGGCGGGGAGGACGCCGCGACCGCCATCATGACGACGGACACGGTCGCGAAGGAGTGCACCGGGTTCGGTTCCGGCTACACGATCGGCGGCATGGCGAAGGGCGCCGGCATGCTCGCGCCGTCCCTCGCGACGATGCTCGTCGTCATCACGACCGACGCGGTCCTCACCGCCGAGCAGGCCGGCGAGGCGTTGCGCGCGGCGACGGCGATGTCGTTCGATCGCATCGACTCGGACGGTTGCCAGTCGACGAACGACACCGTCGTGCTCATGGCCTCGGGAGCGAGCGGGGTGAGCCCGCAGATGGGGGAGTTCACGGCCATCCTCACGCAAGTCTGCGTCGACCTGGCCGAACAGCTCATCGCCGACGCGGAGGGCGCCGCGCACGACATCACGATCGACGTCCAGGGCGCCGCCAACGTTGACGATGCACTTGAGGTTGCACGTTCGATAGCCCGCAACAACCTCTTCAAGTGCGCCGTGTTCGGCAACGATCCCAACTGGGGGCGGGTTCTCGCGGCCGTCGGGACGACCTCGGCCGCGTTCGAGCCGACGCAGCTCGACGTCGCGATCAACGGCGTCATGGTGTGCCGCAGCGGCGGGGTCGGTGACGACCGCTCTGGCGTCGACATGTCTCAGCGTGAAGTGAAGGTCGAGGTGTTTCTCCACGCCGGTGACGCCGACGCCACCGTCCTGACGAACGACCTCACGCACGACTACGTCCACGAGAACTCGGCGTACAGCACATGAGCGGGACGGAGAACGTGACGACCCAGCCTCGCGACCTCTCGTCGCTCGCCTCGGCGGGTCTCAAGGCGGGCACCCTCGTCGAGGCGCTGCCGTGGCTGCAGAAGTATCAGGACGCGCTCGTTGTCGTGAAGTACGGCGGCAACGCCATGACGGACGACGCCCTCAAGCGCGCCTTCGCCGAGGACATCGCCTTCCTGCGTTACGCCGGGCTACGCCCCGTCGTCGTCCACGGCGGCGGCCCGCAGATCGCCGCGATGCTCAACCGGCTCGGGATGAAGAGCGAGTTCCGCGGCGGCCTGCGCGTCACGACGCCCGAGACGATGGAAGTCGTGCGCATGGTGCTGACGGGCCAGGTCTCGCGCGAACTCGTCGGCCTCATCAACAATCACGGCCCGATGGCGTTCGGCCTCTCCGGCGAGGATGCAGGCCTGTTCGGCGCCCGCCGCCGCCCCGCCATCGTCGACGGTGAGGCCGTCGACGTCGGCCTCGTCGGTGATGTCGAGATGGTCGACCCGCAGATCGTGCGTGACCTCGCGCACTCGGGGCGCATCCCCGTCATCTCGTCCGTGGCGCCCGACCTCGAGCGCGAGGGGCAGGTGCTCAACGTCAACGCCGACACCGCCGCGAGTGCTCTCGCCGTCGCGCTCGGCGCGCACAAGCTCGTCGTGCTCACGGACGTCGAGGGGGTCTACGCGAACTGGCCGGACGAGTCGTCGCTGCTGTCGAAGCTGCCCGTCGACGAGGCCGAACGCATGCTCGCGACGGTCGACTCGGGCATGGTGCCCAAGCTCGAGGCCTGCATCCGCGCCGTGCGCGGGGGCGTGCCGCACACCCACGTCGTCAACGGGCGACGCCCGCACTCCATCCTGCTCGAGATCTTCACGGACGAAGGGATCGGCACGATGATCACCTCAGGAGGACGCCGATGAACCCGGCCGACCATGACGCCCCGGCGTCCACGATGCCGACGCACGGGGATCTGACGCAGCGCTACGGCGCCTCCCTCATGGGGGTCTTCGGGGCGCCCGGGCTCGTCCTCGAGCGCGGCGAGGGCGCCGTTGTTCGCGACGTCGAGGGCCGCGAGTACCTCGATCTGCTCGCCGGTATCGCGGTCAACGTTCTCGGCCATGCCCACCCGGCGCTCGTCGCCGCGGTGAGCGAGCAGGCGGCGAAGCTCATCCACGTGTCCAACTTCTTCACGACGCGCCCGCAGATCGAGCTCGCCGAACGCTTGGTCGCCGCGTCGGGTGGCGACGGCGACACTCGCGTCTTCTTCTGCAACTCCGGCGCCGAGGCCAACGAGGCGGCGTTCAAGCTGGCGCGCCGTACCGCTCGCCCCGGTGTCGTCGTCGCGGACGGCGGCTTCCACGGCCGCACGCTGGGCGCGCTGTCGCTCACCTCCAAGCAGGCCTACCGCGAGCCGTTCGAACCGCTCGTCCCGGGCGTCACGCGCGTGCCCTACGACGACGTCGAGGCGCTACGGGCAGCCGTCGACGACACGGTGGGCGCGGTGATCCTCGAACCCATCCAGGGTGAGGCGGGCGTCATCGAGGCCTCGCCCGAATACCTGCGCGCGGCCCGCGAGGTGACGCGCGAACGCGGGGCGTTGCTCATCATCGACGAAGTGCAGACGGGCGTTGCACGCACCGGCGAGTGGTTCGGCTTCCAGACGATCGCACCCGAGGTCATGCCGGACGCCATCACGCTCGCCAAGGGCCTCGGCGGCGGTGTGCCGATCGGTGCGCTCGTCACCTTCGGTGCCGCCTCGACGATGTTCGAGGCCGGCCAGCACGGTTCGACGTTCGGTGGCAACCCGCTGGCGTGCGCCGCGGGCGTCGCCGTCATGCGCACGATCGAGGACGAACGCCTGCGAGAGCAGGCGCGGCGGCTGGGGGAGCACCTCGTCGCGGCTGTCGAGAATCTCGGCGACGAACGCGTCGTTACCGTCCGCGGCCGCGGCCTGCTGCGCGGCATCGTGCTGCGCGACCCGCTCGCGCAGCGTGTCGTCGTCCGAGCCCGCGAGGCGGGTTTCATCATCAACGCGACGGGCCCGGACGTCATCCGCCTGGCCCCGCCACTCGTCATCACGGCCGAGCAGGTCGACACCTTCGTCGCCGCGCTGCCCGGCCTGCTCGATGCCGCCGAGACCGAGGAGAACGCCTCATGACCCGCCACTTCCTGCGTGACGACGACCTGAGCCCCGCCGAGCAGGCCGAGGTGCTCGCGCTCGCGGCGACGCTCAAACGAGACCGGCACGCCAAGCAGCCGTTCGCGGGTCCCCAGGGCGTCGCCATCATCTTCGACAAGCCGACGCTGCGCACGCAGCTCAGCTTCAGCGTGGGGGTCGCCGAGCTCGGCGGGCACCCGATGATCGTCGACGGCAAGCTCGCGCAGATCGGCACGCGTGAGTCGATCCACGACGTCGCGAAGGTGCTTGGGCGCCAGGTCAGCGCGATCGTGTGGCGCACCTACGGCCAGGACCGCCTCGAGGAGATGGCCGAGCACGCGGGCGTGCCCGTGGTCAACGCCCTGACGGACGCCTTCCACCCCTGCCAGATCCTCGCCGACCTGCTGACGGTCGCCGAACACAAGGGCAGCGCTGCCGGTCGCAAGGTCGCCTACGTCGGTGACGCTGCGAACAACATGGCCCACAGCTACCTGCTCGGTTTCGCGACGGCCGGCGCCGACATCACCGTCGCCGGCCCGCACGGGTACGGCCCGGATCCGGCGATCCTCGAGCGCGCCAAGGAGATCGCCGCGACGACCTGCGGCGGCGCGCATGCGAGCGAGGACGCCATCGAAGCCGTGACGGGCGCGGACGTCGTCATCACCGACACGTGGGTGTCGATGGGCATGGAGGACGAGGCGAGCACGCGCAAGGGCGAGAGCAATCCGTTCAGCGCCTTCAGCGTGACGAGCGAGCTGATGGCGCACGCGGCGCCTGACGCGATCGTCATGCACTGCCTGCCGGCATACCGTGGTTTCGAGATCGCCGCGGACGTCATCGACGGCCCCGCCTCGGTCGTGTGGGACGAGGCGGAGAACCGGCTGCATGCGCAGAAGGCGCTGCTGACGTTCCTCGCGGAGCACGCATGATGGCGCAGACGAAGGGTGCGCGCCATCAGCGCATCCGCGAGATCCTCGGGCGCGAGTCCATCCGGTCGCAGACGGATCTCGCCGAGCGGCTGCTCGCTGACGGCGTCGACGTCACGCAGGCGACGCTGTCACGTGATCTCGTCGAGCTCGGCGCGGTCAAGGTGCGTCAGGGCCGCACGCTCGTCTACGCCGTGCCCGGCGAGGGCGGTGACCGCACGCCTCGGGCGGGCGCCGCGCGCACCGAGGCGGTCCAACGATTGCGCCGGCTGTCGGGCGAGTTGCTCGTGACAGCGGAGTCGTCGGCGAACCTCGTCATCCTGCGCACCCCGCCGGGCGCGGCGAACTTTCTCGCCTCGGCGATCGACCACGCGGAGTTCACCGACGTCCTCGGCACGATCGCCGGCGACGACACGATCATGGTGATCTGCCGCGACCCGCAGGGGGCGGCGCCCGTCGCCAAGCGCTTCCTGGAACTCGCCGGCCGTACGGACGATCTCGCCTCCACCGACCACGATGACGACGCCCAGGAAAGCGGCGATCCCGACGCCGGTTCACGCGGCGACATTCGCGGCGTCTGAGCCCTCGAGCCCTGCTCCAACCGTTCCAATCTCCCCGGCGCCCCGCGCCCGATCCATCCGATGAAGGAGAGGTTCACCCCATGACCCAGCCCGACGCCCGCCTCAGTCTCTGGGGAGGTCGCTTCGCCGGTGGCCCGGCGGATGCGCTCGCCGCGCTGAGCAAGTCGACGCACTTCGACTGGCGCCTCGCGCCCTATGACATCGCCGGTTCGCGGGCGCACGCGCGCGTGCTGCACCGCGCCGGTCTGCTCGACGACGAGGCGCTCGCGGCCATGCTCGCGGCGCTGCAGCAGTTGCTCGACGACGTCGAGTCGGGCGCGTTCACGCCGGCGCAGGAGGACGAGGACGTCCACACGGCCCTCGAGCGCGGCCTCATCGAGCGCGCCGGCGCCGACGTCGGCGGTCGCCTGCGGGCCGGACGTTCGCGCAACGACCAGGTCGCGACGCTGTTCCGCATGTACCTGCGTGATCACGCGCGCTCGGTCGCCGCGCTGCTGCTCGACGTCGTCGACGCGCTCGTCTCGCAGGCGCAGACGCATCTCGGTGTCGCGATGCCGGGGCGTACGCACCTGCAGCACGCACAGCCCGTGCTGCTGAGCCACCACCTGCTCGCGCACGCGTGGGCGTTGCTGCGCGACGTCGAGCGCTTCGGCGACTGGGATCGACGCACCGACGCCTCGCCGTACGGCTCGGGCGCGCTCGCGGGGTCGTCGCTGGGTCTCGACCCGGCCTCGGTGGCCGACGATCTGGGCTTCTCGCGCCCCGTCGAGAACAGCATCGACGGCACCGCGTCGCGTGACTTCGTCGCCGAGTTCGCGTTCGTCGCCGCAATGTCGGCGGTCGACATCAGCCGCATCGCGGAGGAGGTGGTGCTGTGGGCGACGAAGGAGTTCAGCTTCGTCACCCTCGACGACGCGTTCTCGACCGGCTCGAGCATCATGCCGCAGAAGAAGAACCCCGACGTCGCCGAGCTGGCGCGCGGCAAGGCGGGCCGTCTCGTCGGGGATCTCGCAGGCCTGATGACGACGCTCAAGGCGCTCCCGCTCGCCTACAACCGAGATCTGCAGGAGGACAAAGAGCCGGTCTTCGACGCCGTCGACACCCTCGAGCTGCTGCTGCCGGCCTTCGCGGGCATGACGGCGACGCTCACCTTCCACCCGGAGCGTCTCGAATCCCTCGCGCCGCAGGGCTTCTCGCTCGCCACCGACATCGCCGAGTGGCTCGTGCGCGAGGGCGTGCCGTTCCGTATCGCGCACGAGGTCGCAGGGGAGTGCGTCCAGGCGTGCGAGCAGCGCGGAATCGAGCTGTGGGATCTGAGCGACGATGACCTCGCCGCCATCAGCGAGCACCTGACGCCGGGTGTGCGCGAGGTGCTGAGCGTGCCCGGTTCACTCGCCTCCCGCAACGCGACGGGCGGGACGGCTCCCGACCGCGTCGCCGAGCAGCTCGAGGCCGCGCACGCGAAGTCGAGCGAACTGCGTACCTGGGCGAGCCGACCCATCGACATCCGCTGACGCTCGACGTCCGCTCACGCTGACGCTCGATGTTGCCCGGGTTTCGGGGGCCGACGCCCCCGAAACCTGGGCAACATCGCGTGCGGGGCCTCACGCCGAGGGAGGTGGCCCGAATCGGGCGTGGGCGGCACAATGTCGGCGTGCCGGATCTCGACTCATCGTTCTTCGCCCATCCGCCCGTCGACGTCGCGCCGAAGCTCTTGGGCCTCACCGTCTCGCACGCGGGGGTGACGCTGCGTATCACCGAGGTGGAGGCCTACCATGGCGCCGTCGACCCGGGTTCGCACGGCTTCAAGCGCCGCACCGACCGCAACTCCGCGCTGTTCGGCCCGCCCGGCACCTGCTACGTCTACATCAACTACGGCATCCACCGGGCCCTGAACCTCGTCTGCGGGGCTGACGGAGAGTCGGCCGGTTGCCTCGTCCGTTCTGGCGAGATCATCGACGGCCTCGACCTCGCGCGGGAGCGGCGCATGGCGAGTGCACGCGAGGGCGCGCCGATTCCCAAGGACGCCCATCTCGCTCGTGGCCCGGGCAACCTCGCGAAGGCGCTCGCGATCGAGCCGATCCTCGGCGGCACTCCCGTCGTCGGGCCGGATGCCCAGGTCGTCGTCCGTCGACCGGACGGCCACGTCGCGCCCGAGTACCTCACCGGCCCGCGTGTCGGCGTGAGCGGGCCGGGCGGTGAGGGCGAGAGCTTCCCCTGGCGCTTCTGGATCCCGGGCGAGCCGAGCGTATCCGCCTACCGCGCCGCGGTGACGCGGGTGCGCAAGCGCTGACGCAGCCTGTTGCAGCGGCGCCCTCCACGCAGCAGGCGCGCCGGATCGGGCGGTCGTGGGAGACTCTGGGGTGGGTGCGTGATCCGCGCAACCGAAGCATCTGACGAAAGGGACGACGTGAGCAACATCCTCGACGAGCTGCAGTGGCGCGGAGCGGTGGCGCAGACCACCGACGAGACGCAGCTGCGTGACGCGCTCGCGAACGGACCGCTCACGGTGTATTGCGGCTTCGACCCGACGGCGCCGTCCCTGCACTTCGGCAACCTGGTCCAGCTGATCCAGCTGCGACGGCTGCAGCGCGCCGGGCATCGCGTCATCGTCCTCGTCGGAGGTTCGACGGGTCTCATCGGTGATCCGCGCCCCAGCGCGGAGCGCGTGCTCAAGACGAAGGACCAGACGGCGCAGTGGGTCGCGCGCATCCGTGAGCAGGTGCAGCCGTTCCTCGACTTCGACGGCGACAACCCCGCCATCGCGGTCAACAACCTCGACTGGACTCAGGGCATCTCGGCCCTCGACTTCCTGCGTGACTACGGCAAGCACTTCCGCGTCAACGGGATGATCAAGAAGGACGCCGTCGCGGCGCGCCTCAACTCCGAGCAGGGCATCAGCTACACGGAGTTCAGCTACCAGATCCTGCAGGCCCTCGACTACCTGCACCTGTTCCGCGAGTACGGCTGCACCTTGCAGCTCGGCGGCTCCGATCAGTGGGGCAACCTCATCGCCGGCTCTGATCTCATCCGTTCGGTGGAGGGCAAGAGTGTGCACGTGCTCACCTCGCCGCTGCTCACGGACGCGTCCGGGCAGAAGTACGGCAAGTCGGAGGGCAATGCCATCTGGCTCGACGCGCAGATGACGAGCCCGTACGCCTTCTACCAGTACTTCCTCAACGTCGAGGATTCCGAGGTCATCAAGCTCATCAAGTTCATGACCGATCGGACGAAGGACGAGGTCGCGGAGCTCGAACGCGCCGTGGCCGAGGAACCCTTCAAGCGAGTGGCGCAGAAGACGCTGGCGGCCGACGTCACGACGCTCGTGCACGGTGAGGCGGCGACGGCCGGCGCCATCGCGGCGAGTGAGGCGATGTTCGGCAAGGGTGACGTGACGGCCCTCGACGCGGGGACGCTGCGTGACGCCGTCGCGGAGTTGCCTGGGGGAGAGGTTTCGCCGGGTACCACCCTGACGGACGCGCTCATCGCGGTGGGCATCGCGGAGTCTCGCAATGCGGCCCGACGTCTCATCGGGGACGGCGCCATCTCCGTGAACAACGCGAAGTTCGACGACCCGGAGCACGAACTGAGCGCTGACGACTTCCTCCACGGCGTGGCCGCGATCATCAAGCGTGGGCGCAAGCACCAGGCAGCCGCGCGGCTCGCGCACTGACCGAGACGACAACGGGGGCTCACCATGACGGTGGGTCCCCGTTGCGCATCCCGGGGTGGTGGCCGCACCCGGGCGGTCGATTTGGCAGCACCCGCCGCGCTGTGTAATGTTCTCTGAGTCGCCGCGAGCGGGGAGCTGGAAACAGCCACTCACTCGGACGGCTCTTGGTCACCAATTCGACTGGGACGCAACGAATTACAGCGATGTGGTTCCAAGCGCCGAGTTGAAGTCGGGGAGCGAGGGTGGTAAGGTTGACGAGTTGCCCCG
>ERZ941706.25-NODE-25-length-57493-cov-4.765469_pt1 | contig 57493 bp, 50 predicted proteins | sample MGYA00521232_ERZ941706 | MGnify/ENA primary metagenome ERZ941706 (study PRJEB32759, sample SAMN07749893) | skin metagenome | biome: transportation; feature: city; material: polyester macromolecule | host: Homo sapiens | place: Hong Kong:ER line | collected 2017-07-19...
AGCACCTCCCTTACAAGGAGGGGGTCACTGGTTCGAGCCCAGTAACGACCACCATGCTTTAAAAAATGATTTCGATGGGTCGTTAGCTCAGTCGGTAGAGCAGTTGACTTTTAATCAATTGGTCGCTGGTTCGAATCCAGCACGACCCACCATCATTTCAGTCATATCCCAGGTCGTTTAGCTCAGCTGGGAGAGCACCTCCCTTACAAGGAGGGGGTCACTGGTTCGAGCCCAGTAACGACCACCATATTGAAAAGCCCGCAGCGATGCGGGCTTTTTCGTTTCCGTCTCCCATCAGGTTCGCAGTCGATCCAGCTCGCTTGCCAGGGTGGTGGCCGCCTGTTCCAGTGCCTCGCTCAGGCGCTGGCTGGCATTGGCCTCTTGTCCCAGGGTGGTGGCGGCGTCACCGATGCGCATCAGGTTCTGGTTGATGGTGTCGCTCACGGCACTCTGCTGCTCGGCGGCGGTCGCCACCTGGCTGATGTGATCATGGATCTGCTGGATCTGGGTGACCACCTGATTGAGTGCCTCGAAGGCCTGCTCCGTGCCTTCAACCGTGCTCACCGAGCGGGCGATCCCCGTGCTCATCAACTGCTGGCTGCTGGTGACCTCGGTTTGCAGGCTGCCGATGAGCTGCCCTATCTCGTCGGTGGATGAGCGGGTCTTGTTGGCCAGCGCCCTCACCTCGTCCGCCACGACGGCAAAACCCCTGCCCATGTCGCCGGCCCGCGCCGCCTCGATGGCTGCGTTGAGGGCCAGCAGATTGGTCTGTTCGGCAATGGCCCGGATCACATCGAGGATGTGGCTGATATTGGTGCTGCGCTGGGCGACCTGGGCGACCGCCTTGTCGGCCTGATGCATGTCCTCGACCAGGGTATGGATCTCGTTGCGGGCCCTGCTCAAGGTCTGCTGGGCCGTGCTGACATGGTGGGTCGCCGCTTCCGACTCCTGCGCCGCCTGTTCCGCATAGCCCGCCACGCTGACTGCCGTGGTGCTCATCTCGTGCATGGCGCTGACCACGCTCTCCAGCTCCAGGCTCTGATCATCCAGGCTGCTGCGCATGGCATCGGCCGTCTGCTTCATGCCCCTGGCCTGCTGATGCACCTGTTGCCCAATCTGCTTGCTGCCCTGCACCATGGCCCTCAGCTTGCCGAGGAAGGCATTGAGATGCCTGCCCAGCTCGATGAGCTCCTGGTGGGTGTCGATACGCATCTGCTGGGTCAGGTCGCCCTCATTGCTGGCGAGGTGGGAGACGTGGCGGCTGATGAGGGAGAGGGGCGCCGTGATGGTCTGGATGAACCAGACAAGCAGGCCCAGGGCCACCAGGGTGATGACAACGATGGCAACCAGCTGCTGCTGCTGGGTAGCCTGCAACAGGCTGCCGAGCTGCTGGCTGATGGTGTTGGCCTGGCTGAGGGCGAGGGCCTTGGGCACCTTGATCATCAGCCACCACTGGTTGTCGGCAGCCTCGATCCGTATGGGCTGCTGCAAGATGAAATCGCTGTCGGTATCGGCGGGGTGTCCATTCGGGGCAACCAGTCCGGCCTCTGTCAGGGGGCGCCCCAGTTTGTCCGAATGGCGGTTGCTGCCGACGATGAAGCCCGCCTTGCTGACCAGGGTGACCTCGGCCTGGTTGTCATAGAGGCTCTTGCCAAGGTGCTCGGCCAGTTGCTGGAAGATGGGCAGGTTCATGTCGACCCCGGTGATCCCGGCAAACTTGCCATCCTTGAGGACGGGCACCGTCAGGCTGGTCATCAGCATCTTCTGGCCAGGGCTTATCTCGTAGAGGTAGGGTTCCATCAGGCAGGGGCGACGAGTCTCGCGACCGCAGAGATACCACTCGCTGTTGCGAATGCCGAATTCATTGCGCGAGGTGTCGAACTTGGCGTCACTGGTGGCGGCATCTATGGTCTGCTGCGCGATGTTTCCGTTCTGTTCCCGGGTGAAGTAGACCTCGAGACTGCCCTTGCCGGCAACCGAATGGCTGGCGCCCGTCTGCCAGTCGGCGTCCTGTTCGTCGTAACCGTTGGGTTCGAACTGGGCGTAGATGGAGCTGATCCCGTTTGCCTGGCGCAGGCGGCTGCCAAGCAGAAGCTCCACTTGCGGGCGACTCAGCCGCTGGTCCGGCTGGGCCATGCTTCCTTCAAGCTGCGCCGCCATGCCGAGCGGTATCTGATAGGCCTGCTGCAACTGGTCTTCGATCTGCACGGCATACCGCTCTGCCTGGAATTGCAGGGAACGGGAAACCTCCTGCTCCAGGGCGCCACGGGTCTGCGCCATGATGTCATCGCGCAGGCCGTTCAGCGAGGAGGACTGTATCCATGTCATGGCGACGCCACTGGCGAGAAAAAGTCCCAGCGTGAGCAACAACAACTTGGTCTTGAGCGAACGTTGTTTCATTCGACAACTCCTTTTGGCAAGAATGACAACGATATGGTCGGAGCGGGTCCTGACAGTTGTACTGTACTGGATTTGTTGATGGGTTTGTGCACGGCTTCTGGTTATAATTTTGGCCTTCCCGAGCGTTGATGGAACAGTCGCAATGAGCAATGCACTGAGCAGTATTCCGCCGGTAGTCGAGATGGACTACCCCTTCCCGGCCAAACCACAGCCCCTGACTCCCGAGCAGAAGGCGACCCTGATCGCCGAGATCAAGGTGCTGCTGCAGGCGCGCCAGGCCGTGCTGGTTGCCCATTACTACACGGATCCCGAGATCCAGGCCCTGGCAGAAGCCACCGGTGGCTTCGTGGGTGACTCCCTGGAGATGGCCCGCTTCGGTCGCGACCATGCAGCCCAGACCCTGATCGTGGCCGGTGTGCGCTTCATGGGAGAGACCTCCAAGATCCTGAGCCCCCACAAGCGGGTGCTGATGCCGACGCTGGAGGCCGAGTGCTCTCTTGATCTGGGTTGTCCCATCGACCAGTTCTCCGCCTTCTGCGATGCGCACCCCGATCACATCGTGGTGGTCTATGCCAATACCTCGGCAGCGGTGAAAGCACGGGCCGACTGGGTGGTCACCTCCAGTATTGCACTGGAGATCGTCGAACATCTGGACAGTCAGGGTCACAAGATCATCTGGGGCCCAGACCGCCACCTCGGCGCCTATATCGAGAAGAAGACAGGGGCCGAGATGCTGCGCTGGCAGGGTCACTGCATCGTGCACGACGAGTTCAAGGCCAAGGCGCTGCGCGAGCTCAAGGCCCAGAACCCGGATGCCGCCGTGCTGGTGCACCCGGAGTCCCCGGCCTCCGTCATCGAGCTGGCGGATGCGGTGGGTTCCACCAGCCAGCTCATCAAGGCCGCCAAAGAGCTGCCCCAGCAGAAACTGATCGTGGCGACCGATCGCGGCATCTTCTACAAGATGCAGCAGGCCTGCCCGGAGAAAGAGATGGTGGAGGCGCCCACCGGCGGTGATGGTGCCACCTGCCGTAGCTGCGCCCACTGCCCCTGGATGGCGATGAACGGCCTGGTGGCCATCAAGGAGGCCCTGACCGACGGTGCCGAGCGTCACGAGATCCATGTGGATGAGGCACTGCGTCTCAAAGCGCTTGTCCCGCTCGACCGCATGCTGGATTTCGCCGCGGAGCTCAAGCTCAAGACCCAGGGCAACGCCTGACTGACTCTGATGGCAAGATGCAAAGAGGGCTCCTGCGGGAGCCCTCTTTATTTGTCCGTCATCTGTATCGTCAGATGATGACGGTGGAGAAGCTGTGCTCCTCGTCGGGCTGGACGGTGATCCCGTCCTCGGCGGTGATGGCCGCCTCGACACAGAGCATGGTGCGATAACCGTTGTCACTCATGTCGGCCATGGCGCTGGCCCCTTCCTGCCAGGGGGTCCAGACCACCACGCTGTCGTGGTTGCCGTTGACCACCCGGGTGGTGCGCTCACCATCCTGCACGCTGACCATGGCATCGGGCTGGCGGTAGATGCGATCCATGGCTGCGGTGACGGTCAGCGCTCCCTGTTGCAGTTCGTTTCGGCCGGTCAGCTTGTCCAGATAGGGTTCGCCGAGGCCGGTCACGGTCACCGCTTCCGGCGCACTGATCTGCAGGTAGGTGTGCAGGGCGGCATTGTAGGTGAGCGCTGACTTGCCGGTGTTGCGGGTGGTCAGCACCAGGGAAAGCTCCTTGCCGACCAGTACGTCCAGCTCCAGCTCGAAGGCATGGGGCCAGAGTGTCCTGCTGGCATCGTTGTCACGCAGGGAGAGGTGGACGAGTGTGCCATCCCCGTGATCGGAGACCCCATCCAGCGTCCACAGGCAGTTGCGTGCGAAGCCATGAGCCGGCTTGCCGCTGCCAACGCGAGCGGGGGAGGGGCCGAACCAGGGCCAGCAGAGGGGAATGCCGCCGCGAATGGGCTTGCTGCCATCCAGTATCGCCTTGTCGCTGAGCCAGAGAGAGGCCGGCTCACCATGGCGTTGGTAACGCAGCACATGGGCGCCAAACAGGCTTATCTCGGCCCTGGCGTGCTCATTGTCTATGGTCAGCAGGGGCAGGCCATCCTGGCTCAGGGTGCAGTGGGCAGTCAGCGTACGTGTCGGTGTCATAAAGGCTCCAGTGCTCGGGGACATTCAGAAAGGGTCCGTGATTCAGAATACAAAAAGGCGGCCATTGGCCGCCTTTTTTCAAGCTACGCGATTGCGCATCCCAAATTACTTGGAGATGTGAGCGATCAGGTCCAGAACCTTGCTGGAGTAGCCCATTTCGTTGTCGTACCAGGAGACGACTTTCACGAAGGTCTTGTTCAGCTGGATACCAGCCTTGGCATCGAACACGGAAGTCTGACGCTCACCCAGGAAGTCGGTGGAAACCACTTCGTCTTCGGTGTAGCCCAGCACGCCCTTCATGGCGCCTTCGGAGGCAGCCTTCATGGCCTGGCAGATTTCAGCGTAGGACGCTTCTTTCTTCAGGTTGACGGTCAGGTCAACAACGGACACGTCCGGAGTCGGAACGCGGAAGGCCATGCCGGTCAGCTTGCCGTTCAGTTCCGGGATGACCACGCCAACAGCCTTGGCAGCACCGGTAGAGGACGGGATGATGTTCTGAGCCGCACCGCGGCCACCGCGCCAGTCTTTGGCAGACGGACCATCAACGGTCTTCTGGGTAGCAGTGGTAGCGTGAACGGTGGTCATCAGGCCGGATTCGATACCGAAGGTATCGTTCAGAACCTTGGCGATGGGGGCCAGGCAGTTGGTGGTGCAGGAAGCGTTGGAAACGATGTCCTGGCCAGCGTAGGAATCCTGGTTGACGCCCATGACGAACATCGGGGTAGCGTCTTTGGACGGACCGGTCAGTACGACTTTCTTGGCACCGGCAGCGATGTGCTTGCGAGCGGTTTCGTCGGTCAGGAACAGACCGGTTGCTTCGGCAACAACGTCAACACCGATTTCGCCCCATTTCAGGTTGGCCGGGTCACGTTCAGCGGTAACACGTACGGTTTTGCCGTTGACGATCAGGTTGCCGTCTTTGACTTCAACAGTGCCCTTGAAGCGACCGTGAGTGGAGTCGTACTTCAGCATGTAAGCCATGTAGTCAACGTCGATCAGGTCGTTGATACCAACCACTTCGATGTCAGCACGCTCAGCGGCCAGACGGAAAACGAAACGACCGATACGGCCAAAACCGTTAATACCTACTTTGATAGTCATAATTGGTTACCTAACTGTTCAGTAGTCAAAGAAAATTCCGTTTGTAAATTTACTAGAACTCCCTCGCGAGTCAACCAACAATCTGCGCGAAATTGCGCTATATCATGAAAAACTGTGAAATTTATTTTCGGTTTATGTAACTGGCTACCAACTTTTGTTGAATGCATCATCAGCAAAGTCGGTGGCAGAGAACAACAATAGTGCCTGCCCGGTCACACATCCAGCCGGGGAGATATGTAAAAATGTGCGCGGTTTAGCATGGCCAAAGAGCCACTGTTCAAGTACCAACCATAAAAATTAATCACAAAATAGCGTAGACAGAATCCACAGCGGGAATTCTCAAACTATGACCACCCTGATTGAACAGCTGGCTGCCGCCAAAGGCATTGCCAGTGAGTATGTTGATGCCTGGGGCCAGCCGGCCCTGGTATCGGAAGAGAGCAAGGCCGCCATGCTGGGCGCCATGGGCTACCGCGTCGATGACGAGGCCGCCCTGTCCGAACAGCTTGAGCAGGAGCACCGCCAGCATTGGCTGCGCGCGCTGGATCCCGTGATGGTGGTACGCAGCGGCGACGCCGTTACTCTTGAGGTTCGCCTCCCCATCGAATTTGTCAACGATGCCCTCACCTGGCAGCTCCAGCAGGAGCAGGGTGCAGTGCTGTCCGGTCAACTCACCCCCATCGAGGGTGAGCTGGTCGGGGTGGCCGAGTTCGAGGAGATGGAGTGTCAGGCCTATCGCGTCACCCTGGATGTGCAGCCTGCGCTGGGTTATCACCAGCTCATCCTGCTGGAAGAGGGCAATGACGAGCCGCTGGCCACCATGCGTCTCATCGTCGCCCCCAAGTCCTGCTACAAGCAGGCACCCATCGCCAATGGTCGCAAGGTGTGGGGCCCGAGCGTCCAGCTCTACTGCCTGCGCAGCCGCCACAACTGGGGCATCGGCGATTTCAGCGATCTCGGCCAGCTGGTTGAGAATGCCGCCGCCTGGGGAGCCCACTTCGTCGGTCTCAACCCCATTCATGCCCTCTATCCGGCGAACCCGGAGAGTGCCAGCCCTTACAGCCCCTCTTCCCGTCGCTGGCTCAACGTCGCCTATATCGATGTGGAAGCGGTGCCCGAATTCCTGGGCAACGATCGCCTGAAAGCGGAAGTGGCGAGCCCGGCCTTCCAGCAGCACCTCACCTCCCTGCGGGTCAAGGACAATGTGGATTACACCGGCGTCATCCAGACCAAGATCGGGATGCTGCGCCAGGTGTTCGACCAGGCCAGCTTCAGCGCCGAGCGTCAGGCTGCGTTCGATGCCTTTGTGGCTGCAGGCGGTGACAGCCTGCAACAGCAGGCAGCGTTTGACGCCCTGCAGGCCCACTTCTATGCCAAAGGCGAGAATGCCTGGGGCTGGCCGGTCTGGCCCGAGGCGCTGCGCGATTACCACAACCCCGAAGTGGCGGCCTGGATGGCCGAGCACCAGCAGGATGTGGCCTTCTATCTCTATCTGCAGTTCCTGGCTGACGAGCAGCTGGCCCGGGCCGATGCCCGCGCCAAGGCCGCCGGCATGGTGATGGGGATCTACCGGGATCTGGCGGTCGGCGTCTCCGAAGGCTCCACCGAGATCTGGGCAAACCGGGACCTCTACTGCCCGAAAGCCTCGGTCGGTGCACCGCCCGACATTCTCGGCCCCCTCGGCCAGAACTGGGGCCTGCCCCCCATGAACCCGAACCAGCTGTTCGAGGCCGCCTACCAGCCCATGGTGGATCTGTTCCGTGCCAACATGCGCTCCTGCGGCGCCCTGCGCATCGACCACGTGATGGCCTTGCTGCGCCTGTGGTGGGTGCCGCCCGGAGAGTCCGCCGCCAAGGGGGCCTACATCTATTATCCGGTGAACGATCTGCTGGGGATCCTGGCCCTTGAGTCTCATCGCAACCAGTGCTTGCTGATCGGCGAGGATCTGGGGACCGTGCCGGAGGGGATCGACGTGACCCTGAAAGAGAACGGCGTCCACTCCTACAAGGTGTTCTTCTTCGAGCGCTCCAAGGACGATGGTGGCTTCATCTCCCCGGCGCACTACGCCGAGCAGGCGATGTCCGCCCTGACCACCCACGACATGCCGACCCTCAAAGGCTTCTGGCACTGCGACGATCTGGCGCTGGGACGCGAACTGGGCCTGTACCCGGATGAAGACGTACTCAAGACCCTGTATGCTGATCGCCACCAGGCCAAGCAGCGGATCCTTGACAGCCTGCATGCTCATGGGGTCATCTCTGGCAATATCAGTCAAGACGTGAACTGGGTCGGCATGAATACCGAGCTCAACCACGGTCTGCAACTGCACATGTCCCGCGGCAGCTGTGCCCTGTTCAGCACCCAGCTCGAAGACTGGCTGGAGATGGACAAGCCGGTCAACGTGCCGGGTACCAGCTACGAGTACCCCAACTGGCGTCGCAAGCTCTCCCGGGATCTGGAGGATATCTTCGCCGACGAGGCGCTCAAGAATCTGGCGGGCAAGATGAGCCGGGCCCGTGACGAGGCCAGCCGTTGAGCCTTGAACGCCAACATGTGACTCACTTTCATCCGCTTCGGCTTCGGCCGAAGCGGATGTTCAGCCATCAAAGGAAATGTCGATGCCCGTTGAACGTTTGGTTGCCGCCCGCTGTGCCGATCCCTTCTCCCATCTAGGCCTGCTGGCCAATCCGGATGGGCCAGGCCTGAAACTCACCGCCTGGTTGCCCGATGCACTCGAGGTCCGGGTCAGGGATCTCAAGTCAGGCAAGATAGTTGCCACCCTGACCGCCGCTGACGAAGCGGGCCTCTTTGAAACTGTTTTCACCCGCCGCAAGAATCCCTTCCCCTACCAGCTCATCGCGACCTACGCCGACGCCAGTGCCGACATCATCGACCCCTATCAGTTCCAGGCTGCCGCCTGGGAAGGGTTGGCGGAACTCACCTGGCAACCGGAAAACCTCTACCACACCCTCGGCGCCCAGTTGCGCACCGTGACGCACCTCGGCCAGCAGGTGGAAGGGGTCCGTTTTGCGGTCTATGCGCCGAGCGCCACGGCGGTGAGCCTCATCGGCGATTTCAACTTCTGGGATGGCCGCCGTCACCCCATGCAGCGCAGCCAGTGCGGCCACTGGGTGCTGTTCGTGCCGGGGCTCAAGGCCGGGGATCGCTACAAGTTCGAACTGAAGGACCCGGCGGGCAATCGCCTGCCCCACAAGAGCGACCCGGTGGGCTTCTACAGCGAGCAGTACCCCTCGTTCGCCTCCGTGGTCTATGACCATGGCCAGTACCAGTGGCAGGACGCCGCCTGGCGCGAGAGTCAGCTCAATGACAAGCGCGAGCAGCCCCTTTCCATCTACGAGCTGCACGTGGGTTCCTGGAAGCGTCACTCCAACGGCGACAGCCTGAGCTGGCGCGAGCTGGCGGTGGAACTGGTGGATTACATCAAGGAGATGGAGTACACCCACATCGAGCTGCTGCCGGTCTCCGAGCACCCCTTCAGCGGCTCCTGGGGCTACCAGCCGGTGGGCATGTTCTCCCCCACCAGTCGCTACGGCACGGCCGACGATTTCAAATACTTCGTGGATCAGTGCCACCAGGCGGGGATCGGCGTGATTCTGGATTGGGTGCCCGCCCACTTCCCGTCCGATGCCCACGGCCTGGCCCGCTTCGACGGCACGCCGCTCTACGAGTACGAGGATCCGCGCCGTGGCTGGCACCCGGACTGGAACTCCTACATCTATGACTTCGGTCGCGACACCGTGCGCCAGTTCCTGGTGGCCAGCGCCCTGTTCTGGCTCGACAAGTTCCACATCGACGGCCTGCGGGTAGATGCGGTCGCCTCCATGCTCTATCTGGATTACTCCCGCAACGCCGGTGAGTGGGTGCCCAACGTCGATGGCGGCAACCACAACTACGAGGCGATCAGCCTCTTGAAGTGGACCAACGAGGAGGTGTACGGCAAGTACCCCCACGCCATGACCATCGCCGAGGAGTCCACCGCCTTTGCCGGGGTCTCCCGTCCCACCTTCCTCGGTGGCCTGGGGTTTGGCTTCAAGTGGAATATGGGCTGGATGCACGACACCCTCAGCTACATGCAAAAAGAGCCCATTCACCGTCGCTACCACCACAACGACATGACCTTCTCCATGGTGTACCACTATGACGAGAACTTCATTCTGTCCCTCTCCCACGACGAGGTGGTCCACGGCAAGCACTCCCTGCTCTACAAGATGCCGGGGGACGAATGGCAGCAGGCCGCCAACCTGCGCGCCTACATGGGCTTCATGTATGCCCACCCCGGCAAGAAGCTCAACTTCATGGGCACCGAGATCGCCCAGAGCAACGAGTGGAATCATGATGCCCAGCTGCCCTGGCACCTGTTGCAGTACCCCAGGCACGGCGGCCAGCAGCGGCTGATCCGGGATCTCAACCACCTCTATCGTCATGAACCTGCCTTGTATCAGGCGGATTATGAACAGGCCGGTTTCCGCTGGCTGGATCACCAGGACGCGGACAACAGCATCTTCGCCTGGCTGCGGGCCGACAAGCTGGGGGCCCATCCGCTGGTGGTGGCCTGCAACTTCACCCCGGTGCCGCGCATCGGTTACCGTCTCGGGGTGCCGGCTGCCGGTCGCTATCGGGTGGTGCTCAACACCGACAGCGAGCATTACTGGGGCAGCAACTATGATGTGGGTCTGGTCTTCGTCGCCGAGGCGACCCCCTGGCAGGGGATGGCACACAGCCTGGTGCTGGACTTGCCGCCGCTCGCGACCTTGTTCATCAAACAGGAGTCCTGATGTTTGAAATGGAAAACGGGGTAGATCACCCGCTTGGCGCCCGTCTGGACGAGACGGGCTGCCACTTCTGTGTCTGGGCTCCCCAATCGGACAAGGTGGAGCTCTGCCTGTTCGACGACGAGGAGCAGGAGCTGGCGCGTCTCCCCTTGCCCGGTCGGCGCGGCCAGTACTGGTTCGGCCACGTGCGCGGGGTCAAGGCTGGTCAGCGCTATGGCTACCGGGTGCATGGCTCTCCCCAGGAGGGGTTGCTGTTCGACCCGGACAAGCTGCTGATAGACCCCTATGCCCGGGCGCTCAGCCGTCCTACCTACTGGGACGACGCCCTCTACGAGGGGGACAGCGCGGCCATGGTGGGCAAGTCGGTGGTGGTGGACGATGCCTTCGACTGGCAGGGGGTCGGCAAGCCCGGCATCCCGCCGGAGCGGGTCGTGCTCTACGAGACCCACGTCAAAGGGTTCACCCGCCAGCACCCCGGCATCCCCAAGGCGTTGCAGGGCACCTATCTGGGCATCAGCCACCCGCTGATGATCGAGCATCTGCAGGGGCTGGGGGTGACCTCGGTCCAGCTGATGCCGGTGGCGGCCTTCATGTCCGAGCCCAGGCTCGAGCAGCTGGGGCTCACCAACTACTGGGGCTACAACCCCATCGCCTTCTTCGCGCCCGAACCGCGCTACGGGGCGAAGGATGCGGTGACCGAGTTCAAGACCATGGTGCGCGAGCTGCACCGGGCGGGACTCGAGGTGATCCTGGATGTGGTCTACAACCACACCGCGGAGTCGGGCTTCGACGGCCCCATGCTCTCCCTCAAGGGGTTTGACAACGCGGGCTACTACGCCTTCGAGTCGGGTGCCCACGGTCTGGATTACCATCGCCACGCCAACGTCACCGGCTGCGGCAACAGCGTCAATCTGGATCACCCCAACACCCTGCGGCTGGTGCTCGATGCCCTGCGCTACTGGGTCACCGAGATGCAGGTGGACGGTTTCCGCTTCGATCTGGCGGTCACCCTGGCGCGGGAAGCGGGGGAGTTCGATCCCATGAGCGCCTTCTTCAAGGCCATGATGGCGGATCCCGTGCTGGCGCGGGTCAGGCTCATCGCCGAACCCTGGGACATCGGCCCCTTCGGCTATCGTCTCGGCCAGTTTCCGAGCCAGTGGCTGGAGATCAACGATCGTTACCGCGACACGGTGCGCGCCTTCTGGCGCGGGGATGCGGGCAAGATGGGGGATTTTGCCACCCGTCTGGTGGGCTCGCGGGATCTCTTCCCGAAGAACTGGCGCTCCCCCCACACCAGCGTCAACTACCTCTGCTATCACGACGGCTTCACCCTCGAGGACCTGGTCTCCTACAACCAGCGCCACAACCAGGCCAACGGCGAGGACAACCGGGACGGCCACGGCAACAACCTCTCCAGCAACCACGGGGTGGAGGGGCCGACCCTGGACCCGCGCATCAACAACCTGCGCCAGCAGCAGAAGCGCAACCTCATCGCCACCCTGCTGCTGTCACAGGGGACGCCCCACTTTCTGGCCGGGGACGAGATGGGCCGCAGCCAGCTCGGCAACAACAACGCCTACTGTCAGGACAACCAGATAAGCTGGGTGAACTGGCAACTGCGCCCGGAGGACGAGCGGCTGCTCGCCTTCACCCGCCAGATGATGGCGCTGCGGGCGGAGTCCGGGGTCTTCTCCAACCTGCAACTGAGCGACGACGGCTGGAACGGCAAGGCGACCAGCTGTCACCAGGTGAACTGGTATCACCCGGACGGCCATCAGCTCACCGATCAGGACTGGCACGCCCCCATGGGGCAGGCGTTTGCCATGGACATCGGCATGATTGGCTGCTCCGGGGAGCGCTGGTACGTGCTGTTCAACGCCAGCGACTATGACATCCAGTTCCGCCTGCCGCCGCCGGGGGAGGGCATGGAGTGGATCCAGACCATCGACACCGCCACCAACGACGGCCTGCCCTTCCTGCCGGACGACATCAAGCGGCAGGTGGCGGTGGGGCGTGCCCACTCCCTCAAGCTGCTGGAGCGGGTCGCCCTGCCGGCGGCGGTGCTGGCGAGCGAAGGGGTGGTGGCAGCGGATGTTGTCGCCGTGTTGCCAACGGGATCACAGTTCCCGCTGGCGGGGTAGAGCCAGGCGCCCTGACTGGGTATGCTGGGCACCGTTATCAGTGGTGAGGAGCCGGAATGAGCAGTAACAACCCTGAACAGTGGCGCGACAAGCTGAGTGCAGAGCAGTTCCACATCTGCTGGGAGAAAGGGACCGAGCGTCCCTACAGCGGTGCCCTGCTGCACAACCGCAAGAGCGGCGATTACCACTGCGTCTGCTGCAAGCAGGTGCTGTTCCACTCAGCAGCCAAGTTCGACGCGGGCTGCGGCTGGCCCTCGTTCGACCGGGCCATCGAGGGGACGGTGACCTACACCGAGGACAACAGCCACGGCATGAAGCGGGTGGAGATCACCTGCAGCCAGTGCGGCTCCCACCTCGGCCACGTCTTTCCCGACGGGCCGACCGAGACCGGCCAGCGCTACTGCGTCAACAGCCTGAGCCTGGATTTCGAGCCCGACGCCTGATCCCCGACACGACCAGCGGCGCCTCCCTTCGGAGGCGCCGCTTTTTTATCTCCCCCTGTCAGGTGCCGGGCTATGCCAGCGGCAGGTAGATGTCGGTGACCAGCTCATGGGTGGGCACCTCGTGTACAAAGTTGTGGTAGTGGAAGAAGAGTGGAAAATCCCGCAGCTCTTCGCCGCTGGCGGGCAGCCAGTCGCGGTAGAGCGCCCGGGCACAGTCGGCCAGGAGGTCGTGGGAGCCGTGGTGGCGTACCACGGCGCAGCGCCCGGCCGGGATGAGGGCATTCTTCACGCCCCACTCATTGTCCTCGGCGACGGGGGCCTCGACGCTGCCACAGAGGGTAAAGCGAAACGCCGCACCCTCCGTCGTGGCGGGGTCGTCCGGCGCCAGGCCATAGGTCCGGCTGGTGGCGACCGGGGAGTCGCCCGTGGCCTTGCGCCACTGGATGAAGCGCGCCGCGGTGTCGTTGATGCGCTCGGGCAGGCCCTGATGGGTCAGGGCGGCGACGGCGGTCTGCGGGAACTGGATGATGTCGACTCGCATGGGGTCAATCCTCTTTGTGGGGGGCCGTGGCAGGCAGCGATGCCAGCTGGCCCAGTCCGGGTGCTGCCTGAACTGGCTGGGCGTCAGGCCGAACGTCTGCTTGAAGGCGCGACTGAAAGATTCGCCATGCTGGAAGCCGGCATCGAGGGCGATATCAGTCACCTTGTCCAGAGGCGCGAATGCCAACCGGTAAGAGGCCCGCTTCAGCCGCAGCAGCTGGATGTAACGCCCCAGCGGCACGCCGCAGTAAGCGGCAAATTGCCGATGAAAGTGAAAGGGCGAAAAGTGCGCCACGGCGCTGAGCCGCTCCAGCGACAGGTCGTCGTCGAGATGGCGCTCGATGTGCTCTGTCACCGTTTGAAAGCGTCGGCGGTAGGCCTCTGTCTGGTTGTGATCCATGGTCTCTCCTCTGTGCTGCCCACTATCGGCCAACGGGCCCGAGCTGTCCTGACGGATCTTGCTCTCTTTGCCTCCCCTCGGGGATAAGAGCCATGACCGCCAGCCCGGCGGGCGCTGCCTGACTTGTCGCGGGTTCGTCAGGCCAGCAGCAGGGCGGCCCCCGTCAGCAGGGCGGCGAGGGGCAGAACGGGGAGCCGTGGCACCCGCAGCAGGTAGAAGCCGACGGCGGCCAGCGCCAGATCGGTGGGGGAGAGCACGGCGCTCTGCCACACCGGCTGATAGAGGGCCGCCAGCAGCAGCCCCACCACGGCGGCGTTGATGCCGGCCACGGCCCCCGCCAGACGGGGGCGGGCCAGCCAGTGCTGCCAGCAGGGGCCCAGCGCCCAGAGCAGCAAGAAACCCGGCAGGAAGAGCGCCAGGGTCGCCAGCAGCGCCCCGATGAGGGGAGTGGCGGGCAACAGCACGGCGCCCAGGTAGGTGGCCAGGGTGAACATGGGGCCGGGTACCAGCTGGGCCAGGCCGTAGCCGGTCAGGAACTGCTGCTCGCTCAGGTGGTGACCCAGGCTCTCCTGCAACAGGGGCAGCACCACGTGACCACCGCCAAACACCAGGCTGCCTGCCCGGTAAAAGTCGGCCAGCAACTGGCTGACGGGGCCGCTCGCCACCAGGGGCAGGCCGACGAACAGCAGGGCGAACAGCAGCAGGGTCGGCCAGTGAGGCTGGCGATCCGGAGTGGACGCGGGGCCCTGACTCCCCGGGTGCGGCTCGCGCAGGGCACAGAGCAGGGCCGCGCCGAGCAGCATGGCGACCTGGGTCAGAAGACCGGGGGCGCACCAGAGGGCGGCGGCGGTGGCCACCATGACCCCCTGTTGCAGCGCCGTCTTGCAGAACTGGCGGCTCATGGTGAGCACGGCATCCGCCACCACGACGAGCGCCAGCAGCTTGAGGCCGTGCAGGGCGGCGTCCAGCCAGAGGTTGCCCGCAAGCTGACCCAGACCGACGGCGGCCGCCAGCAACAGCAGAAAGGAGGGGAGGGTAAAGCCGACGAAGGCGGCCAGGGCGCCGCCGATGCCGGCACGGTGGCGACCGATGGCAAAGCCGAGCTGGCTGGAGGCCGGACCCGGCAGCAGTTGGCACAGGGCCAGCAACTGGGCGAACTCCGCCTGGTTCAGCCAGCCCAGCCGCTGGACAAAGGTGCGCTGAAAATAGCCGATATGGGCGGCCGGCCCGCCAACACTGATGCACCCCAGCCACAAGAACTGCATGAATACCTGTCCCATCTTCCCCTCCTCGTCATCATCCTGGCCCGGATAATATGACAAAAAAGTGACAGTTTGGTGACGGTACGCCCTCCCGCGCTGCCTGCCATCAACAGGGGCTGGCGGGGTGGCTGGTCGCCTCCGCCAGCTGACGAGAGGTACCGGGGTGACGCGCGGCAGCCTGCCGGTGAGGGTCAGGGGGCAGGTTGTGCCTGGGGCAGGTAGCATTGTCCCGCCAGCCAGCAGGCGATGGACTGGCGACTGGCATCGAAGTGAGGCTCGGGCAGAGTGTGCGGGTCGCACCAGATCCAGCCCTCGCATTTTTCCGGCTCCAGCAGTTGCGGCTCCCCGTCCACCTCTGCCAGCAGGGTGACCGAGATGTAGTGCAGGCCGCTCTCGCGCCAGGTCTCCAGGTTGTTGGTGACGGCGATGACGCGAGGCTGGCGGATGACGAAGCCGGTCTCCTCCGCCACCTCCCGGATGGCTGCCGACTCGAAGGTCTCCCCCAATTCCAGATGACCGCCAGCGATGGACCAGTAGGGGGCATGGCTGCCCTTGCGCTTGCCAAGCAGTACCTGGCCCTGGCCATTGGTGAGAATGACGCCGACACCGACGCGGGGATAGGGGGTAGACATAGGGGAGGCTCCTTGCTGAGACGGCGGGGTGCGCCAGGGAAAACGGGCCCACCTTAGGGGGGATGGGCCCGTTGTGCAAGCCGCCTGTTCAAGGGCGATCGGATGCCGATTTTCCATCGCTTAAATGGATGGGTCTGGCGATATTCTATCTGTTAAATAGATGGGAAATGCCTCCGGATCAGGGCAGTCTGACCAGCATCTTGCCGGTATTGCGGCCCTGGAACAGTCCGATAAAGGCTTGCGGCATGCTGGCCAGCCCCTCGCTGACGGTCTCCTCGGCCTGGAGGGTGCCCGCCTCGAAGGCCGGCATGGCCTCGGCCAGGAACGCCCCGTAGTGTTGCCAGTGATCGGAGACCAGCAGCCCCTGCATCAGGATGCGCTTGCGGATCACCTGGGAGAGGTTGCGCGGGCCGCTGGCCTGGCCGTTGCTGTTGTACTGCTCGATGAGGCCGCACAGCACGATGCGCCCGTGCACCACCAGGTGGTTAAGGGCGGCATCCAGCATGGCGCCCCCCACGTTCTCGAAGTAGACGTGGATGCCTTCGGGGGCGAGGCGGGCCAGCTCGGCGTCGAGATCCGGGGTCTCCCGGTAGTTGATCACCGCATCGGCTCCCAGGGTCTTGAGGTAGGCGACCTTGTCGGCCGAGCCGGTGGAGCCGATGACCCTGGCCCCCGCCTGCTTGGCGAGCTGGACCGCCATGGTGCCGACCGCCCCGGAGGCTGCCGAGACCAGCAGGGTTTCACCGGCCTTCAGGTGTGCCACCTTGTGCAGGCCCGCCCAGGCGGTCATGCCCGGCATGCCGAGGGCGCCGAGGAAGCGCTGGGGCGGCAGGGTGGTGTCGGGCAGGCGGGTGAGCTGGGCGGCGTTTGCCACGAAGGCATCCCGCCAGCCCAGCATGCTGCTCACCTTGTCCCCCACCTTGAAATCGGGGTGGCGCGATGCCTGTACCGTGCCGATGGCGCCGCCGTCGAGGGGGCCGTTGAGGGGGAAGGGAGGAACGTAGCTTTTTGCCTCGCTCATGCGGCCGCGCATGTAGGGGTCCACCGACAGCCACTGGTTGGCGACCTGCACCTCTCCCTCCTGCAGGGCGGGCAGGGGCACGTCCCGGAGGGCGAAGTCCTCCAGGGTGGGGAGACCGGTGGGGCGACGCAGCAGTTGGATTTGATGGCTGATGGCATTCATGGGCATTCTCCGGCAGTGGGGCCGCGCGTCGGGCGGCGGCCTGGTATTTTTGTTTGTGTGCAAACTAAAATCAGGGTAGTCCTGAACACGGGGGCTGGCAACTGTTTTGTGTGCAAACTATTCAGCCCCGAAGTTGATGGGGTATACTGCCCCCTTGTCGTCAGCGAGGTCCTCCATGAGCGAATTGAAAAAGCAGGTCTGTTTTGCCCTCTACAGCGCCTCCAATGCGGTGATGCGTGCCTATCGGCCGCTGCTGGACAAGCTGGATCTCACCTATACCCAGTACCTGGTGATGCTCTCGCTCTGGGCCCGGGACGAGGTCAGCCTCAAGGAGATAGGGCAGGAGACCGGACTGGATGCGGGCACCCTGACCCCCATCGTCAAGCGGCTGGAGAGCAAGGGGTGGCTGACCCGAACCGTCTCCCACGAGGATGAGCGGCAAAAGTGCATCAGTCTGACCGAGGCGGGACGCCAGTTGCAGCAGGAGGTCAGGGAGTGCTGTCTGGCGGACAGCTTGCGCAATCAGGTGGATCTGGCCGATGCTGAGTTGGCCCAGCTCAAGCAGCTTTGCGATCGCGTGGCGGCGCAGCTGGGGCGCTGATCCCTTTCCCCGTCAGGAGTGACCCGATGAAACCCATGCAATCCCTGCTCCCTCTGTTTGCCATCCTGCTGTGCGCCTGCGCCGATACCTCCTATCCCCGTTCCGAGCTGCAGATCGACGATGCCGATGCCTGGCAGGCCATCTGCAAGGACGGGGTCCGGGTGCGGGCGGTCACCGACGAGGGGATCTGTGCGGATCACCGCGGGGTGGCCATGTGGACAAATAAACCAAGGGCTGCACGGATGGCAGAAGAAGCGGCCAAGTAGTGTGACCTGTACGACATAAAATGACATGACCGGCCATGGGGCCGGTTTTTTTCGCGATCTTGCCAGCACTTTGGCACCTTGTTCATGGTGCACTCATTTTTCTCTTCCCATACTGGCCCTCAAGGTAGCAAACCAACAGGAGAGAGAGATGCAATCATCCATCGTCGGGCTCTCCATTCTGTGGGGGCTGGCCAGCTTTGGTGTTCAGGGGGATTTCATCGAGAGCCGTGATACCGCCTCCCCCTCCTGGCAGGCCGAGTCCAGAGTGGAGATGGAAGGGTACTTGATGGAGTCGTTGGGCGCCGATCGCTGGGTGTTCGACAACGGCAGCGAGAGCCTGGAAATATCTCTGCCCAAAGGGCAGTGGGTGTCGACCGGTGAGCGGCTGCGGCTGCGCGGCGAACCCCTGCAGGAGCAGAGCGGCTGGTTGCTGCAGGTGCAGGACGTCAGCCAGGTCGAGGCATGACGAGGCGTCCACCACCTGGCGGCGCGAGGGCGCCCGGGGGCTGTGTTGACCGCGAATGCCCTTGATAGCAGAGACAAGAAGAGGAGGCCCTGGCCTCCTCTTGCTTTTGGTGCATCCCCGGATGCGGGGTGGGTTGTCAGCCCAGGTGGTTGAGGGGCAGGGCGGTCTTGTGCTTGATGCGGCGCAGCACGAAGCTCGAACGCACCCCGGTCACGCCGGAGATGTGGGTCAGCTTGTCCAGCAGGAAGTGCTGGTAGTGCTCCATATCCCGCACCACCACCTTGAGCTGGTAATCCGCATCGTTGCCGGTGATGAGGTCGCACTCCAGCACCTCGGGCAGATCCTTGACGGCGCGATCGAAGTTCTCGAACCGCTCCGGAGTGTGCCTGTCCATGGAGATGTGAATGTAGGCGGTGAGGGTCAGCCCCAGCTGGCGGGCATTGAGCAGGGTGACATGGGTATCGATGAGACCGGCATCCTCCAGCGCCTTGACCCGGCGCGAGCAGGGGGAAGGAGAGAGCCCGACCAGCTCGGCCAGCTCCAGGTTGCTGATGCGGCCATTTTCCTGCATCAGCTCCAGAATATGCCTGTCTATACGATCAAGTTTCAGCATTCTCCGTACCTCTTCGCAATTACTAATCCACTTTTCCTAGATTAAGGGTGAACTATTGCAAAAACAACTGAAAATACCTGCTACTTCACAACCACTCACCGCATCGCGGGGAGTAACATGGTTACATCTTCCGGTGGCAAGACAGGCGCCCGACCAGGCACCTGTGGTGAAGGACCTTACCGGGTCAAGAGCCCCATCAGCCGTTCGACCTTATCGGGAAACAACGGGCTGGAACGAGAGCACCCCCTCCCCGAAGGCAACAAAGCAGGCATCCCGGCGCCTGCTTTGTTGTTTTTGCGTTCCGCCCGCTCAGGGGCGGGGCGGCCGGATGCGATAGAGGCAGCGGCTGTCCCCCTCCAGCAGATACTGCTCCCGCTCCACCTCGGCCGGCGCCAGCAACCGGCGAAACAGCGCCAGCTCGCTGCGGCAAAAGCCCCGACAGGCTCTGGCCGCACTGCAGATGGGGCAGTGACTCTCCCACCACAGCCAGCTGCCGTCCTCCTCCTGCGACATGTCCGCCATATACCCCTCCTGGGTGCGCAGTGCCTTGAGCGTCATCAGCCTGTCTGCCAGCGCCGGCTGGGTCAGCCTGGATTCATAGCGTGCCTGCATCTGCTGCTCCCGCCGCGTGATGAGCTGCTCCATGCCCGCGTCGCCAAACACCTGCCGGATGTCGTCGATCAGCTGCAGGGTCAGATCGCCATGGGTGTCGGGGAAGCGTTGCCAGGCCTGGTCGGTGAGGTGCCACAGGCGCACCGGGCGACCGCGGCCGCGGGCCTCGTCGCTAAACCCCACCCAGCCCTCGGACTCCAGGGCCATCAGGTGCTGGCGCGCCCCCATGGACGTCATCTGCAACTGGTCGCCGAGTTCGGCGGCGCTCTGGGGGCCGCGGGTTTTCAGCAGATAGAGGATCTTGTCGGTACTGGCGTTCATGGGGGCTCCGGTGGTGGGTATCGGTGCGGTGACCGCCTGGATGAGGTCATTATGGGTAGCAGGGCGATTTAAATCAACAATCTGCTTTACTTAATGGACGACCCCTCACAATATAAATAAACCGATGACTTTATTTAATGAGGCGAAGATGGAAGGGATCAAGGGACAGGGGACCCTCTGGGTATTGGTGATGACGGTGACGCTGGCGGTGGCGGGGTTCAGCCTGCCTTCCCCCGTCCTGGCGCCGCTGCTGCTGGATCCGGCCCAGGGCATGTTGACGCCACAGGCGTCGGACTGGAGCCGCAAGGTGTGGCTTGGCGTCATCATGGGGCTCTATCCACTGTTTCAACTGCTGGGGGCCCCCTTGCTTGGCCGCCTCTCCGATCGCCATGGGCGCAAGCCGGTGCTGACCCTCTGTCTGGTGGGGGTGCTGGCGGGGTATGTGCTGATGGCTCTCGGCATCGCCTGGCGTTCCCTGCCGCTCTTGCTGCTGAGCCGGGTGGTGGAGGGCTTCTTCAACGGCGACATCGCCATCGTGCAGGCGATGGCGGCGGACATGAGCACGGCCAGGACCAAGGCCCGCAACTTCGCCCGCATCAACATCGGCATGAACCTGGGCTGGGTGGTGGGTCCCATGATCGGAGGCTATGCGGCCGTGGTCTCGGGAGATTACAGCCTGGCGGCCTGGCTGGCGGTGGGGATGACGGTGATCAACCTGCTGCTGGTGCTCTGGCTGCTGCCCAATCGTCCCCCGGTGCCGGCGACCCGGGATGAGGTTCCTCTCTCGACCCGCCAACTGCTGCTGCAACCTCGTCTCCTGCCCTACTTTGCCCTGACCCTGGCAAGCTATGGGGCGGTACAGCTCTACTTCACCTACTTCAATGTCTGGCTGGTGGAGCGGCTGGCATGGGATCCGGTGCAACTGGCCCAGGCCGCCGTGCTGGTGAGCGTGCCCATGATGCTGGGCTCCTGGATCGGTGAGCAGTTGGCACGGCACTGGCGCGGCAGCTCCCTTGGCATCGTCGGCCACCTGGTGATGGCGGCGGGCATGCTGATGTTCATCCTGCCGACCCAGTGGTGGGGGCTCGCGCTCACCTTCATCCCGGCCGGCATCGGCATGAGTCTGGGGGAGCTGGCCACCTCGGTGGCGGTCTCCAACCGCAGCCATGCCAGCCAGCAGGGGCAGGCGATGGGGCTCTACCGCGGTCTGGCGGTGGGCAGCGAGATCCTGGCGGTGGTGCTGGGCAGCCTGGTGCTGCTGGCGGGGACCGAGTGGCCCTTCTACCTGGCCGGCCTCTGCGGCGTGATCTGTGCCCTCGGTTTCTACGGATTGCGCAGACGGGCGGACAGGCGAAACGCCGTGGCCGGGTGCGCCGAGGCGGGCTGACGAAGGGCGCGGGGATCACAGTTCGGCGACGGGATGGCGGGCCGGACTTGCATCGCGGCGCCGAGTCTGGGACGGTATGGCTCTTTGCTCCGCTGTTCCCGCCCCCCGGCGAGCGCGTCTCCCATCATGGGCCTTGCGATGCCCAGTCCGCATTCCCGGCGGTGAGATGTGTCGTCATGGCACTGGAAACGGGAGGGATGGCGCCGCACCCGTCTCGACATTCTTGGAGGTGATATGAGTCGTTATCAGGCCATTGCATTGGACATGGACGGTACCCTGCTGAACCGGGATCACAAGATCTCGTCCGCTACCCGGGCGGCCCTGGCCCAGGCCCGGGCCCACGACATCAAGGTGCTGCTGGTGACGGGTCGCCACTTCATGACGGCCCGTCCCTTCCACCACGAGCTGGCCCTCGACACCCCCATCATCTGCAGCAACGGTGCCTACCTCTATGATCCGGTGCAGGAGAGGATCCTCGCCGGGGATCCCCTGGCCGTGGCGCCTCTCACCACCCTGCTGGAGGAGGTGCAAGCCCAGCAGATGGGGGCGCTGTTCCACCTGGGGGACGGCATCGGCTACCTGGGCTGCGAGGAGCACGTGGGCCGGATGCGGCGCTGGTCGGCAACCCAGCCGGATCACCTCAAGGTCTCCCTGCTGCCCGCCGAGGATATCGAGTCCTGGTTGCAGTCCCCCATCTGGAAGCTGGAGTTGTTCAACCAGGATCCCGGCCGGTTGCACCGTTTCGTCGGGGAGGTGGTGGAGAGATTGCCCTTCACCCGTGACTGGGCGGCCCCCTATGCGGTGGAGCTGGTGCAGCCAGGTTGCAGCAAGGGCAACCGGCTGGCCCAGTGGGCCGCGAGGGAGGGGATCGCCATGGAGAACCTGGTGGCCTTTGGCGACAACAACAACGACATCAGCATGTTCGAGCAGGTGGGGCTGGCGGTGGCCATGGGCAATGCGGCGCCCCAGATCCAGGCCCATGCAGACCGGGTCACCGCGGATCACAACGAGGATGGCATCGCCCTGGCGTTGCAGCGCTGGGTCCTGCCGGCCTGAGGGGAAAAACAGTCTGCGGCATAAACAGAAAGGGGCCATGTCGGCCCCTTTTTGTCAGCTCCCGAAGGAGAACTGGATCACCCGATCCGGGAAGCGCAGCCGGTTGTAGTCCCGGTATACTCCTTCGTAGTGACGGATGGCGCGCTCGCGCTGGGCACGGTAGTAGTCGCGCTGGCGGCTGTCGCTCTCGCCCCGGATCTGCTGATCCAGCTGGTGGATGCTCCGCTCGGTGCGCTCCAGCTCCTGCTGCAATTCGCCGAGGCGCTGCTCCAGCAGGTACTCCTTGCGGCCGCGCTCGAACTGGGTGAGGAAGCTGGTGTCGTTGGGGCAGACCCCCAGGTATTCGCTCCCCTCCCGTCCCTTGCTGTAGGCAAGCTCGGGGATGCAATAGAGCTCCAGCCCCTTGGCGTAGCCGCGCTGCCACTCCGCCTCATCCACCTTGAGGCCGTACTCCCCGCAGGTCTTCTGATAGTCGCGGGTGGCGCTCCGGGTCTTGCCCTGCTCCCCGTCCTGATAGCCTTGGTTGTACCAGCTCATGGCACGGCACTCCTCCTCCGAGAGGGAACTGCACCCGGCGAGCAGGAAGGGAAGGGTCAACAACAGGATCTTGGGGGACATGAGGGGGCTCCGACAGCAAAGGGGGTGGGGCATTCTAGAAGAGGAGGCCCGTCCGGGACAAGCACCGGGCGAGGGGGCCGTATCATGATGTTTTTATCAGTATTTTCAAGCCGTTGTAGACGGGCTTCCGGCAGCCTTTTCTTGCCCGGGGAGGCAGGGTAAACTGCGCCTACTTTTAACTGGCATGTAACATAAAAACAATGAAAGTCCTGACCGTCGATTATCGCTCCCCCGATGCGGCCGAGCGCTTCACCGAATCCCTGCGCACCACCGGCTTCGGGGTGCTGACTCACCACCCCATCCCGAAGGAGCTGGTGCAGTCCATCTATGACAACTGGTATCGCTTCTTCATGAGCGAACAGAAGCAGGATTTCCTGTTCAATCGCGAGACCCAGGACGGCTACTTCCCGCCCTCGGTGTCCGAGGTGGCCAAGGGCCACAGCCAGAAGGACATCAAGGAGTACTTCCACATCTATCCCTGGGGCCAGATGCCGGCAGAGCTGAAAGAGCAGGCGATGGAGTACTACCGCCTGGCCAACGATCTGGCCGCCGAGCTGCTGGGCTGGGTGGAGCAACACACCCCGGGCGACATCGCCGCCCATTACAGCTGCCCGCTCTCCTCCATGATCGAAGAGAGCCACAAGACCTTGCTGCGGGTGCTGCACTACCCGCCCTTCGACGGCACCGAGGAGCCGGGTGCCATCCGCGCCGCCGCCCATGAAGACATCAACCTGCTGACCATTCTGCCCGCCTCCAACGAGCCGGGCCTGCAGGTGAAAGGTTCAGACGGGGAGTGGATGGATGTGCCCTGCGATTTCGGCACCCTCATCATCAACATCGGTGACATGCTGCAGGAGGCCTCCCGCGGCTATTACCCCTCCACCACCCACAGGGTCATCAACCCGACCGGGGGCAGTGCCGCCAAGTCCCGCATCTCCTTGCCGCTCTTCCTGCACCCCCGTCCGGATGTGGTGCTCTCGGAGCGTCACACCGCCCACAGCTATCTGATGGAGCGGCTGCGGGAGCTGGGGGTGATCTAATCCCGCCAGACCCGGGCAGACAACAAACCGGAGCATCCCCGCTCCGGTTTTTATTTTGTGGCACGATTGGTTGGTTATCCGAATTTTATTGGTTAATGATGCTAAAAACTAAGTTTTATATCGGATATACGCCGAGTGATTGCGCGCCCGCGGGCGTACTCTGAGCGCCATTTCGGGCCTCGCTGGCAGGCCCTTCCCGTGGAGTTCTTATGAAGCAGTCCCAATGGTCATCCCGGCTCGGTTACATCCTGGCCGCCGCAGGTTCCGCGGTCGGTCTCGGCGCCATCTGGAAGTTCCCCTATGTCACCGCCGCCAACGGTGGCGGCGCCTTCCTGCTGGTCTTTCTGCTGTTCAGCTTCACCCTGGGGGTGGCGGTGCTGATGGGGGAGACCCTGATCGGCAGCCTGACCCGGCGCGGGGTGGTGGGAGCCTTTGGTGAACTGATGGGCAGGCGCTGGCGCTGGGTCGGTGCCATGGGTTTGCTGTGCAGCCTGCTCATCTTCTGTTTCTACAGCGTGGTGGGCGGCTGGACCCTGGGGTACACGGGCATGGCCCTGGCGGGGGAGCTGCAACAGGGGGACGGCGCGGCACTGACCGCCCGTTTCAACGACTACGTCGGTGATCCGTTCTGGCCGGTGCTGACCCACCTGCTGTTTGCCGGCTTGACCTGGTGGTTCGTGCGGGGCGGCGTGCAACAAGGGGTGGAGCGCACCCTGCGCTGGATGATGCCGGCCCTCTTCATCATGATCCTGCTGCTGGTGGCCTTCGGCCTCACCCTGCCGGGCGCCATGGCCGGGGTGCGCCACTTCCTGATGCCCGATTTCAGCAAGCTCGGCATGTCGGGTGTGCTGGACGCCATGGGGCTGGCCTTTTTCTCCCTCTCCATCGGCCTTGGCATCCACACCACCTATGGCGCCTACCTGCCTTCCAGCGAAGGGGTCGGTCGCTCCAGCCTCTGGGTAGTGCTGTTGGCGAGCGTCATCGCCGTGCTGGCGGGCCTGATGATCTTCCCGGTACTGGCGGCGACCGGTATTGACCCGGCCTCGGGCCCGGGCCTCACCTTCATGACCATGCCGGCGGTGTTCCAGCAACTGCCCTTCGGCCAGGGGCTGGCGGTGGTGTTCTTCTCCCTGCTGGTGGTGGCGGCGCTCTCCTCCTCCATCTCCCTGCTGGAGCACTTGCAGTGCTTCCTGTGCGAGAGCCTGGGCTGGTCCCGCCGCACGGCGTGCAACCTGGTCATTGCCCTGGTGATGGCGGGTGGCATCCCGGTGAGCCTGTCGTTCGGTCCCTGGGCCACCCTGACCCTGTTTGGCAAGAACATCTTCGAGTTGCTGGACTTCATCACCTCCAACCTGATGATGCCCCTGTTCGGGCTGGCCCTGACGCTGCTGCTGGGCTGGCGGCTCGGTCGCCAGGCGCTGCCCGAAGGGCTGGCTCCCCACTGGCGGGCACTGCTGATGGGCTGCTGGCGCTGGCTGGCTCCCCTGCTCATTGGTGGCATTCTGGTGCGCGGCCTGGTGTAGGGAGGGTTGGTCATCTGTGCCACTCCCCGGCCGGGCTGGCAGGGGAGTGGGGTGGCAGGATTGACTCTTTATAAAAATCTGTTAATTAAAAATAAATAGAGTAACGGTCTGTAATTTCGATATTTTGTTTTGGTTAAATCTGTTTTTGGTTCTGTTTTAGACTATTTCCTGTCAACTTCTCTTGCCATGGTTTAGGCTGTGGCTCCTTTTTACCGTGCAGGCGTCGCCCTCCCATGTCACCCCTTATCGCTCTCTGTGGCCGATTTAGCCCCTTCCTGGAGAGGTGACCTTGCAGGTGTCGTTTGTCTGACTGTTCATTGCAAAGGTCGCCCTCAGGCGGCCTTTTTTGTTGCGGCGCACACCGCGTCTAGCCATGGAGTATCGAACTGATGTTGTCTTGCCCGGAGGTTGTATGAGCCAGGTTCAGTGGTCTTCCCGTATTGGTCATGTGCTGGCGGCCGCCGGCTCGGCGATCGGCCTTGGCGCCATCTGGAAGTTTCCCTATGTGACAGCCACCAACGGGGGCGGTGCCTTCCTGCTGGTGTTCCTGCTCTTCAGCTTCACCCTGGGGGTCGCGGTGCTGGTGGGGGAGACCCTGCTCGGCAGCCGCAGCCAGCGCGGCGTGCTCGGCGCCTTCCACAAGTTGGTGGGGCCGAACTGGCGCTGGATGGGTTACATGGGGATCCTGTGTGGCTTCTTCATCTACAGCTTCTACAGCGTGGTGGGGGGCTGGACCGTGGGCTATGCGGCCCTGGCCGTGGGCGGTGAGCTCAACCTGAGTGAGGCGAGCACCCTCACCGCACTCTTTACCGGTTATGTGAGCGATCCCCTCTGGCCGGCCCTCACCCATCTCGTCTTCGCCGGGCTCACCTGGTGGTTCGTGCAGGGAGGGCTGCAACAAGGGGTGGAGCGGGCGCTGCGCTGGATGATGCCGGCCCTGTTCGTGATGATGCTGCTCCTGGTGGTGACCGGGCTCTCCATGCCGGGGGCCATGGCCGGGGTACGCCAGTTCCTGATGCCCGACTTTTCCCACCTGACGGGGCAGGGGGTGCTCGACGCCCTGGGGCTGGCGTTCTTCTCCCTCTCCATTGGCCTCGGGGTACACACCACCTATGGCGCCTACCTGCCGAGCAGTGACGGGGCGCTGCGCTCCGGGGTCTGGGTGGTCACCCTGGCGAGCTGCATCTCGGTGCTGGCGGGGCTGATGATCTTCCCGGTGCTGGCCTCCACCGGCATCGATCCTGCCGCCGGCCCCGGCCTCACCTTCATGACCATGCCGGCGGTGTTCAACCACCTGCCGTTCGGTCAGGGGCTGGCGGTGATCTTCTTCCTGCTGCTGCTGGTGGCGGCGCTCTCCTCCTCCATCTCCATGCTGGAGCACCTGGTGCGCTTCACCACCGAGGAGTGGGGCTGGTCGCGCCGCAATGCCTGCCGGGTGCTGACCCTGCTCATCATGGCCTGCGGCATTCCGGTCAGTCTGTCATTCGGGCCCTGGGCGGACTACACCCTGTTTGGCAAAACCCTGTTCGATCTGCTGGATTACCTCACCTCCAACCTGATGATGCCCCTGTTCGGTCTGGTGCTGACCCTGCTGCTTGGCTGGAAGCTGGGGGACAGTATTGTGCCTGCGGATCTCTCGCCGCTGATGCGTGGTGCGCTGCTCTGGTGCTGGCGGCTGGTCGCCCCCCTGCTGATCGCGGGGATCCTGGTGCGGGGCTTGTTGTAACACACCTGCCAGGGCGGCATGCACCTGCCAGGGCGGCATGCACCTGCCAGGGCGGCATGCACCGCCCTGGATGGCTATAGGCCCTGATGGGGACCGAGGGGCGGCAGTTTGGGGGCCAGGTGAGATCTCACCTGTTGCAGGGTTTCCCGATAGGCGTTCCCATGGTGTTCCAGGAAGGCGGCACTGTGGTTGAGACGCTGCTCCAGCCTGTCCACCAGGCGGGCCACCGCCGGGGCCGCCATGCCAGCGGGCCAGCACTGGGTCAGCAATACCAGCAGTTGCCAGGCATCCCCCGCCTGGGCCGGGAATCGCTCCTGCAGGGTCAGAGCGCTCTGCACGGCGAGCTGGAGCTGACCCGTGGTCATGGCCCGTTGCCGCTCCTCGCGCAGCTGGGTCAGCTGCTGCTCCCGCTGCGCCAGTTGCCGCGCCAGATCGTCGACCACCTGCAAAATGAGCCCCTGCAACAGCGGGGTCTGTGCCACCGGCCCCTGATACTGGCCGAGCTGGGCCAGATAACGCTGGGCATGGTGGGGAAGCCCGCAGAACTGGCTGACGGCCACCCCGAGCAGCTGGTTGAGGTGATTGTCCCGCGCCGCCTCCGGCGGGTGCTTGGCCAGCAGCATCAAGGCGCCATCGAATCGATAATCCAGACCCAGCATCAGGGCGCGCAGCAGCCCCTCCTCGTGGGCACGCAGGGTCACGGCCTGCTGACCGAGCTCCTCCAGAGCCTGCTGCAGCCCATGAACTCTGGCCTCTCCCGGTGGATGCCAGAGCACCGCCAGGGTCGCATCCAGCAGGCAGCGTTCAACGGAGTGGCGAAACGTCTGTTTGGGGAAGTAGCGCAGGATGAAATCGCTGGCCTGCGCCAGCACCTGACCTTCATCCCTTCGCAGCAAGGCCAGCAAAATGGCCACCTGGCGCCACTGCGGCTGCCAGGGGCAGCGGTGCAGCAAGCCTGACAAGGTTTCCCAGGCCGGATCCCACTGCGCCTCGTGCAGTTGGCAGGCGAGAACCAGCGCCTGATGGATGACGGGGGGCAGTCGCTCCCGGTTGCGGGCCAGATCCTTGTGGGCGCTCTCCACCCGGTTCAGCCCGAGCAGAGCCTGGTTCAGTCCCTGGCGTGGCCACCAGGCATCGTGCTCCGTGGTGCAGATGGCGTAGTGCTGGGCGGCCTGCACCCGTTCCCCGGCTTGCAGCAGCATGTAGCCCTTTACCCTGTCCATCTGTGCTTCCAGCCCCTTGTGGCTGGCGTGCCGGTAAAGCAGATCCTCGCACTGGGCGCAGGCGCTGCGCCACTCCCTGAGCGCCATGGGGGTGGCCAGGGGGCGGGTCACCGTGGTCAGTGCCAGCAGCGCTTGCAGGCTGTGCGCCAGCTGCTCCGTGGTGAAGGGCACGGCCAGACGCAGGGCGAAATAGAGGTCGGAGGGGGGGAACTGGCCGGTGTCCTCGTCCTGCTCCAGCAGCAGGAGCACGCAGCCGGGCGCGAGCAGGCCCAGGTGGTGTGCTTCATGCAGCAGCCTGACTCCCTCGTGGGCCTGGTGGTGATACTGGCGGCAAAGAATGGCATCGAAGGCGTGCTGGCGCAGCAGGGCGGGCAGGCTTGCAATCTCTTTGCAGTGGAACAGCTCGGTGGGGGGCAGCCCCAGATCACTCAGTCCCTGGGTGAGGGTCGAGCCCATCATGGCATCGTCTTCGATGAGGAGGATCTGCATCTTTGACGCTCCTTCGCCGGTCGGGGGTGGCGAGGTTGGATTCAAAGTTAGCCTCCACTCTCCCGCGAGAGCCAGAGGGGGTCAATACCCCACCTGGGTCAGGGATGGCTCAGTGCCGGCCTTGGGCGGGGCAAAGATAGCATCACTGAAGGCCGGGCCCCCTGGCCGAGAAGGGGCAGTCCCGCTGGGGGACACGCAGCTCCCCGGCTCCCGCCTTTCCCTGCCAGGTGAGCTCGAGCTGGCCCAGGCGCCCGAGGCGGCGCAGCTCGAACTCGTAGCGCAGGCAGGGGTTGTCGGTGGGCAGCCGTGTCATCCCGGCGGGCAGCCGGTAGTCGTAGCGCAGCTGGGGGCCATCTTGCAGTCGGCTCTGCACGGGCACCAGCCCCTCCGCCGTCGGTGCGGGGGCCTTGAGATAGCGGCGCAGCGCCACCGGGGCGTCGATGGCTTTTTGATAGTGAAGGCCGTTCATGGCTGCCAACTCCTCCTCCAGCCGCGTCAGCTCCCCCTCCAGTCCGCTCAGGGCGGCGCCAAGCTGTTGATGGGCCGGGGAGGCGCAGCCTCCCAGCAGCAGGGTTGTGATCAGCAGGGCGGGACGGGCGGCAGACATGAAGGCTCCTCGGGTGCCAGGGTCAATGACTATAGCAGGGGATTGGTGGGCGGCGTGCCCCTCAGCAGCCCGGCGAGGCGCTCCAGCCCTTCGGCGACGCGGGCGTCGGTGGCGGGCTGGCTCAGGCTGAGGCGTACTCCCTGCGGGGCGGCAAACTGGCCGGCGGCGAAGTGTTCTCCGCTGGCGACCCCCACGTCAAGGGCGTTGGCGGCCTCCGCAAACTCCTGGCTGCGCCAGGGCTCGGGCAGCGGCAGCCAGGCGTGCATGGACCCCGCCTGCCAGCGCGCTCCCGGCAGCAGGTGGCGCAGTAGCTCACCCCGGCGCGCCAGGATTTTTCGCTGGTGTTCGATGAGCGGCATGATCTGGCGCTGGCTCACCAGCTTGCAGGCCAGTTCGATGAGCAGCGGACTCACCATCCAGCTCGACAGCCGCATCGCCTGGGCGAAGCCGTTGCGAAGGGCGGGAGGGGACAACACGAAGCCGACCCGCAGGCCGCCGCAGGCGATCTTGGCGAGACTGCCAAGGTAGATGACCCGCTCCGGTGCCAGGTTGACCAGGGGAGGGATCGCACTTTCGGGCAGCAGGCCGTTGACGTCATCCTCGACGATCAGCAGATCGTGGCGACGGGCGATGGCGACGATGGCGTCGCGCCGCGCCAGGCTCATGGTGGCCGTGGTGGGGTTTTGCAGGGTGGGGGTGAGGTAGAGCAGCTTGGCCCGGCGGGTACGGCACGCGGCATCCAGCGCCTCTGGCAGCAGTCCCTCCTCATCCATCGCCAGCCCCACCACCTGATTCTTGAGCTGGCGTGCATTACCCAGCATGCCGGGGTAGCTCAGTCCCTCGCAAAACAGGGTCTCTCCCACGCAGCCGGTGGCCAGCAGGGCCAGCATGATGCCGTGCTGGGCACCATGGCTGAACAGCAGGCGATCTTCGCTCGCCGTGATGCCCTGCTCGGCGAGCCAGTCGACGAACAGCTGGCGCTGTGCGGGGCGTCCGGCCTCCTTGTCATAACCGAGCAGGCCGTTGAGATCCCCCTGCGCCAGATCGGTGAGCAGGGGCCTGATGATGGCGCCCCTGTCCAGCTGGACCGGGAGGTTCTGCCACAACTCGATGCGCTGGCTGTCTTCATTGCGGATCACCCATTCGTTGGCGGGATCCGCCGCTCCCCTGACCCAGGTGCCGTGCCCGACCCGGGCCGCCAGCAGGCCCCGTCGCTCCGCCTCGGTGTAGGCGCGGGTGACGGTGCCCACGGTGACCCCCAGCTTGTCTGCCAGAGCCCTGTGGGTCGGCAGCCGGGTCTCGGGTGAGAGGGTGCCGGTGGCGATGGCCTGCTCGATGGCTTTGACCAGTTTGAGGTAGAGGGGCCCCTCGAAAGGGGTGAGGTCGGGCGTCCAGATTGTCATGGTGACAATAAATCCATTGATCCAAGATTGTCCGCAATATAGCGTGATTATCAGTCTTTACACAACCAACAAGCACACATTGTATCGGTACAATGTGGCGAGAAAGGAGTCTCCCCATGACCATCGAATGGTATGCCACCCTGTTTGGCTTCGCCCTGCTCACCTGCGGCACGCCCGGGCCGAACAACCTGATGTTGACGGCGTCCGGCGCCAACTTCGGCGTGCGGCGCACCCTGCCCCATCTCATCGGGGTGGCGGTGGGCCAGCCTGTGTTGCAACTGGTGCTGGCGCTCGGCTTCTATCCGCTGTTCGAGCGCTGGCCCCTGCTCAAGCTGAGCCTGCAGGTGCTGGGCAGCCTCTACCTGCTCTGGCTGGCGTGGCGCATCGCGGTGGCAGGCGCCCCCGGAGATCCCGCCAGCCGTGCCCGCCCCTTGACTCTGCTTGAAGGATTGGGCTTCCAGTTCCTCAATCCCAAGGCGTGGATGATGGGGATCTCGGCCATCAGTCTGTTCAGCCTGCCGGGGAGCGACTACTGGCCGAGCATGTGGGGCATCATGAGTGTCTTCCCCATGGCGGGGTTCCCGGTCTGCTTCGCCTGGGTGATGTTTGGCCATCAGCTCAGTCGCTGGATCAACTCGGACAAGGGGTGGCGTCGTCTCAACGGCAGCCTGGGTGCCTTGACCGCCCTGTGCGTGGTGATGCTCTGGTATTAACAGCGTCTTGATTATTCATGCAAAGAAAATGCATTGCTGACCTTGTCGTCAGGGCGTCGGCTCTGCATATTAGGAGGCTTGCCGTATCTGAACGAGGTTGAGATGGATCTGAACTGGTTGCTCCCCCTGGCGGGCTTTGCCCTTATCACCTGTGGCACGCCGGGCCCCAACAACATGCTGCTCACCAGTGCCGGGGCCGCCCAGGGGTTTCGCCGCTCCGTGCCTCTGCTGGTGGGGGTGGTGGGGGGCATCAACCTGATGATCCTGGCCACGGCCCTGGGGCTTGGGGTGGTGTTCGAGCGTCTGCCCCTGCTGCACGACGGCCTCAAGCTGGTGGGGTCGGCCTACCTGCTCTGGCTGGCCTGGAAGGTGGCCAACGCCAGTGGCCCGGCGGAGGGGAACCGGCCGCTCATCCCGGCCCATCAGGGGGCCATGCTGCAACTGCTCAATCCCAAGGCCTGGATGATGGCGCTCTCCGCCATCAGCGGCTTCACCCTGGCGGGGGAGGCTTACTGGCCGTCCGCAGGCTGGGTGCTCGGCATTTTCTTCGTGACCGGCCTCTATACCGGCGCCTTCTGGGTGCTGTTCGGTGCCCAGGTGCGCCGCCTCATCCGCACCGCCACCGGCTGGCGTCGTTTCAATCTGGGCATGGGGCTCGCCACGGCGGCCTGCGTGCTGATGATCTGGGTTTAGGCCTCGGCCTGAGCCTTTACCGGCTGTCTTGTTGGCCCTTCGGGGCCTTTTTTATTGCCGGGGCGGTGCGATCAAACGCGCCCCCTGAGGGATTGCAGCATTGGTTTGCACCATCGGGTTACATAAGGAGATCCCATGAAATGTATCGGTCTGCTGGGTGGCATGAGCTGGGAGTCCACCGTCAGCTATTACCAGGCCCTCAACCGGGGGGTACGCGAGCGGCTCGGCGGTCTGCACTCGGCGCGGGTGCTGCTGAGCAGCGTGGATTTTGCCGGGATAGAGCGGTTGCAGCACGCCGGTGACTGGCCCGCCACCGCCCGTCTGCTGGCGGCCGAGGCCAGGGCCATCCAGGCCGGTGGCGCCGATTTTCTGCTGATCGGGACCAACACCATGCACAAGGTGGCGCCGGAGATCGAGGCCGCCATCGACATTCCCCTGCTCCACATCGCCGATGCCACGGCCCATCGCCTCCAGGCCGACGGGGTGACCCGGGTAGGCTTGCTCGGCACCCGCTTCACCATGGAGCAGGATTTCTACAAGGGGCGGCTCCAGGAGCGCTTCGGGCTGGAGGTGCTGGTGCCTGATGACGCTGCACGGGAGCGGGTGCACCGCATCATCTATGACGAGCTCTGCCTCGGCGATATTCGCGAGTCGTCTCAGGCCGAGTATCTGGCCATCATCGCCGATCTGGCACAGACCGGTGCCCAGGCGGTGATCCTGGGTTGCACCGAGATCGCCCTGCTGGTGGGGGCGTGCCAGGCCGCCGTGCCTCTCTATGACACCACCGCCATCCACGCCGAAGCCGCGGTGACGCTGGCCCTTGCCTGATGTGGTGCGGGCGGGGTGAGGGGGCGCCCCTCTCGGCGCCCCGCCTGTTTTTTCCTCCTTTCATAACTGTGAGTCAGCCTTCATTTCAGCAGGGCTGAAGCCGTTTTTATTGTCAATCGGCTCACATTTCCTCTTTTTGTCTCTTGAGTCCGGGGCATCAGACGCCTAGTTTTCGATCACTGAAACGATTCAGCTTTCACAAAAACAAGAGACACGAGGATAAATCCATGTTGAAGAAACTCTCCATTGCCGTGCTGCTCGCCCTGGGCGCCACCGCGGGTCACGCCGCCGAATTTCTGCTGACCGACTCCCAGCAAGGGCTGGATGTGGGTGACTGGAAGATCACCAGCGAGAAGCTCGGTATCAAGAGCCCGGTTCCCTTCACCATCGAGAAGAAACGCCTGCACGGCGGCCGCCAGGAAGGGGTGGATCTGCTCATCGTCGACAACGGCGTCATGAAGATCACCCTGGTGCCGACCCGCGGCATGGGGATCAAGGAGGTCAAGGCGGCGGATCTGCGCCTCGGCTGGGATTCACCGGTCAAGGAGGTGGTCAATCCCGCCTTCATCGATCTCGAGAGCCGTGGCGGCCTCGGCTGGCTCGACGGCTTCAACGAGATGCTGGTGCGCTGCGGCTACGAGTGGACGGGTCATCCCGGGGTGGATGACGACGGCCGCCTCAAGAGCCTGCATGGCCGGGTGCAGAACATTCCCGCCTCCGTGGTCAGCGTGACCGTGGACGAAGAGCCGCCCTATGCCATCCACGTGCTGGGCCGGGTGGACGAGCGCACCTTCAAGATGAGCGAACTGGTCACCTGGACCCAGCTGAGCGTGGTGCCCGGTCAGGCGGAGTTTGCCCTGCAGGACAAGCTGACCAACCACGCGGACTACGAGAACGAGTACCAGATCATCTATCACGGCAACTTCGGGGCCCCCATTCTGGAGGAGGGAGCCAGGGTGAGCACGCCGGTGAAGCAGATCTCCCCGTTCAATGACTACGCCAAGGCCGGACTCAAGGGCTGGCAAACCTATCTGGGGCCCACCAAGGGCTTCGACGAGATGGTGTTCAACCTGGTGCCCTACAGCGACGCCGACGGCAATACCCTGGCAGTGCTGAACAACCGGGCCGGCAACGCCGGAGTGGCGGTGGGCTACAACACCAGACAGCTGCCGGTGCTGACCCTGTGGAAGAACACCGACACCCGGGCCCAGGGCTATGTGACCGGCATCGAACCCGGTACCAGCTATGCCTACAGCACCAAGTACCAGCGCCCGCTCGGGCTGGTCCCCAAGATCCAGCCGGGGGAGACCAAGACCTTCGATCTGACCTATCGCCTGCTGCAAAATGCCGACGAGGTGAAGCAGGCCCTGGCCCAGGTGGAGAAGATCCAGGGCGGTCGGGCCACCGAGCTGCGCGCGCAACCCCTGGTCAAGCTGCCATAAGGGAGAGACGCCCAGCAAAAAGCCGCTCCATGAGCGGCTTTTTCATATCAGGCCCGTCGATCAGACGTGGCTGTACATGGCTTCTATCTCGCGCTGGTACTTGGCCTCGATGATCTTGCGGCGCAGCTTCATGGTGGGGGTGATCTCCCCGAGCTCCATGGAGAAGGCGCTCGGCAGCAGGGTGAACTTCTTCACCTGCTCGAACTTGGCCAGCTCCTTTTGCAGATCCTGAATGCGAGCCTCGAAGAACTCCATCACTCGGGAGTGGCGCAGCAGCTCGGTCTTGCACTGGTACTGCAGGTTGATGGAGCGGGCGTACTCCTCCAGGGACTCGAAGCAGGGCACGATGAGCGCCGACACGAAGTGGCGGGCATCGGCGACGATGGCAATCTGCTCGATGAAGCGATCCTTGCCGAGGGTCCCTTCGACCAGTTGCGGCGCCACGTACTTGTCGTTGGAGGTCTTCATCAGCTCCTTCAAGCGCTCGGTGAAGTAGATGTTGCCCTCGTCATCCAGCTCGCCTGCATCGCCGGTGCGCAGGAAGCCATCCTCGGTCATCACCTCGGCGGTGGCCTCCGGCTTGTTGTAGTAGCCACGCATCACGGTGGGGGCGCGCACCAGCAGTTCGTTGTTCTCGCCGAGTCTCACCTCGATGCCGTTTAGCGCCGTGCCAATGGAGCCCAGCCTGAACTGGGTGTCTTCATAGCAGCAGACGGTGGCGGTGGTCTCGGTCATGCCGTAGCCGTACTTGAGGTTGAGCCCCATGGCCTGGAAGAAGAGATTCACCTCGTCCGCGAGACGGGCGCCCGCCACCGGCAGGAAGCGGGTGCGACCGCCGAAACGGGCGCGCAGATTGCGAAACACCAGGCGCTCGGCAAGCCAGAGCTGGCCATAGAGCAGGGGAGAGGCGGACTTGCCCGCCTGACGGGTGGCGACCATCTGTTTGCCCACCCGGGTGGCCCAGCCGAACAGGGCGCGGCGCAGGCGCGGCGCCTGGGCGACCTTGGCCTGGATCATGGCGTAGGCCTTCTCGTAGAGGCGGGGCACGGCGCACATCACGGTGGGCTTCACCTCGCCGATGACATCCATCACCTTCTGCGGGTCGCGAATGTAGACGTTCTCGGCGCCGCAATAGAGCACGTAGTAGCTCCAGGCTCGCTCGAACACATGGCTCAGCGGCAGCATGCAGAGGGAGACATCCTGCTCGCTGAGGTCGAGGCGAGCGTCATGCATCTCGAAGCAGGCGGCCATGTTGGCGAAATCGAGCATGACCCCCTTGGGTTCGCCCGTGGTGCCCGAGGTGTAGATGAGGGTCAGCAGGTCGTCCATGCGGTAGTGGCGCTCGCGCTCGCGCAGCACCAGCTCGCTGGGTTGGTGGTTGCCGGAGACGAGGAAGGTCTGGAAGTGGCTGGCCGAGGCGCAGCCGCGCAGATCGACGGTGCCGTCCAGGGCGACGATGTGGCTTATCTCGCCGCTGTCGATGAGGTGCAGCGCCTGATCGAACTGGGGCTGCTCCCCCACGAACAGCATCCTGATGCCGGCATCCTTGACGATGTAGCGCAGCTGATCGAGGGTGCTGGTGGGGTAGATGGGCACGCTGACGCCGCGGGCGGCCAGGATGCCGAGGTCGGCCTGGGTCCACTCGGGCATGTTGCGGGCATAGATGCCGACCATCTCGCCGGACTGGTGGCCCGCCCGGATCAGGCCCTGGGCGCAATAATCCATGGCCTGACCCAGGGTTCGCCAGCCGATGGCGCGCCACTGGCCATCCTGCTGGACGCGCAGGGCGGCCTTGTTGCCAAGGCGGGCAATACGCTCACGCATCACTCTAACCAGATGAAACTGCGACATCTCACGCATCCTCAAGTAACAGTTGTGCGCCCGCAGGGGCACCAAAATCGGGGCTGGAGTTTAAACTCTAACATTACAGCTTACAAGTGTGCGCCATTTGTCCTGGATCACAAAGTCGTCAACCAGATGAGAGTGAGGCATGATAGGGGGCAGGGATCGGATTCATTCAGGGAGTTGCACCATGAATATCGGGATCAAGAGCCTGTTCACCGGCGTGTTGCTGCTGTTGGCGGGGGCTGGCGCCCTCTGGTATTTGCTGGGGGGCGCGGGGGAGCAGGATAATCCCTGGCTGAGTGGCGCCGAGGGCTATGAGCAGGCGCAGCGGCTGGCGCTGAGGGAAGGATACCCCTTGCTCTACGTGATCGAGCGCGCCAAGTGCCGACGCTGCAAGGCGCTGAATACCAGGCTGTGGCGTGCCCCCGAGATGCAATCCGCCCTGGCGAAGTTGGTGAAGGTGCGACTCAACCCGGATGCGGGGGATGGCAGCGAGCACATTCTGCGCCGCTTCCCCCAGGTTGCGACGGCCCCTGGCATCTATGTCCAGCGACCGGGTGAGCCGCTTCGCCCCATCAAGATCGCGGTGGATATCGAACAGATCTGGATGCCCGGCGTCACCTATGGTCGCGGCTTCTTCATGCCCCTCTCGGGAGCCGCCTTCGAGGCCGTGCTGAGGGTGACCCTGAGCCTGGAAGACCCCTCCATCGACAACGCGCCCCTGCCCTGAGGGGGGAAGCGAAGCGGGGGAGTCAGGGAGGTCAGAGGGGGGCGCCCGCTGACGGCGGTCTGCTGCGGGTTGTCAGCCGAAGTCGAACAGACGGGACATCAGCACGGCATCCTCCCTCTCCTGCCCGGTGCCATAGTAGTCGGCGCGGCGGCAATATTCGGCAAACCCCTCGCTCTCGTAGAGGTTGATGGCGGTGCGGTTGCCGGCCCTGACCTCCAGGAACCAGGCCTCGGCCTTGCCGGCCTTGCTGCGGGCCAGGTACTCCCTGAGCAGCGCCCGCCCCAGCCCCTTGCCCTGAAAATCGGGATGCACGCAGATGTTCATCAGGGAGCTGTCTCCCGCCACCAGATCCGAGATGTAGAAACCGGCCGGTCGTCCGTCCACCAGCATCAGGCCGTTGAGATAGCGCGGCCCGAAGCAGGAGAGCAGGTTGGCCTGGCTCCAGGGCTCCTGGTGGGCGGCCTGCTCGATGGGGTAGATGGCTTCGAAGTCCGATTCGAGCAGGGGGCGAAAGTGGGGCAAGAGGTCAGACATGGTCACTCCGGACGGGATTCAGGCTTGCGATGGACACCATGGCCGTGCCATGGTCGTGAGCATCAAGGGGTGTGGCGCTGCCGGCACTGCTGCCAGAGGGCGCGCTTGTGCGCCCCATCGGGCTTGAGCGGGCAGACCAGGGCATCGGGCCAGCGAGGGTCCGGCGCCGTCAGCCAGAGCAGGGGCGAAGTGGCCCCCGCGGGCAGGGAAGGCATCTCGGACAGCAGGGAGACCTCGTCTGTGCCAAGGCCGAGCCAGCGGCAGATGTCCCCGAGCAGGGAGGGCGCGGGCAGCGTCTCGGCCAGCAGCCAGAGCTTGCCGGTCGGCAGAGGGGCAGTCTCCTGCGGGGCCAGCACCTCGTCGGCGGGCGTGTTTGCCGGCTGCGCGGCGCCGTCGGGGCTGGTGCCTCCCGCCAGGAGTCGGCCTCTTTGTTGCCAGAGGGGGATGCCCATGCGGGCCAGGATGCGCTGGCGCAGCGGGTCCAGCAGGGGATCTTGCATGGCGAAGGCTCACTCTTGATCTGCGTTGGGGTAAATAATGATGCGCAGAGTACACTCTCGCGGGATTTGCTGCACCCCGGACGTGCGCTTTTCGCCCTGTGGCGATGGCAAACGAGCGCCTCCCCGGGGGCAGAGATGACAGACAATGAGAGTGGAGCGGGGCCAGAGGCCGGACCCCGTCACCACGGATGACCTATCAGCTTCGGAACTGTGCCTATGCCGCCTTTAGCCCAGAATACTGTTCGTGCCACCCCCATTCATGAGCGCCTGCCACGGCTCCTTTCCGCCCTTGGCGAGGGACTGTATGAGCGCCAGGATGCCCTGCGGCTCGGCCTGCTGGCGGCCCTGAGTGGCGAGAGCGTCTTTCTGCTGGGCCCCCCGGGCATCGCCAAGAGCCTGATCGCGCGGCGCCTCAAGCTGGCGTTTCAGGATGCCCGCCATTTCGAATACCTGATGACCCGTTTCAGTACGCCGGAGGAGGTGTTCGGCCCCCTCTCCATCCAGGCGCTCAAGGAGGATGGCAAGTACCTGCGGTTGACCAGCGGCTACCTGCCGGAGGCCGAGGTGGTCTTCCTCGACGAGATCTGGAAGGCGGGCCCCGCCATCCTCAACACCCTGCTCACCGCCATCAACGAGCGGCAGTTTCGCAACGGCGACAGCCAGCACCCCATTCCCATGCGGCTGCTGGTCACCGCCTCGAACGAGCTGCCGGCCCCGGACAGCGGGCTGGAGGCGCTCTACGACCGCATGCTGGTGCGGGTCTGGATGGACAGGGTGCAGGAGAAATCCAACTTCCAGGCCATGCTGGCGAGCGATGGCCAGTCCCATCAGAACCTGACCCCCTCGGTGCAGATTCGGGGGGAAGAGTACGACGCCTGGCAGGATGCCATCGAGCAGGTGCGCCTGCCGGACGCCTGTTTCGAACTCATCTACCAGCTGCGCCAGCAGCTCGACAGTCTACTCGGGCACGGCTGCTATGTCTCGGATCGGCGCTGGAAGAAGGCGGTGCGGCTCATCAAGGCGAGCGCCTTCTTCAATGGCCGCGACGAGGTGGCTCCCCTGGATCTGCTGCTGTTCAAGGATTGCCTCTGGCACGACGAGGCTTCCCGCACCGCGCTGCTGGAGATGATCGGCGAGTTTTCCCGCCTCTACGGTTACCAGCAACTGGCGCTGACCCGGGAGCTGCTCTCCCTGCGCGAGCAGTTCAAGCAGTTGCAGGGGGCGGTCGCCCTGCGCATCGGCTGCAAGGCTGTCAAGCGCAAGCAGTGGTTCGGCCGCCGCGCCCGCGGCACCGAACTGCCGCTGGCCAACGCCAGGCCGTTCGGCAAGCTGGTGCACTTCCAGCTGCTCACCCCGGCGCCCCTGGATGGCAGTGATCCCGAACGCCTCACCGGCACCCTCACCTTCGATCGCACCTTGCTCTCTCACTGGCACCCCACCGGGGAGGCGCTGGTGGGCTGGCCCCTCGGCAACCCCAAGGAGGGGCACTACGAGCTGGTGCTGGACGAGCAGTTGCGGCTGCACGTGCTGGATATCCAGCGCCAGCCCGTGCCCTTGATGCTGGTGGAGCGCACCCCCATCCCCGAGGTGGTGATGGCCCCCTGGCTGTCGGCCCTGGACGACCTGACGGGCCAGGTGAACCGGGTGCTGCAAAACCTCAAGGGCCAGCGCAACCTGTTCGACCGTCACCAGCCCCATCTGTTCGTGGGGGACCACTGGCTGCGTCAGGTGGAGGACAGCTTCTTCGTGCTGAGCCGGGACCTTGAGCGGCTGGGGGCCGAGCTGCAGCAGTGGCGGGATCGTCTGCCTCTTCTCGATGCACAGGGGTGACGTCGCGCCTGACGTGGGATTGGTGAAATAAACAGGATGAAAAACATGTTTCGTCAGCATGATACTCCATCACATCTCAACGTCCGGGGTGGCCCATGCTAGAGATCGGCATGATGGACCTGGGGCTGCTCATGGGGGAGGGGGAGCTGGCGGGGGAGATGGCGCTGCTGCTTGCCTCCACCCCCAAGATCTCCGAGTTCCTCAAGCGCTCGCCCCTGCAGGGGAAGCTGCTCAGAAAGCGCATCCAAACCTGGAGCGAACAGCTTGGGGAGGAGATGCGTCACAAGCCGGTGCCGGTGGCCCTCGAGCGGGAATACCTGCTCTATCAGGCCCACCGGCAACTGCCCCTGCCGGAGCTGGTGGGGCGCCTGCCCGCCTTGCTGGAAGCCCTTGAGCAGCACAGCCCCTTTGCGGGGGATGCCCGCAGCCTGGTGCGCCAGATAGTGGCCCAGCCCACCGAGGGGCTGCGCCAGCTCTTCATCGAGAAGTGGCGTGCCAGCCTGGTGGGCAGCCTGTTGCAGTTGCAGCAGCAGATAGCGGAGGCGGAGCGGGAGAAGCAGCGCCAGGAGATAGAGGATCAACTGCTGGCCAACCGGACCCTGGCCGATGCCCTGGATCCGCACCAGATCTCCGCCGGGGGGCTCTGGGATCTGGCCCAGGGGAGCTGGCACAAGCGCAGCCTGGCGCTGGTGAAGCAGTACGCCCGCATGTTGCAGCAGGAGCCTCTGCTCGCGGAGATCGCCGCCCTGCTTGGGCGCAGCGAGCGGGAGCGGCGCAGCGAGGACAGGACGCTGCCGCCGGTACCTGTGCACGAGCTGGAGGAGGTGCAAAGTGACGATGTGCCCGACGATCTGGTGGGGGTGCACCCGGCCAGCGATCTGATGCGCCTCCTGCCGAGCGAGGCGGTGATGCTGGCGCTGCCGGAGCTGGAACTGGAGTTCTATCGCCGTTATCTGGAGCGGCGCCTGCTGAGCTACCAGTCGCGGGGCACCCTGCCGCGCCAGCGTCTGATGCTGCGCTCCCCCGAGCAGGGAGGGCAGGAGGTGCAGCCGCGTGGCCCTTTCATCGTCTGCGTCGATACGTCAGGTTCCATGGGGGGCTATCCGGAGGAGTGTGCCAAGGCGCTGTTTCTCGCCCTGCTCAAGGGGGCGATGGAGGAGAAGCGGGGCTGCTATCTGATGCTCTTCTCCACCGAGGTGGCGACCCTGGAGATCACCGCCGACACCGGGCTTGAGAAGGCGGAGCGCTTTCTCTCCATGAGTTTTCACGGGGGGACCGATCTGGTGCCCTGCCTGGAGCAGGCCCTGACCCAGCTCGAACAACCCGCCTTTGCCAAGGCCGACGTGCTGGTGATCTCCGACTTCATCGCCCAGAACCTGCCCCACGCCCTGCTCGAGCGGATGAACCGGCGACGGGCGCAGCAGACACGCTTCCATGCGGTCGCCATGTCCCGTCACGCCAAGGCGGCTATTTTGCGGGTGTTCGACAACAGCTGGCTGCTCGATTGCGGCCTGCGTGGACGCCTGCTGCGGCGCTGGCAGCGCCATTGAGGGTGCTCAGGCTCAGAGAGTGGGCCTGTGGTAGAGGCCCCGTTCGTTGACCTGCTCCTGATCCAGCAGCGGCTGACCGCTTGGCTGGGCAATATAAAAACCCCGCTTGCCGCTGCGCTTGACCCTGTACATGGCCTGATCCGCCCGGGCCAGTGCCGCGCCGAAATCGTCCTGGGGCCGGATGGCCGCAATTCCCATGCTCAGTCCCACCGAGGCGTCCCCGTTGGGCAGCTCGAAGGGGGTGGCGATGGCATCGATGCACTGGCGGGCGAGGTGGCTGGTGCGGGGATCGTCGCACGCCCAGGGCAGCAGCAGCACGAACTCGTCCCCGCCGATGCGCCCCAGCCGTACCTCCTCGGCGCAGCAGTGGCGAAGGCGCTGGGCAAGGGAGACCAGCAGTTCGTCACCTGCCCGGTGGCCCAGGTTGTCGTTCACCAGCTTGAAGTCATCGAGATCGATGAAACAGATGGCCTGGTACTCCCCGGGAAAGTGGCGGTGCAGCGCGGTGCGGTTGAACAGGCCGGTGAGGGGATCCCGGTGGGCAAGCTGAGCGAGCTGCTGCTCGTACTCCTTCTCGTGGGTGATGTCGATGTGGGTGCCCATCACCCGGACGGGGTTGCCCTGATCATCCCGCTCCACCACCCGGCCCCGGTCCAGCACCCAGGTGGTCTTGCCATCCTTGCCGATCATCCGGTGCATCGCCTGATAAAACGGGCTCTTGCCCTCCAGATGGTCGAAGAAGGCCTGCAGCACCTGCTCCCTGTCCTCCGGGTGCAGGTGGGCGCGCCAGACGTCGAAGTGGGCCGACAGCTCCTTGGGCTGGTAACCGAGCATGGAGCCCCAGCGGCGGTTGAAGATGATGAGTTTGCCGGTGGGCACATGGTTCTGCCAGATGCACAGGCCGGTGCCGTCCATAGCGGCGTCCAGCTTCTCCCGCGCGTCATCCGCGATGCGTTTGAGACGCTCGTTCTCCAGCAACAACCTGTCGTAAGCCTCCCTCAGCTCCTCGTAGGTCATTCCTCATCCCTTCCCCTGTTCGAAAGCATATATAGTCGATGCACTCTCTCCTTCTGTAAAGAAGGGGATAGGGGAGGCTCTCGTCCGATATGAGGCGTTTTCCCACCCTCTGACGGCTGTGCGCCCAGAGTCTGTGGGGATATGATGACAGCGGTGAGCGCGGCGTCCGGCCAGTGAAGAGGAGAAAATGTCCGCATGAAGATCCTGATGGGAGGTGGTCTGTTGCTGGGGGTTGCCCTGGCCCAGGCGACGCCACTGGCTGGGTACGAGTTGCAACTGGCGTTGCAGCGACTGGAAGAGTCGACGATGCCGGTGCAGGTATTTCGCGAGCGCGTCGCCGCCCTGACTGCCGAACAGGCACACTATCCGCCCGAGGTGCAGGGCCGCCTTGCCCGGCTGCAGTGCTGGGCCCAGCCGAGTGAACGAGACGAGGAGTTTCGCCGCGCGGTGGCGTTTGCCGAGCAGGGGCTGGCGCAGGCCCGTGCCCGCAAGGACAGGGTCACCGAGGTGGGGTTGCTCGCCTGCCGCGGGTATCACCGGCAACTGCTCGGCAACATGGCCGGGGCGGGGGAGGATTACGACGCCGCCCTGACCCTGGCTCGCCGACTCGGGGATGAGCGTCAGCGTGCCGACATCCTGAGCCTGCGGGGGGAGATGTACTCCTACCAGGGGGAGCTGGCGGAGGGGCTGATGGATCTCATCGATGCCCACCAGCGATACGAGGCGCTCGGGCTGGAGGCCAAGGGGCGCGAGGTGCTCGCCAATATTGCCAATGCCTATCGCAGGATGGGGCTCTATGAGCGGGCCGAGAGCTATTTCAAGGAGCTGGAGCACGACTACCGGCAGCTCGGGGTCGAGGAGTACCTGGTGGACATTCACAGCCAGCAGGGGCTCCTCTACATCGACACCGAAGAGTACGACAAGGCGCTGCCCCTGATGGCCGAAGCGGAGCGTTACTATCTGGGATCAAACCAGGAAGGGGTCCTGGCCTGGAGCCGGATAGAGCTGGCCACCATCCTGCAGAAACAGGGCAAGCCGGACCAGGCCATGACCAAGCTCGATCAGGCGGCAGCCTCCCTTCATCAGGGGGAGGGGGCGGACAGCGTCACCCTGGGCCACTGGCACCTCGTCATGGCCGAGGTCCTCGAGGCCCTGAACCGACCCGGCGAGGCGCTGCGGCACCTGGACGAGGCCGAGCCCATCTTTACCCGGGAGCAGAACCTGCGTTTCCTCGCCCGGGTGCATGAGACACGGGCCCGGGTGCTGGAGCGTCAGGGGCATATCCAGTCGGCCCTCACCAGCCTCAAGACCTATGTCGAGACCCGCCAGGCCCTCGAGCTCAGATTGCGGGAACAGCGCTCCTTGCAGATGCGTTTCGAGTTCGATCTCGCCCGCAAGGAGCTGGAAAACCAGACCCTCAGGTCCCAGCAGCAGTTGCAGGCGGAGAAACTCAAGCAGTTGCAGGAGCGGCGCTACTGGCAATACCTGGTGGTGGCCCTGCTGCTGGTGGTGATGGGCACCCTGGTGGTGCACCAGCGCGGGCGCACCCGCAAGATGCAGCGCCTCGCCATGACGGACGAACTGACCGGCATCCACAACCGGCGCCAGATCCAGGCCAAGGGGCGCAAATGGTTCACCCAGGCCCGGGAGGAGGGCAAACCCCTGTGCGTGCTGCTGCTGGATGTGGATCACTTCAAGAAGGTGAACGACCAGCTGGGCCACCACGTGGGGGACAGGGTGCTCACCGCCGTGGCCCAGTGCATCGAGGAGCAGTTGCGCAGCCTCGACAGGGTGGGGCGCAACGGCGGCGAGGAGTTTCTGGTGCTGCTGCCGGATACCCTCCTGGGCGAGGCCGTCGAGGTGGCGGAGCGGATCCGCCTCGCCGTCGCCTGCCTCGAGATTGAGGGGGTGCCTGCGGATCACCCCATCCACATCAGCATCGGCTGCGCCCAGTACAAACCCGAGGATGACAACCTGGGCGAGCTGGTACGCCGGGCCGACGAGGCCATGTACCAGGCCAAGCTGGCGGGGCGCAACCGGGTGATGACGGCCCGGTGAGGTCGACCCCGGGCCCCCGTGATAGCGGGCTGGGTATTTTTCACTCGCGCGGGTATAATGCCGCGCAATTTTGCTTTGACCCGGGGCCAGACCCATGTAATGCAACGCGCTTCTCCTGTCTCCACCGGCGGTCACTGACCCGCCCGCGTGGTGTCGTTGTCTGCATGGGCGCCCTGATTCCAAGGTGCTGTCCCGCATTTTTCCCACGGTGGCTCCAGGCCGCCGCTCAATAGAAGAACGTCGAATTATGTCAGCTGAATTTCTGAGTGAAGTCTCCAAGAGACGCACTTTTGCGATCATCTCGCACCCGGATGCGGGTAAAACCACCATCACCGAAAAGGTCCTGCTGTTCGGACAGGCCATTCAGCGCGCCGGTACCGTCAAGGGCCGTGGCTCGGGCCAGCACGCCAAATCCGACTGGATGGAGATGGAGAAGCAGCGCGGTATCTCCATCACCACTTCCGTGATGCAGTTCCCCTACGCCGACTGCCTGGTCAACCTGCTCGATACCCCGGGTCACGAGGACTTCTCCGAAGATACCTACCGTACCCTCACGGCGGTCGACTGCTGCCTGATGGTCATCGACGCCGCCAAGGGTGTTGAAGACCGGACCCGCAAGCTGATGGAAGTGACCCGGCTGCGCGACACCCCCATCCTCACCTTCATGAACAAGCTGGACCGCGAAGTGCGCGACCCGATGGAGGTCATGGACGAGGTGGAGCGCGAGCTCAACATCATGTGCGCCCCCATCACCTGGCCTATTGGCTGTGGCAAATCCTTCAAGGGTGTCTATCACCTCTACAAGGACGAGACCTATCTCTATCAGAGCGGTCAGGGCCACACCATCCAGGAGAAGCGGGTGGTCAAGGGGTTGAACAACCCCGAGCTGGATGCCGCCATCGGCGACGATCTGGCTGCCCAGCTGCGTGGCGAGCTGGAGCTGGTGCAGGGCGCCTCTCCCGAGTTCGATCACGACGCCTTCATCGCCGGCGAGATGACCCCGGTCTTCTTCGGGACCGCCCTCGGCAACTTCGGTGTCGACCACATGCTGGATGGCCTGACCGACTGGGCGCCAGCCCCCATGCCGCGCAAGGCCGAGAGCCGCGAAGTGGTGGCCACCGAGGAGAAGTTCTCCGGTTTCGTGTTCAAGATCCAGGCGAACATGGACCCGAAACACCGCGACCGTATCGCCTTTATGCGTATCGTGTCAGGTACTTACAGCAAGGGCATGAAGATGCGCCACGTGCGCATCGGCAAGGACGTGAACATCTCCGACGCCGTCACCTTCATGGCCGGTGACCGCGAACAGGCGGTCGAGGCCTGTGCCGGCGACATCATCGGTCTGCACAACCACGGCACCATCCAGATCGGCGACACCTTCACCCAGGGTGAAGATCTCAAGTTCACCGGCATCCCGAACTTCGCACCTGAACTGTTCCGCCGCATCCGCCTGCGTGACCCCCTCAAGCAGAAGCAACTGCTCAAGGGGTTGGTGCAGCTCTCCGAGGAGGGGGCGGTGCAGGTGTTCCGTCCGCTCATCAGCAACGATCTCATCGTCGGTGCGGTCGGTGTGCTGCAGTTCGACGTGGTGGTTTCTCGTCTGAAGAGCGAGTACAACGTCGAGGCCATCTACGAGGCGGTCAACGTCGCCACCGCCCGCTGGGTGGAAGGGAGCGACGTCAAGAAGTTCGAGGAGTTCAAGCGCAAGAACGAGGTCAACCTGGCCCTCGATGGCGGTGACAACCTCACCTACATCGCGCCGACCATGGTCAACCTGCGCCTGGCCCAGGAGCGTCACCCGGACGTTCACTTCCGCCAGACCCGCGAACACTGATCACTCCGCCCGCACCCAGCGGGTGGCTGATGACCAGAGAGACCCCGCTTCGGCGGGGTTTTTTGTTATGGGGCGTTTCATTGGAAGGGGCGTAGATCCCCATCCGGGGCTTGATGAGTGAATAAAAATAAAGGATAAGTGATTTAAATTTCACTCATGGAGAGAGACATGTCCGTCACCCAACCCGTAGAGGCGCAGTTTGCCGCCTACAATGCCCACGATCTCGACGCCTTCGTGGCCTGCTTTGCCCCGGATTTCAAAGGCTATCGCATGCCGACCGAGACGCCGAGCACAGTCGGCAAGGGGGCGCTGCGGGCCTTCTATGCACAGCACAGATTCAACAACCCGCTGCTCAAGGCCGAGCTGCTGTCACGCACTGTCATGGGCAACAAGGTGTTCGATCACGAGCTGATCCACGGCCTCTCCCCCGAGCCCATCGAGAGCGTGGCGGTGTTCGAGGTGAAGGAGGGTCTTATCCAGACCGCCTGGTTCTATTTCCCCTCTTAAACCCGACACTGTATTTGCCATACGGCCCCATCCTATTGCACCGCTGTGCAGGGAAGGGTGACAAGGAGATGCCATGCAGATATTCAAGGCCACGTTGGCCCACATTGAAGAAACCAGCCGTCTGTTTGATGCCTATCGGCAGTTTTATGGGCAAGCGCCGGACAGTGATGAGGCAACCCGATTCATTGGGGAACGCCTTCAGGGGGCGGATTCAGTTATCTTTCTGGCACGCAACGAGGCGGGAGAGTGTGCAGGCTTTGTCCAGTTGTATCCGGCATTCTCTTCCGTCGCGATGAAGAGGATGTGGTACCTCAATGATCTTTATGTCGTCGAGTCAGCTCGCCAGCAGGGGGTGGCAAGAGCGCTGCTGAAACGGGTGGCCAGCTTTGCTAGGGAGACAGATGCCCTGACCGTCAAACTGGCGACGGCTGTCTCCAATCAACCTGCAAAATTACTTTATGAATCAGAAGGGTATCAAAAGGTAATCGCCTTTGATCACTATACCCAACGGGTTGGAGCCTGACAGGCGTTATGTGTCACTGTCCATGAGATGAATGGCAAGCGCTCTTCTGGGGAGGCGCGGTGTCAGCCTGGGGTCGTGATACGGGGTGATCGGGCTCGCGGGGTATCGACAGATTGCCTGTCCGTCCCCCCTTCTACCCTTGCGGGAGAAGGGGGGGTGAGGGGGGAATTGGCGCTTCTGGCTAGAAAGTACGCAGCAATCTGGCGGGGTTGCCGGCATAGGTGCCAGGTACAGTGATGTCCCGGGTCACCACTGCGCCGGCACCGATGACGGCTCCCTGGCATATCCGTACCGGCAAAATGGTGGCGTTTGAACCGATGGATACCCCATCCCCAATGTGGGTTCGGCCCCAACTGGCGGGATCCGGGTCGGGGGCGCCGCTTTGAAAGAGGTCATTGGCAAACATGACGCCGTGACCGATAAAACAGCGCTCACCTATGGTCACATGCTCACAGATAAAGCTGTGGGACTGGATGCGGGTTGCGCGACCTATGGAGACGTTCGACTGTATCTCCACGAAGGGGCCGACAAAGACATCGTCAGCCAGGGTACAGCCGTAGAGATTGACAGGCTCAACCAGCTTCACCCTTTCACCGAAGCTGACATCTCGTATGCCGACAGAGAGTCGGGTTGGTTCACTCATCTCCCCTCCTTCCCGTCGAGCGCCAGTACCATGCAGATCTCGCAGGCGTCGTGGCCCGTGCAGCCAAGGGGCCCAGGCAGGTGTTCGAAGCCCAGGGATTCATAGAGGGCGGTGGCTTCCCGCAGCACGGCGGTGGTCTCCAGATAGCAGCGCTGGTAACCCAGGGCGCGAGCCTCGGCCAGCGCCTGCAACACCAGCCGCCGTCCCAGCCCCAGCCCTCGCAGGGCGGGCAGGAAGTACATCTTCTGCAGCTCGCACACATCCGCTGCCCCCGCCAGCGGCGCTATGCCACCCCCGCCGAGAATGGCGCCGTCCGGTCCCTCAATCACCCAGTAGCGGCTGCGCTCCCCCTGATAGGTCTCGTGGAGAAAATCGAGGTTGGGATCCGCCACCCCGTACCCCTTGTCGGCGGTGAGGCCGTATTCGGCGGAGACGGCGCGCACCACGGCGGCGATCCGGGGATTGTCGGCCGGGGTGATGGGGCGGATGACGAAGCCCTGCTGGCGGCGGGCGCGGGAGAGGGCGCTGCGATAGAGCCGCATGCCCTCCCAGATCTGCTCGCACTCGGCGGGGGAGAGCTGGGCCAGGGCCCCCGCCATGGTCTCGTCCATCTGCCGGTGCAGCTCCTCAAGCTGTGCCTTGCCCGGCTCGGTGAGGCTCGCCTCCTTGCTGCGCCCGTCAGAGGGGTGGGGTTGCCAGGCGATAAGCTCCCGCTCGGCGAGGCGGGCCAGGGGGCGGCTGGCGTTGGATTTGTCGATGCGAAGGCGCTCGGCAAGCTGCTGGTTGGTGGCGGGACCGTTCTCCAGCTCGATGAGCAGGTGGGCCTCCAGGGGGCTCAGGGCCAGCGAGCCGCACTGCTGGGAGAGCATGCCGAGTTCGCGTACCAGTTCCCTTGACAGGGCGCGCAGGGGGCGGGGATCCATGGGGTTGTCTCCTAGTGATGGTATTTGGTTGTTGTACGCAACCAATAGCATCGTTTGGTTGTTGGTGACAACCATTTGCGTGAAAAAGGGTGAAAGGCAGGCAGAAAAAAGGGCCCGGGAGAGGGCCCAAACATTGGAAACCCGCGCGGGGGGCGCGGATCCCATCCTTGGTCAGGCAAGGCGCCGGCGAGGGTTAGACCAGCTCGGCCAGCATGGTGTCGGCATAGGGCACCAGGGCGTCGCCCTGTTTCACCTTGGCGAAGTAGTCCGGGTTGGCGATGAGGGGGCGACCGATGGCGACGAGGTCGAAGCGGTCCGCCTCGATGGCCTCGAGCGCGGTCTCTGCGCTGTAGTTGCCGACCCCCACCAGGTGGCCGTCGTAGCGGGCACGCAGGTAGTCGGAGGCGCGGCCGTCCAGGTAGTCGAAGGTGAGGCTGTCATCGAAGATGCCCAAGTGCAGATAGGCCAGAGTGCGCTGGTTCAGCTCGGCCAGCAGGTGGTCGAACACGGCGCGATCCCGGGCATCCCCCTCCAGGTGCACATAGGCGCCGGGGGAGAGACGAAGGCCGGTGCGATCCCCGCCGATGCGGGCGGCGATGGCATCCACCACCTCCAGCGCGAAGCGGCTCATGTTCTCGGGGCTGCCGCCGTAGTTGTCGGTGCGCAGGTTGCTGGCGTGGTGCAGGAACTGATCGATGAGGTAGCCGTTGGCACCGTGGATCTCCACCCCGTCAAAGCCCGCTTCGATGGCGTTGGCGGCGGCCTGGGCGTAATCCTCGACCAGCTGGGCGATTTCGCTCCCGGTCAGGGCGCGCGGCACCTGATAGACCAGCTCGCGCATGCGCGGCACCGTGCCCTCATGGGCGACGGCGGAGGGGGCCAGCACTTCGGCGTGGTGGAAGAAGGGGTGGGAGAGACGGCCCACGTGCCACAGCTGGGCGAAGATCTTGCCGCCGTTGGCATGCACGGCGCTGGTCACTTTCTTCCAGCCGGCGATCTGTTCGGCGCTGTAGAGCCCCGGGGTATTGGGGTAGCCCTGCCCGTCCGGACGGATGATGGTGGCTTCGGAGATGATGAGGCCGATGTCGGCGCGGCGGCCGTAGTAGGCGGCCATCTGTTCGGTGGGCACCAGACCCGGGCCCGCCATGCAGCGGGTGAGGGGGGCCATCATGAAACGGTTCGCGAGGGTGAGGGTGTCGTTGAGGCGATAGGGCTGAAACAGGGTATTCATGATCGTCTGTCCTGAGGGAGTGATTCTTGAACGGGCATTCAAGACGTTTTTTGGTTTGTGTGCAAGTATTTTTTGAGCAAGCATTCAACATGGATTGACGGGGGAGGCTGGGGTAAACTTGCCGCCCTGTTTTTTCCGTCCCGCGGGACCTTGCCACCGGAGACCCCATGCGCAGCGCCGAATACGATCGGGATGCCGTCTTGCGAAACGCCATGGAAGCCTTTCGCGCCAAAGGCTATGCCAAGACCACCATGCAGGAGCTGGTGGCCGCAACCGGCCTGCACCCGGGCAGCCTCTATGCCGCCTTTGGCAACAAGCGCGGCCTGCTGCTGGCGGCGGTCGATCACTATGTGGCAGAGAAGGGGGCCCTGCGCCGCCGCTGCCTGGCACAGCCCAGCCCGCTGGCGGGGCTGCACGCCTACCTCGAGCAGGTGGTGGACGATGCCCTGCAGGGCTCCTGCCTGCTGACCCGCACCCTGATGGAGCTGGCGGAGCAGGATGAGGAGCTGCACCTTCGCTTCAAGGCCATCTACGGCGAGCTGGAACAAGATCTGGCCGGGCAGCTGGCCCTGGCAAAGGCGAAGGGAGAGCTGGCAAAAGAGGGGGACATCCCCACCCTGACCGCCTTCTTGCAGGTCCATATCCAGGGACTGGTCACCTTCGCCCAGTGCCACCCCGACCGCCCTCTGCTGGCCGGTGTCGTCGCCCGGATGATGAGCGCCCTGCGGGCGTGATGGCGAGGATGGAAACAACAAAGGCTCCCGCGGGAGCCTTTGTTGTTGCTGGGAACTCCCCTCGCAGCAGGGATTTTGCCCCCTTCTCCCCTTGCGGGAGCCATGGTTGTTTCTGGGGGAGGTCGCACGCCGCTTGGTTGTTTGTTCCCTTCTCCCCTTGCGGGAGCCATGGCTGTTTCTGGGGGAAGCCACACGCCGCTGGGTTGTTTGCTCCCTTCTCCCACTTATTTACAAAAGAATGGGAGAAGGGCTGGGGATGAGGTGGAGGGCTCGTGCTCAGCGCAAAGAGAGCAAAAGAAGTTTCAGTACGGCCTCCATCCGACTCAACACATCGTTATTCCACACCCGGATCACCCGAAAGCCCTGCTGATTGAGGTAGGCCGTTCTTGCGCCATCATGTTGCCGTCCGGCCGGTTCGTTGTGCTGTGACCCGTCTACCTCGATGATCAACCTCTGCTCAAGAGAGATGAAATCGACAATGTAGGGCCCGATGGGCATCTGGCGACGGAATTTCACCCCGGCCAGACGGCGGTCGCGCAATTGCAGCCACAGCTTCTGTTCGGCAAGGGTGGCTTCTCGCCTCATGCGCTTGGCAAACGGATGGGTTCTCTTGGTGCCTATCCAGAGCTGTTTGACCCTATTAGATATAGCCATTCCCCGGTCTGGTGACTGAGTGGGTGGCGTCCCCTCACCCTGGCCCTCTCCCCAGAGGGAGAGGGGACAGATCGAGTGACAGTTGTCATCTTGTTGGTCATCTCGGGGCCATCGTGGTGTGGTGTGACATTGAACTGATGAATCGACAGGTCGATGTGCTGGTGGGATGTATTCCGCCCTAGCAGACAGGTTGTTTGCGATGCTGCCAGTGGCGCAGATCCGCTCCCTTCTCCCCTTGCGGGAGAAGGGTTGGGGATGAGGGGGGGAGTCACACGCCGTCGGGTTTTTCAGGAGTCACCAGCTCTTTCATCAGATGCTTGAGCCACACCTGGGCCGGCTGCTGCGCATGGTGCTTTGGTATGCCAGCCGCTGCCGCTTAGCCCGGATTCACCAGATCCTTCATCAACGCCTTCAACCAGGTCAACGCCGGTTGCTGGGCGTGGACCGGGTGCCAGACGCAGTTGAGGTGATAGTCCGGCACGTCGTCGGGCAGGGGCAGGCTTTTCAGCGGCCAGTGGCTGGCGAGCAGCTCGGCCACCATGCTGGGCAGTACCAAGAGGTGATCGCTCTGGCTCACGATGGCGGCGGCGGACATATAGCTCTGGCTGTTGACCGAGATGGTGCGGCTATGGCCCAGGCTCTGCAAATAGCGGTCGAGGCTCGCCTCCGAGGTGCCGAGCGGCGAGTGGAACACATGGGGCATCTCGATTAGCTGGTCGAGGGTGATGCGCTCCTCCTCCAGCTCCAGGGTGGCACGCACCAGCCCGGCCAGGGGTTCGGTGAGCCAGGTCTCCTTGCCCAGATACCCCGGCACCTGCATGTACTCGTCAAACCCCAGCACGAGATCTATCTCGCCGCTCGCCAGCTCGGCTTCGGGCAGGGTATCGCGCAGGATGCGGATCTCGATGGTGACGCCGGGGGCCAGCTTCCTGAGGCGCTGGATAAGGGGCGGGATCAGCACGCACTCCACGTAATCCGTGGTGCAGAGTACGAAGCGGCGCTTCGACTGGCGCGGCGCGAACTCGTCCTCCTCCCAGAGCTGCTGCTCCAGCAGCCGCAGCGCCTGCTGCACCCCCAGATGCAGGCGCTGGGCCCGGGGAGTCGGCAACATCCCCTGGGGCGTGCGCACCAGCAGCGGGTCGCCGAGAAAGGCCCGCAACCGGCCGAGGGAGTGGCTCATGGCGGGCTGGCTGATAAAGAGCGATTCGGCGGCGCGGGTCACGCTCCCTTGCGTCATCAGGGCGTCAAAGGCGAGCAGCAGATTGAGGTCGAGCTGGTGCAGTTTCATGGGGGGATTATTCGCCGTGTTTATGGGACAATTAATCCTATTCATTTGATGGATGGGCGCGCAACTTCTTACACTGCGACCCACTCTTATTTTTTTCAGGGTTCCCAGGCAAATCGGGGGCCTCAATCCATGCAAGGAGCCTTGCGATGAGCATCAAGACCATGAACACCACGCCGGCCGCCGACGGCTTCACCATGCCCGCCGAGTGGGCTCACCAGCAGGCCGTCTGGATGATCTGGCCGTTCCGCCCGGACAACTGGCGGGAAGCCGGTCGCTTCGCCCAGGCCACCTTCGCCAAGGTGGCGGATGCCATCGGTGGCGCGACGCCGGTCTTTATGGGGGTGCCGGCCCAGTTTATGGAGCAGGCCCGTGGCATCATGCCCGCCCACGTTACCCTGGTTGAGATGGCCAGCGATGACTGCTGGGCCCGCGACACTGGCCCCACCATCGTCACCAACGCCGCAGGCGAGTGCCGTGGGGTGGATTGGGGCTTCAACGCCTGGGGCGGTCACAAGGGGGGTCTCTACTACCCGTGGAACCAGGATGAAGAGGTCGCTGCCCGGATGCTGGAACAGCACGGCATGGGTCGTTACGACGCGCCGCTCATTCTGGAAGGGGGCTCCATCCATGTGGATGGCGAAGGCACCTGCCTGACCACCGCCGAGTGCCTGCTCAACGAAAACCGCAACCCGCACCTGACCAAAGAGCAGATCGAAGCTCACCTGCGCGACTATCTGGGTGTCACCAGTTTTATCTGGCTGGACGAAGGGGTCTACATGGACGAGACCGACGGCCACATCGACAACATGTGCTGCTTCGTGCGCCCGGGTGAAGTGGCCCTGCACTGGACCGATGATGAGACAGATCCCCAGTACGCCCGCTCCCTGGCCGCCCTCCAGGTGCTGGAAGCGGCGGTCGACGCCAAGGGTCGCAAGCTGAAAGTGTGGAAGCTGCCCCAGCCGGGCCCGCTCTACTGCACAGAGGAAGAGTCTGCCGGCGTCGAGAGCGGCAGCGGTGTGCCGCGCGAGGCAGAAGGCCGTCTGGCCGGTTCCTACGTGAACTTCCTTATCACCAACGATCGCATCGTCTACCCGCTGCTGGATGTCGCCACCGACGGCGAAGCCCAGCGCATTCTGGAAGAGATCTTCCCGGAGCATAAGGTCGTCGGCGTACCGGCCCGCGAGATCCTGCTGGGCGGTGGCAATATCCACTGCATTACCCAGCAAATTCCTTCTGGCAAGTAAGAACCTGTTCCAAGCCAGCCAAGGTTGGTATTCAAAACCCCACGCCGTGGGGTTTTATCTCTTGATAACGTGATGGCCGCAGGCGCCGATGCGGCGATCATCATGACAAACAGTCACCCTTTTACAGGAGATCCCCATGATCGAAGTGACCGAGGTTTCCATTGTCGAGCTGCGTGCTGCGCTCGAATCAGGCCGCACCACCGCGGTCGAACTGGTCGAGGCCTATCAGGCCCGGATCGCCGCCTATGACGGCCCCGAGACACCAACCCGCCTCAATGCCGTCGTGGTGCCCAACCCCGATGCCCTGAAAGAGGCGCAAGCTTCCGATGCGCGCCGCGCCCGTGGGGAAACCCTGGGGCCGCTCGACGGCATCCCCTACACCGCCAAAGACAGCTATCTGGTCAAGGGGCTGACCGCCGCCTCCGGTAGCCCGGCCTTCAAGGATCTGGTGGCCCAGCGCGATGCCTTTACCGTTGAGCGCCTGCGCGCCGCCGGCGCCATCTGCCTTGGCAAGACCAATATGCCGCCCATGGCCAATGGCGGCATGCAGCGCGGCGTCTATGGTCGCGCTGAGAGCCCCTACAACGCCGACTACCTGACCGCGCCCTTTGCCTCCGGCTCCTCCAACGGGGCCGGCACTGCCACCGCCGCCAGCTTCGCCGCCTTCGGTCTGGCGGAAGAGACCTGGTCGAGCGGCCGGGGTCCTGCGTCCAACAACGGCCTGTGTGCCTACACCCCGTCCCGTGGCGTGATTTCGGTGCGCGGCAACTGGCCCCTGACCCCGACCATGGATGTCGTCGTGCCCTACGCCCGCACCATGGCCGATCTGCTGGAAGTGCTCGATGTAGTCGTCGCCGACGATGCCGACACTCGCGGTGATCTGTGGCGCATGCAGCCCTGGGTCAAGCTGCCCAAAGCCTCCGAAGTGCGTCCGGCTTCCTATCTGGAGCTGGCTGCCAAGCCCGATGCCCTCAAAGGCAAGCGCCTCGGTGTGCCGCGCATGTTTATCAACAAGGATGAACTGGCCGGCACCAGCGACAACCCCGGTATCGGCGGCCCGACCGGTCAGCGCATCCATACCCGCGAGACCGTGATCGCCCTCTGGGAAGATGCGCGCAAGGCGCTGGAAGCCGCTGGCGCAGAAGTCATCGAAGTGGACTTCCCGCTGGTCTCCAACTGCGAAGGGGACCGACCCGGCGCGCCGACCGTGTTCAATCGCGGCATCGTGAGCCCGGAGTTTCTCAACGACGAGCTGTGGGAGCTCTCCGGCTGGGCGTTCGACGACTTCCTGCGTGCCAACGGCGATCCCAAGCTCAACAAGCTGGCCGATGTCGATGGGCCGAAGATCTTCCCCCACGATCCGGGCACCCTGCCGAATCGCGAGGGCGATCTGGCGGCGGGCATGGACGAGTACGTCAATATGGCCAAGCGCGGCATCAAGCGCTTTGACGAGATCCCCACAGTGCCGGACGGCCTGCGCGGTCTGGAGAAGACTCGCAAGCTGGATCTCGAGGACTGGATGGACGGGCTCAAGCTCGACGCCGTGCTGTTCCCCACCGTCGCCGACGTCGCCCCGGCTGACGCGGATGTGAATCCGGCCTCCGCCGATATCGCCTGGAGCAACGGCATCTGGGTTGCCAACGGCAACCTCGCCATTCGTCACCTCGGCGTGCCGACCGTCACCGTCCCCATGGGGGTGATGGCCGATATCGGTATGCCGGTGGGGCTGACCTTCGCCGGTCGCGCCTATGATGACAACAACCTGCTGCGCGTCGCCTCGGCCTTCGAGTCCACCGGCAGCAAGCGGATGGTGCCGCCACGTACGCCGCCGTTGGGGTGAGGGTGATTACCAGTAGGACTAGATAGCGCGGATTGTCCGCTCATAACGATAATAAAGCCACTCACTATATGGTGGGTGGTTTTTAATTTTTGAAATTGGTTGTGGGAAAACGATTTATATTATGCACGTTTCTTGAAATATCTTTGATGCATTTTTATTCATGCTTTCTAAGATTATTCTTGGTAAAGTGCATGTGTTATATGGAATGACGTTTTTTAATACCAAGAGTGATAAAAACTTGATGTGGTTGCATCACCACCATGCTTATCGTTTTGATTGCATTCTTTACATAGTAATTGCATATTTGATATGTCATTAAAACCAAAGTTTGACAAAGGTACAATATGGTCATAGTTCGCTACATTATCCAAGTTTAATGTGCCTGAAAGATCTTTGTTACAGAGTACACAGCGTCCTCTATCTCTAAAATAAACGGCTTTTCTAACCCAGCTTGGAATGTTTTTCCTTTTTAGCTTGCCATTTTTCCTTATCAGATCATCTGATTTTGACTCAACAGTATGTTCACGTTCCAAAGCATTTGCCATCATTGTGTTAAACACAAGCATTAACACACGATTTTGAAATAGAACATGGAATACTTCTTTTGATGTATGCTCAATGAGTTGTTCAAAATTTCCATTAAGCCTTAGTTCAAGAAGATAATCATAAATATCATCTTTATCGCATGTCGTGAATTTCTTGTCTCTTTCATGCAGAAAACTTGAGAAGCTTTCGTATTCCAATCCATGAAATGTCAACGCCAGTTCAATAGGCAAAATATCCCATTTTAAATGTTTATTTATTATTGGAAGATGAGCATTGTTTTTTATTAACTGTTGTCGTTCCTCCAAATCTATATCATAGGTGTTATCCCAAGTGACATCATCTATTACAAACTCTAGAAAGTCATGAAAAACAGAGTGCTTTCTAAATGGTTGCAGCATATTTAGTATATTACCATCGCCATGAAAGTTATGAAGGTCACGTAAATATGAGTCTTGCTCCATTAGAATATTTGATATTACGTTACAGAAATAATATGTTTCATAATACTTTACATTGAGCACTTTGTTCTCCTCATATTAATTATTTTTAATAAAGTCGTATTTTAGTTTTATTTGTTAAAGTAGCTTTGGATATATAATCGCGTAGTCTACCTCAAAAGGGCTGTAGATCTGAATGACGAAGTATAAATAGCTGTTCCGAATAGTAGATCACTGGAGGAAGGGAACTCAGTCCAGTTTGTGCGATCTCATTAGTCGCCAAACAAAACAAGCCACACCCAAAGGACTGAGTTGATGCCTATCCTACCACCCCTGCCACGACCACAACGGCGCCG